>Ga0182004_10001277_pt1 | contig 18098 bp, 8 predicted proteins | sample Sormic07211540_1_FD_120479 | JGI IMG/M metagenome (GOLD analysis project Ga0182004, IMG submission 120479) | Endophyte microbial communities from Sorghum bicolor roots, Mead, Nebraska, USA - 072115-40_1 MetaG | ecosystem: Host-associated > Plants > Roots > Unclassified | place: USA: Nebraska...
CGTTGGTATAACAATCACACTCCACTCCATTACTTTCTTGCACATCTTACTTGTTGTATAGCTTGTGTAGCTTAGTCTTCTTACATAGGAGTGTAGTTAACTTTAGTTGTGCTTTGTTGTTGTGACTTAGTGTTTAACCTTCTTGCTAGACTTGTTTAGGTGGCATGCATAGCTTAGTTGAGCTAGTGCTAGAATAGCTTTGCCATTTGTTTTACTAATTAACTTGTCTAGTTGAGTTTGTAGAGAATTTTAAATAGGCTATTCACCCCCCTCTAGCCATTTGGACCTTTCAGCTGGCCGTGTCTAGTGGCACACCATTTGATGCATTAGTAGGGCGAAAAATGTTTTTTGAACTTCTTTGAGTTGCATCAGACGCTAAAGACTCAACATCAGGTGGTTTCTGTCTAAGCGTCTGATGCCTCTGCGACTATGGCACTAACTGACTTTGAGATCGACGTACAGGTTTCAAACGAGGACACATGGAATGCATTCGAGGAACCGTTGTGGCAGCACCGGATGCTGGGCATTGTTAGGTGCATATGCCTGGAGCATCCGGTGCCCCTGGCAGTGGCTAGATTGAGAGCCTAATGGCTCTATTCTTTTGAGACCTCTATAAATACGTGATGGCATGCTCTTGGGTGTCTCTGTTGGCACTTGACATACTTGACATCCTTATGAGCTTAAGCAAACATCTCTCAGTCATCTCCTTCATAGATTTACCATCTTTGTAAAATTGAGAGTGATTCCATATGCATTTGCATGAGTGATAACATGTAGTGGTATTTGGAGATCATTTGAGCTGTGGATTTCTTGTTACTCTTGGTGGTTGCTGCCACCTAGATGACTTGAAGCAGCGAAGGAGTATTGGTACAAGTTTGTGATTGTTCGTGGCCATCTCTCGGTGATTGTGAGGGGTTCTTGCGCCTTCTCTGGCGGAGCGCCAAAGGCAACTCTAGTGGATTGCGCGTGTCATTGAGCTACCTCACTTGTGGGTATGTTCTTGCGGTGTCCAATTATGTGAATTAGGTTCTACACCTCTTAGCCACCGAATCACTAAGTGTTGGTCGATACAATGGGGATTAGCATGCCGACAACCACGTGAACCTCGGGAGAAAAATATTGTGTCTCTTGCCATTTAGATTTCTCTTGGTGATTGGTTTTCATCATATTGTGTCTATTGATTGATTGGATCACATCCTCTACACGGCAGTATAACAATCTACATCTTCTCTTTATATTCCCGTAAACTAGCTAGTTATAGCAAGCTCTTTAGTGTAATTAGTCTTGAGAGCTTGCCTTGCTTGTGCTTGTTTAGTTTCCACCTAGTTGAGCTCTTTAGTATAGCTAGCTGTCAGAGCTCCTAGTGACATAGCCTTTGCTTGCTCTAGAGATCATGACAACTAGAATTATTGGGATAGGTGGCCTTCAACACCCTTTAGTAAAATTATAGAAAAAAAAAGCTTCGTTTTGTTATGTTCTAACTTGTACTTTAATGTTTTGTAGTTTTTAAATTAGGCTATTCATTCTCTCTAGTTATATTAGGCCCTGTTTAGTTACTCACCTAAATTTTTTTTATCTATCCCATCGAATCTTTGGACACATGCATGGAACATTAAATATAGAAAAAAATAAACTAATTACACAGTTTGGTTGAAAATCGCGAGATGAATCTTTTAAGCCTAGTTACTCTATGATTAGCCTTAAGTGCTACAGTAACCCACTTGTGCTAATGATAGATTAATTATACTTAATAGATTTATCTTGCAGTTTCCTGACGAGCTATATAATTTATTTTTTTATTAGTTTCTGAAAATCCTTTCCGACATTCTTTCGATATATCCTATGTAAGACCTTTCTCAACTAGCAAAGCGAGCGCGGACGCAAGCTGCTGCCTCCCTTGTACTGCTCGACACAGAAAGGAGCAATGGCGAAGGAAGCGAGGCCAGCTTGGTGAGCGCTGGCAACCACACGGATCTAGATGTGAATGAGGAGGAGAGCAGGTAGTATTGTGGTGTTCTTTTTTTACTCATTAGTACTTTAGTAGCCGTGCCTATTCCTTAAACTACAGCAATTTTCGGATATAAGAAGTACTACCGTGTCCAACACACCAACACACGCACGTGCAGTATTCCCAATGCGCAAAGGACAAGCATTTTATGGAGTACTCCTACTGCGGTCAAGCTGCGCTGGTTCCCTGCAATTCTCTACTACCTGGCAGGAATTATTAGGAGCACTGTGCAAGGTCGCCGCATATATCCATGGCACGCGTGCATGTCGCGACGCATAGCCCTGATTCGGTGATTCCTGACCTGAAAATGCTTGTCTTGGCACCATTTTCGCAGGATCAGTTCCGCCATCCCTCTCTCTCTTTTTTTTTTTTTTACCACACGTCCGATCGAGGAGGCGAGCAGCTAGCTATAGGCCGGCTTTTGCAAGTGCAGAGATGTGAGATGTCTTTGTGTTCGTGGCAGGCCTGGTCCTGAGGCACAGCTACAAACAGATATATATGGACCGGGTCCGTGCGAAGCGAAACACTGTCAGATGATAGGGATAGCGATGCCAACAGTACAGACAAGGCTGCATGCATGCAGAGATCGAGCAAAGGAGAAGCCCCCACTTGGTGCAGAGGCATCAGAAGGGATCGGAGGACCTTGGACTTGGACCGGCTTCGATCCATGCATCCATCATCTCCGGCTGCATGCGCACACTGATGATGATACTGATATGATCTTCCCAGCAGCAGCCCTCCCAACCACAAGTGTGTGGTGTTTAATCATCCGTGCATGAGAGGAGCTACTAGACATGATATGCTGTCAAGACTAGAGGAAGGAAGGAAGGAATTGAAGAGCCCCCGGCCGGAAGCCGGATGCATGAGCGAAAACAACAAACGATGGATTTATTTGCCATGCATGCTTGTTTAATTTTGGCATGCAGCACCACGTAGTACAGGAGGAGTACTTTTGTATAGAGCTGAGATACGTATTATATCGGTGTTTCAGTTTGCATGCATGGAAGGGAGCTGGACCATTTTGCATGCAGGTCACTGTATCTGCTAGCTAGCTAGCCTCTTTCAACATGCATGTACAGATACCAAAGGTGTACCCTTGTGGTGGTTCCATCCTTGTGTACTGTGCCTGCTCTGCTCTCGGCCTTCTCCTTCTTCAGTAAACACTTGGCTACTTGCTCAAACAGTGCAGCAAAATAAACTGAGGCCTTGTTTAGTTCACCCAAAAAACTAAAAAGTTTTTAAGATTCTCTGTCATATTGAATCTTACGGCACATGCATGAAGCCTTAAATATAGACGAAAACAAAAACTAATTTACACAGTTTGGCTGTAAATCGCGAGACGAATCTTTTGACCCTAATTAGTCTATGATTAGATAATATTTATCACAAATAAACGAAAGTGCTACAGTAGCGAAAATCCAAAAAGTTTTCACATCTAAACAAGCCCTGAGTGGTTAGGCGTGTTTAATTTGACATGCATGATGGCGCATGTGCTATAGTAGGGACTAGGGATTATATGCCAACAGATGCAGCACCATATATATACAGGACACAGGAGTATTTTGCATGGAGATATATGATATATTGGGAATATTATTGGTGCTTGCAGTTTCAGTTTGCATGCATGAAGGGACTTAGTTGGACCATTTGGCAGGTCACTGCTACTGTATTTTCTTCCTGCTAGCTAGGAGTACCTCCTTTCAACACAAATACCAAACTTGAAACTTGTACGGTGTACCTTGTGATGGTTCCTTGTACTGTGCCTGCTCTGCTCTGCTCGGCCTTCTTATTGATCAAAATTAACACAAGGGTACTTGCTCAAACGTACAGTGCAGCAAAACTGAGTGGTTAGGCCGGCGTAATTAACTTTGGAGCCATCATAAAAGAAAAGGTAGCCCTAGTACCACAAGTACTAACTCCACCGTACCTCGTACATTTCCACTTTGAAGCTTGCTAGCTGCATGGTACAATAGGCTATCACTTACTACAATGGTACGGTAGCAATAATGCTTTCCTTTACAAGACCTGATGAATACAACACATGAGTGGCAAAAGGGCCAATGGGAAGTAAAAGCCGCCATTTCTACCCGCTAGCAGCTTCATTTTCCAACACAAGTCTAAATAGCTGCTTTGATTTGCAAAAGATAGCTAGATTGAGGGAGTACTCGGCCCTGTTTGGAAGTAAACTTTAGCTGAGTTCAATTTGGTTGAATCGATCAGCCAAACTTTAGCTGTTCTTTTAGCTAGAATGTTTGGATCCCTAGTAGCTAAATTTTGTCAGATAAAGTTTAGTTGATAGATCTAAACAGGCTTGAAATTGCCAAGCAAACCAAGTAATTAAACCAAAGATGATGCATTACATGCATGCATCTACTTACATTTTTATTTATTGATCAGGCAGGCCAATAATAGGTAGCAGCGCAGCGCCCTCTGAAAAAAAACAAAAAAGGAAGGAGAAATGGAGACAAATTCACAAGACAAGCGTCCCCAAACCGACCAAAAAGGCAACGAAAAGACCGTACGCCGGAAAGAAAAGACGACGGACACAACCGTACCGCAGTTGCAAGTTGCAACCTTTTTTTCAGGTTTTTTTCGCTACTCTCTACAAAGTTGCAGCTATCTACCTCCAGATTCTGCAGAGAGGCAGAATCATCCGGCGATAAAAGGACAGGAGAGGTGATTAAAATTTTACAGGAGTTAATTACACAAAGTAGCAGTAGTTGATTAGCACGCAGACCGATCGATCGAGAAGCAAATCACAAGTTCCACAGGAGGGCACCAACCGACTGCGACCATCCGTGATCGCCGTCCAGCAGCCCGAACAGGTAGTCGTCGTGCTGCGCCGCCACGTAGCCGCCGGCGTCGCCGTCGACCCACACCGTGTCGTCGCACCACGGCGTCGCGACGTCGTGGAACGACGACGACAAGCAGCAGGGCGTAGTGGCGCCGAACGTGGTCATGAGGTAGTCCTCGTCCAGCCGCGGGAGCTCCACGATCGCCTCCAGCTCCGCCTCGTCCTGCTGCTGACCGTGCCCGGCCGCTGGTGGAGCGGCGGGCTGCAGCTGCAATGCGGCGCCGGCGGCTTCCGCGGGCGCACCACCCGCACCCGGCACCAGGACCAGGGCAGCTGGCTCCATGGCGGCGGCGCGCGCGGCGGCGGCCTGGACGTCGCGCGGGGACGCGGAGGCCGGGCGCGGGAGCGCGGCGGCCATGTCCGGGAAGTTGAGGACGGCGGAGGGGCCCTTGACGACGAGCGCGGCGGCGTCGTGCGCGCGCGCCGCCATCTCCGGGGTCGGGAACGTGCCGAGCCAGATGCGCGACTTCTTGCGCGGCTCGCGGATCTCCGACACCCACTTGCCCCACGCCCGCATCCGGACGCCGCGGTACGACGGGTGGCTCCGGCTGCCGATGCCGTCCGTGTCCCGCGCCCGCGCCCGCTTCTCCGCTCCCGCGCCGCGGCTCCTCGCCCCCGGCGACGGCGGCGGCGAGGACGACGTGGCCCCGGACGACGCCGGGCTGCTGGACACCTCTACCTCTCCCTCCGGCATTACTTTTGATCGATCAACCAATAAAGCGATGGCAATGGCGAGCTGGCCGGCCGGCCGGGCGATCGGCCGCGTACGTGCGCGCACGTGTGGATCGGAACGTTGGAATGAACTTTCTTGGCTTGGCTACTAGCCCAGGTATAGTGAGATGGAGCTGCTGCCGGCCGGCAGCTGCGGTGAGAGGAGAGAGGTGGACGACGACGAGTGAGAGCTGCTGAGAGTGAGAGAGAGGGCTGCTGCGGTTTTAGTAGTGGCTGCCTAGTTGTTGGACTGTGACAGCTCAACAAACAAGGGACGACGCGCGCTGCCCGGAGCGACGTCTGTTACGACGTTGGATTGCATAGTGGCAGTGATTATATATTAAAAACCGCCGAATAAAAGTGTGTGCAGGTGAAGTGCGAGCGGGCAATTAAGGAATGGGTTAATTCAACTGGAGATAAACTAAGAGCAAGTGGGAGTACTATTTTTGGATTAGTAGCTGACAGTGCAACTACAACAACGTCGACGTGGTCTCTTTCAGGACCATATATATAGTACTTTCAATTATATATATTAGAGAACTACTACGTCGTATATACTCTCCTGCATAGATAATCTATCATACTCCTATAGATACCCCCTATACATACATAATTATTAAGACATGCTACTCCTACGTGAACGAATCATACTATACAGTATATTATTAGACGTACGTCGTTAACTGCAGTTGGCGCGTCATTAGCGTCTGGTTTATTTGACAAGACTGGCCTTGTGCTTAACAAATGGATTAAATATTTAACGACCGATATTTGAGTAGTAATTGTCTCCTTAAATGTTTGTCTAATTAATTGCGCTGTCATCTTTCCAGTGCAATGCAAGCCAGGGGCCGGCGAGCGGGCGGCTGATAGATGAGATGGATTAATGGATACAGCTTTTCACAGTTTATTTAGTTGTGTCATTACCGCACAAAGTAGCTAGCTACTATTATTCATTTGTCTGTTCTAAAGAAATTAGGACCACACACTGACACACATCAGAGTACAAGTTTTGGCTCCGTCCGTTTCATTTCGATCGGATTGTTGCTAGCTGCTACTGGAGGTAGTTAGTACGGAGTACCCTATAAGGCAGGTCAAAATTAAACTAGTTGACGTTATATAGGGAACCAAATATGACCCAATCGCTAAAAACATGAGAAAATAAATTAAACAGATACGGAGTATACGCTGGATGTCTAAACGTACGTGTTTGGCACGAGTTCTCGCGGCTCCAGCTGCTCCTACACTACACTTGCTTCTACACCACGCAGGAGGCATTTTAGAATTTTTCTCAACATGGTGCTCCTGTTAGCCCCAATTAGCTAGTTTTGCTAATTAGTTGCCAAACGTCTACTTGGCGACTTTATTAGCCCATCTATTACCCTCATGTTTGGATGGACTATATGGCAAATTTTTTAAACCCGGCCAAGGGATACAAAGAAGTCCTAAATTAGACTATTTGTCATTATGGTATACACCCTCTATTCTGAAATATAAGGGATCCATTTTTATTCTAAGTCAAACTATACTAAATTTGACCAAGCTTATCCCATGTAGGACTTTAAATTAGTTAAATTGGATACATTATGAAATATATTTTATGAGTAAATTTTACTAGTGGTCCTCGAATTTGTCATAAGTTCTCATTTAGGTCCTTGTTCAGCTCCCTAAACTTGGTCGTCAGCTCGACACACCGCAAACGCCCATCTTACATGTTGCACCATGCTCACCCTACTACCCCACGCTTGCCTATCTTGCATCGTTAGCTTGGTGTTGCACTCACGTTGCCACACTAGATCATATCATGTCTGTCGTGCCACCATGTCGCGTGTTGCAACTCCTAGTGCTGGAGCAACAACCATGCCATTGCCGAGAGATGATAGGAAGGTTGGGAGGGTGGGCAACTGAGTGTAAGGAGATGGCAAAAGTGGGCATGAGCTCCTGCTCGATAGGGGAGAGGAAGAAGTGTGGTGCCGAAGGTGGTGGTGATGAATGCGACTGCTGCAAAGTGGGGTTGGTGCCACGATGACGTGGAGCAGGAGCAAGTCAAGCGAAATCAATGAGGGTCATGTCAATGAAGGCTCGTCTAGGACGTGCGATAGGAAAAGCACGATAAGGGCAGCCAAGTGACGTAGTAGGTCCTAAGAAGCTAGGGCTGCACATTGCTCCTTAGCTCCCACCACATGTCTCGGTCCTCATGACCTACACCACTATGGCTGGATAAACATGTTGCATCATGATGTTGTCACATGTGGAGGGCACATAAAACACATTATGGGGAAGGTGATAAACCGAGATGGGGCAATAATACAAGTTTAGGGAGCTGAGTGTGTATTTTAAGATTATCAAGACCAGGATGAAAACTCTTCTGACAAGTTTAGGGAGTGGAATGTGTAATTTGAACCAAAAACGTCAAAGCGACTTATAATTTAGAACGAGGAAGTACTTCTTTGTTGTGATAGATGTTCATGTACTTCTTTGTAATTTGGTCACATTTAACATAGTTTGACTTAGAACAAACTTGGATCTCTTGTATTGCACGACAGAGGGAGTATGTTATTTTGAAAATGACCATTATTTGTCAATTCAATTCAATTTCCCCACTTTCACATAATTACTTCCCATAATTTTCTTTCCTTCTTGATACGCTCTACTCCAATCCATGACCCAACCATTTGGGGTTGCTCCTAGTCAGCTCCAACAAGCCCATGTTTGAGTTTGACAATCATGAGCATGCAGCAGAGAGATGAGTAGCCCTAGCCATGGAGATAGCCAGAAAGAGGGACGGTGGTTCTTGCACGGAGCTAGGCGCTGCAACAGCATCTCACATGGAGCGGACAGAACGCTACCGATGAACACAGGTGAAAGCCCAAGTTTGGTTTTGGTAATTAATGACACCAAGTTGCTAATGCCATTGTGTTTAAGTGGGTTGAGTTAGACATAGCAACACTTGTGATAAAGGAGCAATGTGACATGGAATGGTGGCCACATGATCACAAAGAGAGGAAGCATGAAGTGGAGATCATGGTGATCTAGCACTCGGTGATGGACATGGAGTAAAGTGATCAAGGTAAAGGTATAACAACCATAGGGTTTTGCTTTTGCTGGTCTAAGTTGAGTAGAGAAGTGATTGACCGGATTTAGGATAGATAGTTGACTATCAAGAGGGGAAATCACGGTTATCTCTCGGTTCAAGTGCTACTAGGTCTACATCTTGAGCATATGTATTAGGATCTAGTAGAGTGCTAACCTAACTTCTTTGAAGAAAATGTTTGTGAAATGCTAACACACATGCACAATGGTGGTGGACACTTGGTGGTGTTAGCATATTTGCAAAGGAGGTGGAGTTTGAGGGGTAGAGAGGGATTTGGGAAAATGAAATGTATATTTTCTATTGCGCCAAAGGAATGTTTTGGAAAAGTCACGTGAGTGCATCGAGCGCTGGGTCAAACAACATCGAATGCTGAGGACGTGTCCGACGAACACAACCGCAGTGAGGCATAGTTTTGTCTATGTGTCGGCACGTCCGATACTCGCACTGGGTTTCGACGTTGAACGTGTCAGACGTTGGGGTGCATCCGATGCCTCTTCGTAGGACACATTAGATGCGAGCTTGCAGGTTTTCAAACCTTATTGAGTAGTGTTCTGTGTGAGGGGGCGCGTCCGACGCCTAGCGTCTGACACGTCCAACGTGTGCTCCAGAAATTTGTTAACGCTTCAGTGACGTTTGGCGATCGATGATTCACATCCAAAGAGGGACATGTGGCAGCGATCTAATGCGTGTGGCAGGGAGTGTCGGACGCTGGGCCGTGTCCGACAGTCAGGCGTCAGAGCGTCCGATGCCCCCAATTTGGCCCTAACGGCTAGGCTTTGAGAGAAACGTTATAAATAGAAGGTGGTCGTGTTTGGGGGGCCTCACTTGCAGACTTGAATACATGAGGCATACTTTGAGCTAGAGAATATCCTCTCCACTCATCTCCTTGCTTGATTGCTCATCCTAGTGAGATTGAGTGAGATTCAAGTGCATTGCTTTGAGAGTTGCATCTAGTGGCACTTGATCCTTGAGTCTGCTATGGATTTCTTGTTACTCTTGGGGGTTTTATGATACCCTAGATGGCTTGGAGCAGTAGAGATGTTGAGCTCGTGATTGGAGATTGTTTCGAGCCTCACTAAGTATTTTGTGAGGGGTTCTTGAGCCTTCTCCGCGAAAGATCGTAATTGGCTACTCTAGTTAATTGCTTGTGGCTTGGAGGATCTCTATCTTGTGGGTAGATGTGCGGCACCCGCTTAAGGTTTTTGGCTTTAGACTACCAATTAGCTCGTGATCCATCAAGTGTGTGCATCACCATAACGAGGACTAGCTTGCCGGAAAGCAAGTGAACCTCGGTAAAAAATTATGTGTCATCTCTTGCCGAGGATTTCATCTTGTGTATGCATTTGTGATTGATTATTAGACATATATCTACTCATCAACGTCGGTATAAGAATCTGCACACACTCCTTTACTTACTTGCTTACATTGCTAGTTTAGCTTGTGTAGCTTTGTTTCCTTCATTAGGAGTAGAGCTTAGTGTTGCCTTCTCTTGTTGGTGTGGTTTAGTGTTTAGTATTGTACTAGACTTGTATAGATGGCTTGCTTATCTTAGTTGTGCTAGTGCTAGAATTGTTATGCCATTTGTTTTACTAATATAAGTTAAGTTTGTAAAAATTTAAATAGGCTATTTATCTACTTCTAGCTACTTAGACCTTACAGCAGGCCCTACATTAATTGCTCCTGCATGTGTATGCACACAAGTAACTCGTCATTGATCGATCTGCGTTATATTGTGCTTAAAAACATTGCATATATCATTTCCCACGGGGTACCGATGCATGCATATATGCTTCAAGGTGACAAATGATTGTGATATCGTGTTCTTCATCGACAAACATTTTAACTTTTAAGAAGATTGAGAGAAAACATAAAAGATACATATGTCCTCACTTTATTTTCTAATAAAACGCTATCATCAATATAATTAATGATAATTGATTAATAAATAGAAAGTATTTAATACAAAACTAGTTTCTGTCTTCTAAAGTATCTTTAAATGCTAGAATACATTGTATCACATAACAAAGGAAGTAGTTTTCTTATTTTCTGCACGATAAGCAAGTGGCATGGATGCAAATAAAAGTCACTAGGCAAGCATAAACACCAAACCACGTGTTGATCGACATGTGTCATTTCTCTCTTTTGGCAGATTGAGACATGCGGGTGGAGTGAGGGTCGGAGGCACAGTCCATTACGAACCTGGCTATTGTGGGCCGAGAGTGGAGAATCCAAGGCCCAATTAGACGCAAGTAATAAAGTCTTTTTTAGTTTCTAAAAGAACCTTTTTTCTAAAAAAATATCCATGCACATTGATATGCATTATTAGTTCATCGGTACAAGTGCTACTTAATTCTGCTCCACACCATCCTTATGTAGGTCGATTTTCTTTTCATTTTTTAACTTCAACGAATTAATTTATAGAAAAAATATTAACATGTAACAGTGAATGAACTAAGCATGATTATATTCCTTGTGACACAATATACCCACCAAAGTTTAAAGTGATTGACTTAATACGAGAGCTTGCATATATGTTCCTAGATTTATTATAGGATTTGACGGATTTTTTTCATTCAGTGTTAAGTGGCTTGTCTGTCAGCAACATGTGTCTCTAGTGACTTTGTCAACTTCAAGACCTGTCAACCTAATTAGTCTCTTAAGATACTTATAAGAACAGGTTGTGTACATGCCTTTCTAGCGGTGAATGAACCATATGCGTGTATCTATTTGAAAGCATGTGTTTGTACCATGTTTAATTAAAAGAATCTACAGCAGCAAATAAATGCACTATCAAAACATATTTTCTTGATAAATTATGAACTGATTTGATGTCGTATACTCATGTATTTTTCTAAAGTTTTTTAAAAAATTTGACTTAGGACCAAGCTAAAATGACGTACATTTGTAGTACAATTGCACAACTAGCATATGGTTCAATCCTTATCCTTGTGCAGGTGTATCCTCATATTTAATTTGTTCAGTGGTTTCATAAATATTCTTGTGAAGTGCTTATTCGGTTGTTAGCTATAGTAGCGAGCTAGCTAGGGTTTTGTGTTCCTCTGCTGCTTGGTTGATGCCATGGCCTGTCGATATGATTTATAGGTCCAAGCCGGCCTAGTGTGACTTCTCCTATTGTAAAATCTGCACGTGTATATGTACATCATCCAAAATAGATTAATGATTCGTCAGTGTTTTTTGTTCCTACTATATATATATTTCAGTTCTACCATCAACTCTATGAATTTCATATTGTTACCCAATTGGTGCTATTGCCTAAAGCTATGGCCCCAAGCTTTTTTTTGACAAGTAACCATAATCATATTAACAACACGGAGCTTAGAGAACCATTACAGAGTTAATGGTTACGACGTTGATTGCCCGAAAAATAGGACAATCATTATCATGACTAAGATTAGTACAGGTGTTTGAATATTCTAGCTGATTAGATTGAAGGGTATAAAGCACCTATCTTGCTAGGGAATCAGCCATCTGGGTTTCTTTTTATCCTGCGCACTGCTGAGTTGGATCCTGATAAAAGATTATCTGAGTGTATGGTTTGATTCTCCAATCAGGAAGATTGGAGAGATTGGAGCTATTTAGAAAGTGCACAAGCTTGGATGCGTTTGACAAGGCTCTAGATTCTTGTACAAATATTTCAGATCAAGATTCTCTTAAGAAACGTATCAGGTGATGGATTGGAGTCACTTGTGAAACCGTTTTGACTGATAGACTAAATTCTGATTCATAAGAGAAAAGGCAAGGCCTAGAAATGAAACTAAATCTAGTGAAACTGGCCTCCCAATCAAGAAAACCAGAAAATGCTTCTATGCTGAGCGTTTTTTGTTTCACCGTTTGGAAGTGATTCTCTGGTCCGCCTAAGAATCCGGAACGATTTCCAAACACACCCTTATTATGTGATGGTGCCTATACCTACCATGTTGACCGGTTGGTTGTGTGGTCACTCGGTCATTCTCTCCATTGGGTATGTATTCTAATGAGCGTTCATCTCCCACTTCTTCTATTGTATTGTTATTAGGAACAATGTTTGCTAGTCAAATTACCGACCCAGAGAGAATCACTTCAATTGTTTGTTTTCTATACTGCAGCTGACGCTTGTATATATGTTCACACAATAAGATTATTTCAGATCTTATCACCCTTTGAATTATTGTATTTTTTTATCACCTTGCTGTTGGAATTTTTTTTTGTTATACTGTATATTTTACATCAAAAGATATTTGAAGTGACACTTGAACGCTTCTAATAATACATCTTGAATACTTATGGTGAGGTGCAATATTGCAATGAGGAAGGTTTGCTTCAAGTTTCTTGCATGGCTGCGTGTAACAGAGGAATATATAAAATGACATTTTCGGTCAAGTTTTTCAATAGTGACAGTGGTTGTATGCAGTATAATAATAATTGAAGATAGAGATGATATGTTCTTTTCCCCCTTTGGACACGCAATTTGAAGGTTTGTATATTTGTGAGCCGTATGTACATATATTTGTGTGGCTCCGACCTGAAAATTTGATCATGAGTGTATAAAAGTTTTATATGGATTTTTTAATCCGATTCTCGCTTGCTCAAAAAAAAAGTACGTATATATAAATGGGTGGTCCTCATATGACCCCGATTTAAAATAATAGCTCTATATATGTACTCCCTCCGAATAGGATTAAGAAGTCATTTTAGATAAAGTTTGGGTCAAACATTGGGAATATAAATCATGAATAACTTTTAAATTATTGAGTTTGCAAATGTGAAAATTATATGAATATATTTGTCTTAAAAAATATTTTTATAAACGTATACATATATTATTTTTTCTAAATATTTTTATAAAACTAAAATGTCAAAGTTATGTTTTAGAGACTGTGTCTCTCTGTCCTAAATGACTTCTAAATCCTGTACGGAGGGAGTATATAGATAAATAATATGCATTCCCGTTTATCTTAAACTAGAAGTTATTTTAAGAATCTTAATTAAAGAATCAAAACATCTCAAGTTTGACCAAATTTTATCATAAAATAATAATTTTTGTGATACTAGATAAATATCATTAGGTTATTTGTTTATTATATTTTCATAGAATATCAAAGATGTCATAAATATTTGTAATTTTTTTATAATTTTAGTTAAACTTGAGGTTCTTTAATTTTCTAAAATTCTTGAAATGATGTATAGTTTAGTACGATGGAGGGAGTATGTATTATATATAGATAAAGAAATATGATTAGAAACGGAGTAATTATTAACGGTATAACGCAAATTGACCAGCCATCTACTCCTGGTTCTCAACACGTTGTTGGTGTCGAATGAGCCCTCGATTTGTACAGCGAAAAGTTCAGTGTCATATATACCGCATACTTGGCTGTCACCCGTATGTACGCGTTGGCAAAAGACGGCGAGAAAAATCCCCCGTGCTCGTCGTCGGCAAAATAGGGCTAGCTATATATTCCAGAATTCAAGTGCGGCTAATTTAATTTTAATTTTTGTAATTAAATGGAGCTAGCTTGGGCCCCAGAATTTAAGTGCGAATATGTTTACTAGTGCTAGTGTTAGGTGGGGGTATATATGTACTACTGCTAGATACTCTGCCTAATGGCTATGCATCATGCACCAACAGAGATGAAGCATTGGAGTATTTATTACTCTTACATTTTGTAAGGGTTTCGACACAAGTGAATATTCTATACTAACAAATCCCTGTGAGAATTATGACTCTGCTTGCCGGTGCTTGCACAAGTGGGACAACTTGGCCTGTTTCGTAGCTTGTTTACAGCGGCATGATTGTGCTATGATGTCAGTTGTCAGCACATACTCAGGCTGTTTGGTTGAGTGTAGTAAAATTTATCGTTCGTCATATCATATTGAATATTTGGATACATTCATTAAGCATCGAATATATATTATTTATAAAATTAAAAATATAGCTAGAGAATAATTTGCGAGACGAATCTTTTGAGCCTAATTAGTCTATAATTAAATACTAATTGCTAAATAAAATAAAAATACTACGATACATGTTAAACTTTAACAACCCGACCCCTCCGTCAACCCTACTCAGTAAAAATAAAAGGTATAAAGTGCACGGTGGATTAAATCTTTTAGAAAGGAACCGCGCACTCGTCTAGTAGCCCCAGATGCACAATTAGTTCTAGAAACTTTGTGTGGTAAAATTATTAGTTGCTGGGCCTATATTTTTAATTATTAGCTGCACAATTACTTCTAGAAACACATTCATTCGTCTGCTTGATGTAAAGTTCCAAGAATATAATACTCCTTCTCTACTTATAAAAAAAGACATTTTGAACAAGGTTTAGGTCAAATATTAAAAATATAAATTATGAATAACTTTTAAGTTGTTGAGTTTAAAAATATGAAAACTATATGAATAGATTTGTCTTGAAAAATACTTTCATAAAAATATACATATACCACTTTTTGATAAATATTTTTATAAAAAACAAGTAGTCAAAGTTAGTCTTTAGAGACTATGTCGTTGTCCTAAATGACTTTCTTTATCGGTATGGAAGAAGGATATATTATGGATGGGTTTGGTTTTCTGGTTTGCTTGGCAAAGAAATAAACCAGGCTAGCTTAAGATTGGTCTTAGCAAGTCAAGATAGACTTGTTTGGTTGCATAAATTATCTAAGCATGGTTAGCGACTAGTGTGTTTAGTTGGTTGGTTTGGCTTGGATAGAGTCACGTCTTCTTTGTGCAAGTAAGTTTACCACTTTTTTGTGACTAGGGTAAGTTTACCGCCTTTGAGACAATTTATCGAACACATGGTGAGCACCACCTACTCAAGCACCAACACTAAGCTCAAGCTGGCGGGCCACTTCCAGGGGCTCCACTGAGCTCCAGCCGACGCCGCGAGGAAGCTAGCCATGGGCAAGGCTAGCATGTAGCAGCGCAGAGCGACGAATGCGCCCATCGAGCATCCCACGCCATGCTCTATGGTGAGGCTGGGGTTGGGGTACTGAGAGCTCTAAAGCCTGTTGGACGCCGCCATCCTTGGTGGCGCCAACGCCATCGCTGTCGCTTTCCTCGAACACCAGCGAGCCCTACATCATCTCGAGACGTAGATCTCTACTCCAATGACACCTCATCATCGGCGGACAGCTTGGCATCATCAGCCGCGCGCGGCCACCTCGGCGTCAGCGCTCTTCTAGTCGAAGACGTCGTAGGAGATGATGATGCTGAGTAGGAGGAGGTGCGGCAGGCCGAAGATCCTAGGCACCTGTCCCGACGGCAGTGGCAGCAACACCACCACGAGCGCGAACAACTGCAGACACACGCGGAGGCAGAGACATTGAGTGGGTCTGCTCGGTCAAGATCTGGCTGTCTGCTCGAGCTCCAATAGGCGGAGACGAGCTGTGAAGAGTGTCGACGAAAGATGGTCAAGGGGCTTAGATAGATAGTTCGCCTGGAGTAGAGGGTGAGACTTGGGGCACGGCTATACGGCCTAGAGTAGAGGGTGAGACCAGAGCCAATGCACCACTATCACCGCCTCGTGCAGGCACCATCGGGAGTGGGAGCTGTTTCACCGACGGCGAGGGAAACGACACGGTCGATCACCACCCATACGCAGTGGCGGATCTAGGATGCGGATAAAGGGGGCTAAATAATAAAAAAGGTAAAGCTAGAAATTAACAAAGATTTATAACTAATTAACACTAATATAATGAATAAATCATACTCATAGGGGGCTAGAGCCCACCCAGCCCTCATTTGGATCCTGGAGCTAGATAAGCTCCCAGAAAATGGCTCAATCCTATATTTTTTTAGAGTCTGGCTAATAGGTCAGTTTGGTTTATAGAGACCTAGCCAGAAGGCATATGCCATCAACCAAACAAATCTAATATTTGGCCCCGTGAAGCGTGACCGGGTGGAGGCAGGGAATACTACTAGTGCCAACATGTGCAAATAGTGTATTCATCATCATTGACCTCTACTATTTAAGGATCTGGGTCAGGGTCACTATATGTGCAATTGACGCTTGTCTGTACTGTACTGTACTGTACGGACTCTCCGGAGATGTTGCCCCCTACGGCATCTCGACGTCTAGGCCTTGTTTAGTTTCGAAAAGTGAAAACTTTTCGGTACTGTAGCATTTTCGTTTGTTTGTGATAAATATTATCTAATTATAGACTAACTATGATCAAAAGATTCGTCTCGTGATTTACAGTTAAACTGTGTAATTAGTTTTTGTTTTGGTCTATATTTAATGCTTCATGTATATGCCACAAGATTCGATGTGACGGGAAATCTTGAAAACTTTTTGGTTTTCGGTGTGAACTAAACAAGGCCCTAGTTCGACGGCCATGCATGACACCCGAATTAAAAGCGCGTCCAATTTACGTCCTCTGTGCATGCGGGCTTAATTCCATGCACCAACTTCGGACCTAGCCATAGCCATGCATGTCGGCATGTGTGTGAACAAGCTGCTTCCACGTAGGAACCAATGCAACTGCGTAGCTAAGCAACTTGCGCCGATTAGATGTAACCGCGTCTCGGTCGGACTCGGACGCGACGACATCGATCGATCGTCGGGCCATGCATGAGTCATGCGATGCAATGCATGCACGGCTAGCTGGCAAACCAGTTTTTTTTTCCCTGACGATGATAATATAATATAAATCTAGGTCCTGCATATGCATCATCAGGTCGCTCTTTGATTGGACTTGTCGTTGCTGCATATGCTTCTGATCCTGTGATCATCAGAGACGTGGATTTGGCTAGATCATCATCATCAGAGACATAATTTTGGCTACAACTGTCTTTGATGTGGATCATCAGAGATGTGGTTTTGGATAGGCCTGTTTGTAATCATGAATTAAAGAAACCAAAAAAATGTCAATGCAGGCTCGTGTATATCAGTTCTATTAAGTGCATTTTCACTTACATTCTGAGTTTCTGACATATAGAATCATCTTCCACTCTGATTTTTTTTTTCTATGAATCCCAATCAAAACAATACAGTAGTACATTTCTATCCATATAGCACATTTGTATATATTTCCATTTGAACCAAAGCACAACAGCTTAGAACAAGAACAATAAATCACAATTCTAAAATTATCTGGTCGTTCACTACTGCTCAAAATATAGGCGTTTGTTTTCATCATGCGCCCTGATTTTTCTATGAACCCAATCAACAATTCTTCTCAAGATATGCATTTGCTCACCACTGCTCCATGTGCCGTAAGATTCGATGTGACGGGGAATCTTGAAATTTTTTGGAAACTAAACGAGACTATTTTTCGCTTCTTCATCTAGACCAGCAATGATATGTGCACGTAAGATTCTTTTCTCATTGATCAACCTTTACTAGAGACGACATCCAAAAATATCAACCTTTAAATCAGGGTCAGGGGGTTCAGAAATGAACAGAGAGCATATATATATATATATATATATATATATA
>Ga0182004_10001278_pt1 | contig 18097 bp, 14 predicted proteins | sample Sormic07211540_1_FD_120479 | JGI IMG/M metagenome (GOLD analysis project Ga0182004, IMG submission 120479) | Endophyte microbial communities from Sorghum bicolor roots, Mead, Nebraska, USA - 072115-40_1 MetaG | ecosystem: Host-associated > Plants > Roots > Unclassified | place: USA: Nebraska...
ACGCACGTGTTACTCGTGCGTCACATGTGTCCACTACGCACGCAGTATATATAGAGCGTGCCAAGCATCCTGTCTAGTTGCACCACCATAAGCACCAACGGAAAAGCAGAGCCTTCTGTCCCCGGCCGGTACGGTCCGCCATGGCTCTGGATGCGAGGTCCCTGCTTCCGGTAGTGTCCGTCGTCGTCGTCCCCGCCCTCGAACTCGAAGTCTGCTCCGGGATGATGCCGAGAACCAGGAACGGCGGCGGCGTCCCGTCCGCGACGACGACGGGCGCGGCGGAGGTGTCCGTCGTGGACGTGCCGGCGCTGTGGAGTGACGAGGGGAGGATGAAGCGGGAGCTGGTCGCGTGGGCCAAGGCCGTGGCGTCCATGGCCATCAGGGAAACCATGAAGTGCTGAAACTTCGTTCCTTAATTCGTGCATATATAGAGCCCTGATGATGCACATCTCTTTGTTTGTTTTTTCCTCTCGTGCTGCTGAGTCCTTTCTTTGTTGTACATGTTCGGTTGATCATTTCGGCTTGTACATGTTCTTTTTTGGAAAGGATGCAAGAGAGAACTTCAGATGTTTTGTCGCACAGAATATTTTGGATGTGCGTTCCTGCGTTTTGTTTTCGCTCAAATTGTCACACTGGGGGCTTGTTTAGTTGCGAAAAAATTTTAGATTTCGCTACTGTAGCACTTTCGTTTTTATTTGACAAATATTGTCCAATCATGAACTAACTAGGCTCAAAAGATTCATCTCGTAATTTACTAGCAAACTGTGCAATTAGTTTTTATTTTCGTCTATAGCTAATGCTTCACTGGCGGAGCCACCGCCCGGCCACCCCGGGCGGCCGGCCGGGCTCCTCGCCAAAATGCAAAAGTAATCTTCTTTATATTTATATAGAATTCTATAATTTTATAGTTAAATATTTTTGCTTAATGAGAATTGCTCGGGCTCCTGAAATTTTCTGACTTCAAGCAATTAGATGTGCAAGCAATTAGTGCCCGGCACCGGCAGAGGCAGCACACTGCTCCCCACTGTATGAGTCAACCGCTCGGCGGCGGCAACCCAGCCCTCACCGTCTCATAAGTACTGCTCCTATTTTGGACGCAAGAGTAAGTACAATGATGATTTTTATCGTCGAACATATGCTGATATAGAAGAAAAAAAGAACTTAGTTCTCATGTAAACAACAAGGTGAGTAAGAGAGCCTATGTACCTAAACATTATGTGAATATGATGATGGGTTAAAAAAAGGTGTTGGAACATGAATAAAAGTAATAATAATAAAAAAGTTTTTAGACAAATAAAAAAAGATGCGGCGCACTGATAGTTGGTTATATTTAAGTTGATTTTTATTATTCTGTTGACGTGGCACACTGATTTTTTTTTGAATAATTCATAGTTATTTCATATGAGCTCATATGAAGACAAACTTTATATCAAAATTGTAGTCTTCGATAGGATGTACAACTTTGTAGTTGAAAAGTTTTTTATTTAAAACTGTTTAGGGTCCTACTATACTGTTGTAATTCTACCAATTTTAAATTTATCAAAAAATCTAGGATGTTGACATGGTGATTGCTTAGGTCAATTTACAGGTTTGTAGTTGATTTTTTATTTGAACTCGATTAATATCTCAAATAAACTTAAAACACATATTTGGGACACAAAACAACTTCAAATAAAAAACTCTTTAACTAGAAATTTTTAGATCGTATTGAGAATTATCGGATGTAAGGATCATTCTCAAAGATTTGGTTTGGATAAGTAAAGTTCATAAAAGCCTCTACATTTGGTTAAGTTATCAAAATAGAAAGTGTGCTCAATAAACGAGAGCATGGAAATTCAAATTCATTGATACCCTCCAGTAGTGTAGCATGGTACCCACATGGCATGAGACCAATGACCATACGACTGATCAGTTTGTAAGTGATGATTCATGTGCCAACCTTTGACATGCTTGTCCAACATATCCAGTGAATGCTCGGAGTGGATAGGTGTCCCACTCCTAGCTATACCTCATCCCATACTACACCAAATCTTAGTGACCCGGGAAACACATACCGCTAGGCTTATCAATCCCATATATATACAAAATGACAAACCTTAATTAAGAATCCAAGCGAGACCAGCAACTCGCTTGAGTTTCGACCCATGTCACACGCTGCTCATGCTTTATCACCTCTTGAGTTTCGACCCATGTCAACTTGCATGTGGTTTATTTTAATAACCATTGCTAGAAGCTCGCAAGTGATGATACAATTGCCATATCTCAACTTCCACTGAGCTAACAAAGTGTATATAAATGAGACTCCTACTCATAACTCATGCATGCTTCAAGGTGAAGTATTCACTAGCAAGATTCAAGTAAAAAAAATTGGGTTCTAAATATTCATTGAACTCCTACGCATGCATACTTCAAGGTGAATATAAGTATTCACAAGGAGGGATCAAGTAAAATGTTGAGTTTTAAATATTCATCAAACTACATAGAGTAATCCTCATGCACAAGCATTACTATAATAACTCAAGAAAATCTTCAACCAAAACAAGAAATAAGCTATAGAGGTGCTTACCATGGTGCTCGAGCAATGCCTCATTGGATACAGGCTCCAACTTAGGACTAGCTTCTATTTGCCCTAGTGCTTCGGTCTCTACATGAGTGCTTTGAAATGATGCATAGTTAATGAACATGCCTTGAATGATCGATAATGATGTGTGCAATGACTTGGTTAAGAATGACTAAACCTCGTTAGTGTGTGGATGGGGGCACAACTGAGTAGTGTTTTTCAGTGAGCTTGGATAGAAAAGGTAATGATTGTGGTCAAACCGACCATGCAAGTTGGGTTGTGTAAGAGAGATTGGAGGGTTATGGTCAGATCTTTGAGAGTTTCTGACCCAAACAGAGGCTCTGTTTGATGACAAGCCTTAGTCCTAGGTCAAATGTTGCACTACTACAACTTGGCCAAGGATCATTAATGGCAGATCGGCTGATGGTTTTATAAGATTTGTTCTTGTATCTTCCTAATGAGGTGGGGAAAACATCTCATTTGTATGCACTAAGATTTTTGAGCTCTAGATCAACTATTATGAAGCTTCTCTATGGTTTTTGTAGAGCTAACACTTGGTTGAATTGAAGAGGAATGGAGTTCTATGGAGATCACATGTAACACATGAGATTGAGCACGTAGTCATAGGTTAGCGTAAGATGGCATTGTTGAAGTTTTCATTTATCTTATCCTTGAGATGCTTGAACTAAAGGGGACAAGAGGAAGGATATCTCAAGGTTGTTTTTGTTCTACTCCAAGGTGAGGAAAAAGTGGAGGAGGATGAGGTAGGAAGCTTGTTGGCATTCAACCTTTTGTTGATCCTCCAGTGAGGATTGCGGGTGGTTCTTCTCTATTGTAGCCTTTTTTTTGCTTGGGTAGAGCAAGAGGGGAGTGGAAGAGAGGTTCTATGAGTAGGACAGATGAGGAGGTCACAGGGTGTTTGGCTAACAAGTGAGGCTTGTGGTAGCCGCATGGCAAAAGGTTCCTTTGAACGTGACATGCTCCCAAATGGCACTCACGGTGTGACAGACGATTAGGTGCAGTTAGATTATATCTAGGTCAAGCTGCCCTCACATCAGAGATGACCAGGTCACGGTTGACGTACTCAATTCGGCTAATGTGACAGGTAACCCTAGCTTGGACGATCTGAGAGGATTCTCGGTTGGATCACGACCAATGGTGCCAAATATGGTTTAGCCGTATATCAAGGTGCTTGATAATAAGAGAAACATGTTTAATTCCTAATAATGATGCTCATGATGACATAATTTAGTGCTTAAACACACAATGCGACACATATTTCACCCTAGCTTCGTGCCTGTAACGTCCCGTCTCCACAAGGCTAGGCCCGCTTACATGTGGCAGCTTTTCTAGGACATAAACTGCCCTTACAGACCAACATTAGTCTTTTCTGCACACTTTGTCCTTACTCGTGCGCACGCAGGAAGGACTTTCCAGTCGGTCACTCATACCTAAATTTCTCCAAGCCCTTTCCGGTCGGTCACCCATACCTAAATTTTTCCAAGCCAAGCAAGCTTAACTTTAGAGTGATTCTTTGGAGGTAGGCTTCCAGAAAAGAAGTTGCAACTTGTTGATATGAGTATCCCATTAATCCTCTTAAGCCCTGGGCCGAGTGTTACATCCCACCCCCTTAAGAGACTGACGTCCTCATCAGTCAACTCCAAGCCAGGAACGTCCCCTCTTGGCCATGTCCATATGTTCAGTGCCAGCACATGTGTCATGCTCATATGTCATGCTGTGTGACCACTCCGAGTCCACACCACCCATGCACACCATGCCTGCGCAATTGCGACACACGCGCCTGTGAAACCGTGAGAGTCGGCTTTAATACCATTCTATAACGTCCCGTCTCCCCGAGACCGGGCCCGCTTACATGTGGCAGCTTTTCTAAGACATATTCTGCCCTACTAGTCTTTTCTGTACACTTTGTACTCACTCACACGCATCTAAGAAGGACTTCCCGGTCAGTCACTCATCTCTTAATTTCTCCAAGCCAAACACGCTTAGTTTTAGAGTTCTTTGGAGGTAGGCTTTTAGAAAAAATATTGCAACTTATTGTTATAAGTATCCTATTAATCCTATTCAGCCCTGAGCGGGTGTTACAGTGCCGAATATGAACGTAGATTCTGGAGAGACCAAGATGTAATCGTGTAATCCTCCTGTTTTCTTATTATATGCTCGATCGTATCTATGCGGCCTGATTAATCTAATATGGACGGCAGAAGCGGTTTACACGACTCTTAACACAATTGTCGCTGGATATGTTCTACGTCAGCCTGTCCTTTTTTCAGACATTTCCTTGTTTCTGCTAGCTAGCTGCGAGTCTGATTCGTCGTCATCGATCAGGCGGCTAAGTGACGGATAGCTGTGGGTGCCGCCGTGCCGGCCGTATCAGTATCACAACTAGTACATTGCTTTGATTTTAGATTGGCATCTAGTCTCATGGTCCCTTACTGATGTGATAATATATACTTGATTCACCCACAAAAGAATACAATTCTCATTTTTCAAAAAGTTAAATAGTTTAAATATTGATTAAATTTCTATAAAAGGATACAAACATTCGTGATACAAAATAAATATTATTATATTTTCATAACAAAATTACTTAAAGACATAAACGTTAATATTATTTGCTATAAAGTTAGTTAAACATAAGCTTTTATGAACAGAGATAGTAATATATATTATCATGTCGTGGTCCTCGGTCCTCTGTCTCTCTCTCTCCATTTGTCATGGTTCAACCAAACATTATTTGCATACATACATAAGTAAATTGTTTCATCTCTGGCTAGCAAAGTCAAAACTGGAGGGGTAACTTTCATGGACCAGGCATCATATTACATCAACAACAACAACGACTGCATTTCATATTGAAACTAACCGTAGGATCGATCCTCCTCGAGCATCTGATGTTACACGCGCAGTAAAATATCCTGTGCGGTTTGTCGTGCGTGGTTCTATGCTCAGATGCATTGCTGTTGTGTGGTTTCCACGTGCTAAAATTTAGTCCTGGTTACTAATTATATAGATGAAAACAAATTTGCAAGATGAATTTATTATATCTAATTAGTCCATGATTTGATATTTAGTGCTACAAACATGTGCTAATAATATATTAATTAGAATTAATAGTTTCATCTTATAAATTAGTCACGGCTTCTGTAATTAGTTTTATTATCAATATCTAAACACCCAATGTGATATTCGATATAACATCTCTAACACTTTCTAAACTTTAATCTCATAATATAATATACCTGATAGTGAGCAACGAAATACTATTACTAGATTTAGCTAGATCTGGCTAGCCGCCGCTAGCGCATGTGCCCGCGTGGATCACGTCGAGCTGGACATTTTGATGATGAAAGAAACTGCAGCGGCCCGGCCGGGCGCGCCGATCTCGTGATGCACTAGAATATGGCTTTTCCTGGCGGCTGGCGCTGGATGGAGTATGGAGACGCGAGTGTTGCTCACGCTTCCGCGACTTGTGCAGTATATGGAGACAAAACTAGGGGGTGGATTAATTCTCTCCCAGTGGTTAGGAAACGTTTATATAATGTGGAAAGATCCATGATTGGTTATATATTCGTCAGCAGTCTATGTCTTGCCTCAGCCGTGATGCATGCATATGCATATGCCTTTAGCGTCCTCTTCAGGATTCCTGCAACTTCGACGTGACTTGTGCATTTGAAATGCATGCATAGAACGAGAAACGTATCGACTGTCGACAACTCGATCGATCGACAATGCTCATCAAGACCTCATCTTTTTTGTTGCCTGACTAAAACCAGGAATCTGCCTCTTTTTCTACGTACGTACAAAAAGGCAGGATGACACTAACTGGATCGTACGTAGTTGCATTTTCCAACTGCAGATAAGATCTTTACGCTGGGCAAGCCGCGGAAAGAATTTTGTTTGTTTGCTACCTCTTCCAACAAAGGTGTGCTGCCCTCTCGAGTTTGATCGATTTTTTTCATAATCTCATTTGCCAGAAAGTTCAGTGTTTGCTTGTTTTGTGTGTCTATAATCTGAAATGCAAGCATATCGATAGGGCATGTTTAGATCACAGCTGGATTTATGTGTATTACAGTAACATACTCCGTGTGTTGATGCGTGGATCACGAATAAAATTTTATTTAGTGAATTGAGTGATATGTTGATATGGACAAATAAATACATATCAGTGGATGAGACATGGCTTAATCACATGGATAACTTGCATGGATAAATCATTGCATATGCTAGTGGGCAGAGCTGATGTAGATGGATTGTATGTTGAGGACCACAGTGTTTGGGTCCCTCGATTGTGATGATTTGATTATGTTTGGTTAAAGTGATTTCTATCTTATCTTTTAGTTTGGCAAGTTGGACCTATAATCCCAAAAAACCAGGTCTTTCCTAAGTCATGGACTATGATAATCAAAAGATTTAATTATAATATAATTCATAACGTAATCAATCTTGTTTGGATCATAACCTAATTATTACAATCATAGGGGTATCAAACATGATATAACGAGGCTTATGGTCTGAGCCTCGCATGGTAAGAACGAAAGGAAAATCTAACACACAATCGACTATTCCAAGGATATTGATATTTAAGCTCCATTTGACACGGCTCTACTTCACTAGTGAAGCTGTTTTTTTAGGATTTCATCTCCAAAAACAACTCTATCTGTTGTGTTGGAGTCATTTTGGTAAATCGTTTAGCAAAATAACTCCTTTTGAATGTCATGTAGGATAAGGTGAAGCCAAGAGAAGCCACTATTTTTGGCTCCTTCGAACCCCAAAGCTCTGTGAGAGCATATTTTTAGGGGCTCTATTGGTGGAGCCATTTTATTTTACTCCGTTTGGCAGAAAACGACTCCAAACGGCTTCTAAAGTTGTTGGAGAAGCCCTGCCAAACGGGACCTTAACCCTACAACCATTGTTTAATCCAAATATAAATCTCAAAGACAAGGATGATATAGACACCTTTGTCTGCGCATACCTCTCACACTCCATAAGATATTTAAATTCTCTTATCAAATAATTAATTATATATGTATAGCAATATTATTTTATTTCAAAAACAGCGTTCTATTATCTTGTTATTACTCCCTCTGTTCCAAATTATACGATATTTTGACTTTTCTAGATACATTACATTTGCTATGCACATAGATATATATATATATACACACACTATATCGAGGTACATAGTAAAAGAAATATATCTAGAAAAGTCATAACGTCTTACCACTTGTGTGAAAAGTTGTAGCTGAAAATATTGTTCGCTGATTTATTATAAGAGAAAAACACTGCTGGCTAGTAGAAAAAATACGGTTTATAAGACAAGCAAATGGAGCCTTACTAATCAGAGGCTTCAACGGGGCAACCATATTAATTATCACCATATGTTCTAGGAAAAAGAATATAAATCGTAGAAACTCTCACAATAATCAGAAGAAATATCTAGTCTTTAATTTGGTTGATTCTAACCATCATCATAATAGCCATTCGAACTATTATAATTTGTATAAAAAATACCATCCACCTCTGCCAACTGCCTTTACAAAAAAATACCTCATGATTGCCCTGCTGATTGCAGCGCCATTAGTCAAGCTATCAGTCTGCCGGCTGCTCCCTCCAGTCTTAAAATAAAGTACATTATGATTTCTAAAATTTATAGTTGAAAAGTTTTTTTATTTAAAGTCTTTTAGTGTCACAAAATTTAATTTCAAGTTTTAAATTTCAAAATCTATAAACTTACAAAAAAATATTTTGGGACCCTAAATTATTTTAATTTAAAAATTGTTCAACTACAAAGTTATAGATCGCTTTGCTGGCTACAATTTTGATATAAAGTTTATTTTTATTTGAGTTCATATGAAAAAGTTATGAGTCATTTTTCGATATAAAGTTTTTAGATTCGCCCTATTTTGACCCAGATGAGAACTAAAATAAATTTAGGAACCGAGATGACAAAACTGAACAAGTTTGAGGACCTATATGCGAGATTTTCAAGTTTAGGCATAGGATCACACAACCGAACAAATTTAGATACCTAAATGGTTGTTTTACGAGTTTAGTGACTAGGATGACACACCCAAAGACCGGTGATGAACTTTACTCCGTAAATTTTTAGGACCCACTGTATTACAGGACACTAAGAGTTTGGTTATATCCTAACTGTAAAGACAATCTGGTCGTCGAATGCACGATATCAACAGAAAGAATATATGGAGCTTAATTTACAAACAGAGAGAGCCCTGCACCTGCAGGCAGTAGGTTAGCTCTATAAATACCAGCTTCTACATCACCCGTGCCTCATCTCACAAGTACAATATACACAGACACACAGTCGTCACAAGTCACAACAAGTAGAAGCAGTTGCTGGGTGCACATCACAGCACAGGCGGAGAGCGACAATTCGACATGGGCTCCATCGGTGCCGACGACGCCGATCGCCGGCCGCACGCCGTGTGCGTGCCGTTCCCAGCGCAGGGCCACGTCACGCCGATGCTGAAGCTGGCCAAGATCCTCCACGGCCGGGGCTTCCACATCACCTTCGTCAACACGGAGTTCAACCACCGCCGCCTGCTCCGCTCCCGCGGCGCCGGCGCGCTCGACGGCCTCCCGGACTTCCGCTTCGCCGCCATCCCGGAGGGTCTGCCCCCGTCCGACGTCGACGCCACCCAGGACGTGCCGTCGCTCTGCCGCGCCACCATGGAGAACTGCCTCCCGCATTTCACGAGCCTCCTCGCCGAGCTCAACTCCTCCCCGGACGTGCCGCCGGTCACTTGCGTCGTCGGCGACGACGTCATGAGCTTCACCCTGGAAGCAGCCAGAGACATCGCCGTGCCGTGCGCCCTCTTCTGGACGGCCAGCGTCTGCGGCTACATGGGCTACCGCTATTACCGCGACCTCATGGAGAAGGGCATCTTCCCGCTCAAAGGTTAGCTTACAATTACTGCTCACGTTTTCTAGCCTTGCCCTTCATCGTTGCAGACGCCGAGCAGCTGACGAACGGGTTCTTGGACACGCCGGCGGCGGACTGGGCGCCGGGGATGAGCAAGCACTTCCGGCTCAAGGACTTCCCAAGCTTCATGCGCTCGACGGACCCCGACGAGTTCATGTTCCACTTCGCCCTGAAGGTGACGGAGCAGATAGCCGGCGCGGACGCCGTTGTCCTCAACACCTTCGACGAGCTCGAGCAGGAGGCGCTGGACGCCATGCGCGCCATGATCCCGCCGTCCGCGTCCATCCACACCATTGGCCCGCTCGCCTTCCTCGCCGAGGAGATAGTGGCACCGGGAGGCCCGACCGACGCGCTAGGCTCCAACGTCCAACCTCTGGAAGGACGACGTCTCCTGCTTCGACTGGCTCCACGGCAGGGCGCCCAGGTCGGTGGTGTACGTGAACTACGGCAGCATCACGGTGATGAGCAACGAGGAGCTGGTGGAATTCGCGTGGGGCCTGGCCAACAGCGGCCACGACTTCCTGTGGATCATCCGGCCGGACCTCGTCAACGGCGACGCCGCCGTGCTGCCGCCGGAGTTCCTGGAGACCATCAGGGGCCGCGGACACCTGGCGAGCTGGTGTCCGCAGGAGGCGGTGCTGAGGCACGAGGCGGTGGGCGTGTTCCTGACGCACTCCGGGTGGAACTCGACCATGGAGAGCCTGTGCGCCGGGGTGCCCATGCTGTGCTGGCCTTTCTTCGCGGAGCAGCAGACCAACTGCCGGTACAAGTGCGTGGAGTGGGGCGTGGCCATGGAGATCGGCCACGACGTCCGGCGTGAGGTGGTGGAGGAGAAGATCAGAGAGGTGATGGGTGGGGAGAAAGGAAAGCAGATGCACCGCCGTGCGGTGGAGTGGCAGGAGACTGGTCTCCGCGCGACAAGGTCCGGAGGGCGCTCATACGCCAACCTCGACAAGCTGGTCGCCGACGTGCTCCTCTCGGGTGGCGGCGACAAGAGTTCCTGATAACCCTCAGCAAGGTTTCTTCCTTCCATCAGTGGCCCTTCCCAGCACGCACCGCCACCGTCCAGTGCGTTTAATTTCGTCGTTCCTACTGAACACATCAATGGTAGCTATCCCTCTATCGTCATTTGTATTTTGTCGCGTGTGAATCTCGAAGCATGCAAATCCTTAAATCATAGAGCATATGTTGAGAGATGCCAATAGCTAGCGGAAGAAGTTACTTTTCGTACCAAGCAAATATTGGAACATGAAAGCCTGGAGGCCAAGAGGGCAAATGTTTGTACGAGTCTCTGCCAAGAGGTGCTAGGCCGGCTGGTTTAGCAGAGGTTTTAAATCTCCGGCTAAAGGTATTAAGTAGATGACCTCTAAAACAGCTACAACGGAGGCTAAATGGAGCTATAGTAGGCTATAGCCACTAATTTGTATATAAAGACAAATAGCTTCATCAGCTTTAAACAGCTATATATAGTCGGCTATTGCGCCGGCTATAGCTCCAAATTTAAAACCTTATTTAGCACATTTATTAGCACCCCCGCGGCGTGGGTTTGAGCCCTAGGTGTGGCGCACCTATTCGTTGTTTTTTGGGATTTTTTCAAGCAAGGTAAAAAACCTCCTCGCCAACCCCGCGTTCAAAATACAAGTCTATGGCCGGCTCATCTCACGGGTGTTGTGGTGCCGCTATGTATGGGTGGGACAGAGGTTCGGAGGTTTTCTCGATCTACATGAACAGAATATCTAGAGGTTGTCTAGCCACCATAGATTGAGTTTTTTTTACGAGTCTCTAGTAGGGGTAAAAAGAATCCGAAACGATTGGAAGAAGGCTCTATCTCTTTCAGTTTTCATATTCCTATGTTTAAAATGAAAATGATACAATATTGTTGAAAGTGATAACAGTACCGATACTTCGGTAATGTCAAAAATGACACTATGCGGTCGAAGCGCATAGATAAGGCAGAGCTTCGAGAGTTTTCTCGATCTACGTGAACAGAATACCCATGAGCTGTCTAGCCACTGGGGATCCATTTTTTTTTTGTACGAGTCTTTGGTAGGGGTGAATTTCACATTTCTGTGTTTAGAACAAAAATGATACAATATTATTAAAAGTGAAAATAGTACCGATACTTCAGTAATGTTAAAAATGACACTATAGGGTTGAAAGTACATCGATACAATCGGAACTTAACAGAGCGTGGTTGTTCTTTGGTTTCTCAGGAGCATCCTTTGAAGAACCCACTTCTTTGTAACCTCAGAAGCAATGGTATAGGATATATATAGAGCTACAGTATGAATTCATATAGCCTCTACAATCCTAAGAGGCAGGCCTTGTTTAGTTCAAACAAATTTTAAAAAATCGACACTGTAGCACTTTCATTTGTATTTGATAAATATTGTCCAATCATATAGACTAACTAGGCTCAAAAGATTCGTCTCGTCAATTCTGACCAAACTGTGCAATTAGTTTTTATTTTCGTCTATATTTAATACTCCATGCATACGTCTAAAGATTCGATGTGACAAGAAATCTGAAAAATTTTACAAAATTTTTTGGGAACTAAACAAGGCCGCAATATCTAACACGGAAAATAAATATACATACCTAAAAATTTAGAACAGTCCATCAATTTAATAAATTAATAATAAACAAGTAAACACTAATAACATAAGAAAAACGATTAAACAAATAAGCTACACCCACACCTTATTGATGGCATGTAGTACTTCTATATATAATATTAATAAATGGGAATCAAAGTATAAAAATGACAAAATTAAAGCTACCCTAAAAGCCCTAAAAAATAACAAAGAAAAAGCAATCGACTGAATGAACACGTAAAAGCCTCGGATAATTGAAGTTATGTAATTCTAAAAAAATATAGGGAGGAATAAAGAATGTCATCTTCAAGAGTTTCTAATACTTTTATCTCAAAAAAATTGTGCAAACCGGTCCCTTATTTATGATTTTTTGCATCAGGAACTCCGATTTTGTTTGTATACCCTTTTAAGGCCTTCCACAAGATCTTCTGTCTTATGTTTTTTCTCACCTGGAACCATGTCTTTTCTCCTTTTTCTTTCCCACCCCTTCTACTTCTTAGCCTCGGACGCGGAGGAGCAGGGCGTCGGTTAATTTAGTTTTGGATAATTGATAAAATTTAGAGACTAATCCTAATGTGAAGTGTGTAGACATGTAAGGATGGTCCCATGCCAAGTGGTGGAGCTAGAGATGATGATGGTGATGACCATAAGATAATCAATTGCTCAACTTGAAAAAGAAGAAAGAGAAAAACAAAACCCGTTTGATAAAGGTAAAGGTATAACATAGAATGGATTTTGTTTTGTACTCAAGACATTATCGATGGCGTGAGTGATTTAGGATCGATAGTCATACTGTGAAGAGGGAAAATTTATGGCTAAAGCAGTTATAAAGTGCCACTAGATGAATTTTTATGAGCATATGCATTAGGAACCTAATGTGCTAATATTGACCCTTGTAAAATGCTTTCAAAAATGCTAATACATGTACACATGGGTTATACACTTAGTGGTTAGCATCATAGAAGCAAGGTGAAGAGGTTGCGACTTAGAAAAAGAAAAGGAGGCGCTGGTAGAGGACCGGACACTGCGTAGCTCCTTACCGGAGGCTGGGTCAGAGTCCGGTCAGTGTTGACTGGCGAGCACAGAGGTTGTGTTTCTAGGGTTGAGTATCAAGGATCTGCGAAATCAGTCACCTTCTAGTAAAGACGGACGCACGAGACCGGATATCGGGTGAACACTATTCACCGTCTGGTCTGACTGATGTGGCGTGCAGTGATGAGCGGAGGGAGGATTGGACACAGAGGTGAGTTCGGTCACTAGGGACCAGATGAATCTGATGGCATTTTTGCATTTTCGGAGCTGTCTGAGTTGCGATCAGACTCTAGGGTCTAGCGTCTAGTCACTTTTGCAAGGTGCGTACGGTCAACCTCTAACAGCGCTGTGATTTATTTTGACCGTTGAGATTCGACTCACTGAGGTCAAAGAGAAAGACACATGGCGACAATCTGAGCACCAGACGCTGAGGGCGTGCGCCCGATCACCCTCACCTACGCGTTCGGTTGTTGCGCAAGTCGTGTGGTCAGTGAGCCAACGGCTCTATCTCTTTGGGGGCTTATAAATAGTATTTGGCTGGCTCCAAGAGATCTCTCTTGTCACTTTAACAAACTTGATATCCTTGTGAGCCTAAGCAAACACCTCCCACTTATCTTCATCATTGATTAATCATTATAATAAGATTAGGAGTGATTCCAAGTGCATTTGCTTAAGTGATTGCATCTAGTAGCACGTGGGGATTGTTTAGGCTATAGAATTCTTATTACTCTTAGTGGTTGTCTCTACCTAGACGACTTAGATCAGCGGTGGAGATCCAGCATGTGTTGGTGATTGTTCGAGGCCAGCTCCGATGATCTTGTGAGGGATTCTTGTGCCTTCCTCGGCGGAGCACCAAAGGCAACTCTAGTGGATTGTGCATTTCATTGAGCTACCTGATAGATTCTTGCAGTGTCCTACATGAGGACGAGGTTCGTGCAATACCTATTAGCCGTCGAACCACCAAGTGTTGGTCGACATAACGGGGACTAGCGTGTCGGCAACCACGTGAACTTCGGAAGAAAAATCTTATGTCTCTTGCCATCTTTGGTATTTCCTAGTGATTAGATTGTCTACTTATTGATTGGTTCACTTTCTCGACGCAATGGTATATCGATCACACCTCTCCTTTACTTATCGTAGCTTGTTCTCTTGTGTAGACACTTTAGGTAGCTCTCTAGTGTAAGTAGTGACTTATCAAGTGTGTGCTTACTGATCATAGAAACTAGAATTGCTTGGATAGGTGGCTTATAACCCTCTTGGTAGAGCTAGAGCAAAAAATTTTGCTTGGTGTTTATCTAACTTGTGCTCTTGTATTTTGTAGATTTTAAATTAGACTATTCACCCCTCTCTAGCCATATTAGGACCTTTAAGTCAGATAATACCCTTAGAAATTTTTTATTTAGGGTTATAAATTAGTGACAGGGACTGAATTTCCGCAAACAAAGCAGATTTTGGCTTGCCATGAAACACTGAACTCTGATTAACAAAATAGGTTAAACTCTAGTCATATCACTTCTTGCAGACTCAATGGACAAGGGTATCATTATAGGCATACTAATTATATCGTAACACATCCCAATCTCCCTAGCCATTGTGCCGCACTCTCCTCCCGCCCCTCCCTCATTCGCGTAGAACCCGCAGTCCTCGAGCTATGCCAACTTTCCCTCTCCTCTAGCCCGTCTCTCTAGATTCGCTCGTTCCCCACAAAGTTAGCGCCATCGGGCGCCTCACCATGCCCTAGCACCACCGGTGGTAGCCTCCTCCTCGCCACCCCTCACTCGACAGCCCCTCGTCCTCGCCACCCCTCGCCCGGCAGCCCGAAGCAGCAAGTGGTGGTGGCTGCCTTGGAGCAGCAGTGACAGCGACCTCCATGGCCTTGAGTGCGGCAACATCGAGTTTGGTTGTCGACCACCTTCTCCTCCATGCCCTCGTGTAGGCACCAACCACCTTCGCCTCCACAGCTCCATGCCACCAGCACAGTAACACTCCCTTTCACCCTCTCTCTTAGTGGGCCTCAAGTCGGGCCAGTCTACTAAAAAGATCGTGCTCATCAGGCAAGCCCGGCACAAAAAGTGGCCGTCGACGAGGCTCGGTGGACTAGGGTGGCATGTTGTGCCTTTTCTGGCCATCCTGATCGGGCCGTGCTTGGCCTAGGGATGTGTCATGCTAGGCAGGGTAGCCCGAATGCTCATCTTTAACTAGGGCCTTGTTTACTTCCTAAAAAATTTTGCAAAATTTTTCAGATTCCCCGTCACATCGAATCTTTAGACGTATGCATGAAGTATTAAATATAGACGAAAATAAAAACTAATTACATAGTTTGGTCGGAATTGACGAGACGAATCTTTTGAGCCTAGTTAGTCTATGATTGGACAATATTTATCAAATACAAACGAAATTAGTACTATTCACATTTTGCAAAATATTTTGGAACTAAACAAGGCCTATCTCCACTGTCAGAAGTGTGTATCTATAGATCTTTTTTTTCTCTGTTATATAAAAAAAACGACTTCTTTTTCTCTTTCCTCCACATCAACAAATAACTACCGCTGACGTTCAACCGTATAATATGCTTGTATTTATACTTCAATCTGTTGGTATTCTAGATAAAGCTAGAGAAAAAACTTATAATTTGGAATTTGAACGGAGTTCACAATAAGATTGTCCGAGTTGCAACGACGGATCTCTCGAATAGTCAATACTCTCCTCAGTTGGTACGCGGTGATGCCCATCGATCCGTACGCGTCGATGGATACAATATAATAACGTTTTCCTGGCCGTGGCATCATCTGACGCGGATAGGATGCTGCTGGCTGCTGCTATCTATCCCACTCGAGGCACTCGCGCATCACTATTGCACCACTTCGACGTGTGCCATATCACCCAGCGATCATCTCCGGAAAACCCAACGATCCAGGAACTTCCGCCTATGCAAGCACTTAAATAACTAGTCTGGTCACGTGCTCTGTGCCCGTACGTGTACGCCGCGCGCCACGCAGCTTTGCTTGTGCAGTCTGGTCGTGTTGGTTATGATACTTGCTCCTATGTACATACTACATACCACAGGCACACCACTCGTGCATCACGTTGCCCGCTCGTGCGGCACTGCTATATATTGGGCGTGTCAAAGTGTCCTCGTTGCACCAACGACTAAGAAGCGCCACTTGCAGTTGCACAGCGCGGAGCCCCACAAGTAAACTAATTGAAGGCACGCGCAACTTGGTTCGCGCGCGCGGCTGCTCATCATCTCAGTCAGCCATGGCTTTGGATGCGAAAGCTCTGCAGGCGGCGAAAGAGGCAGCAGTCCCTGTTGCCCTCGGCGCTGGCACCGCGAGGAGGCCGCCGCCGTCGTCTTGGAACGGCGGCGCTGCTTCACCTGCGACGACGACGTCCACCGCCACGTCCGTGGGCGTGCCGGTCCCGGTGGTGATGCTCTGTAGCGACGACAGGAGGATGAAGGAGGAACTCGTCGCGTGGGCCAAGGCTGTGGCGTCCTTGGTTGTCAGGGAGTCCTTGCACTGCTGATCGAGGCCTGTGGCATGTTTCCTTAACTTGCAGCCCCAGAAAAAGCTCTACCGCACCGGGGACGAAGCGATAATTCGGCCATTTCTTCTTGGAGGAGTACTGGAGTTAAACAACTTTCACGGATTCAGGACGAAATTGCTCGTGTTTGTTCACCTTGCTATGAGAGGCTGCTTCTGGTTCGTGATCGACTGCTGACCATGTGGGGCTGTACATACATACTTTGGCAAATAGAACATTTTATCTACAATTTAGCTAAAAATGAATATCCTGACAGAAGACTATATTGTACTATACATTTTGATATGGAGTATTGGCAAAAATAAATGTGTCGATGTTATGTACTATAGTAATGTCATCTTCTCTTTTGTTACTTCGACCGGATCAAGATTTCTACTCATATTCAACACAGTATATATCCAGCTTTTTTTTTTGGCTGACAAAGGTGGATTTCCCGACAATTTCTGAACTCTTAAGATTTGTGTTTAAATTTTCCTGAAGAGTCTTGGTTTAGGACTCGTGAATGAAAGAAAAAGGGACAACAATGGATAAACAGAACACATATGATCCGTGTGTGGTGGTCTCAACATAGGAGTGTACTCTGTCAGAGGCAGTGTGCTTGACATTTTGCAAAACGAAAGTGCTACGGTACCCAAAATCTAAAAAAATTCGGAACTGAACAAGGCCTCAGGCCTTGTTTAGTTTCAAAAAAAAATTTACAAAATAGACAATGTAGCATTTCGTTTGTATTTGACAAATATTGTCCAATCATGGACTAATTAGGCTTAAAAGTTTTGTCTCGCAAATTACAGACAAACTATGGAATTAGTTATTATTTTTATCTATATTTACTGATTCATGCATATACCGCAAGATTTGATGTAACAGATAATTTAAATTTTTTTGCAAAATTTTGTGGGAAGTAAACAGCTAGGCAAAATGTCGCCTCGACAGCCTAGCAGGACGCAAGCAAATCCTAGCCACAGGCCGGTCACACCAAGATTAAGGCCTTGTTTAGTTGGATAAAAAATTTGGCTTTGGTTACTATAGTATTTTTGTTTGTATTTGGCAATTGTCTAATTATAGACTAACTAGTTTTAAAAGATTCGTTTTGTAAATTACAGGTAAATTGTACAATTAATTATTTTTTAATCTATCTTTTATGTTCTATACATATGTTTAAAGATTCGATGTGACTGAGAATCTTCAAAATTTTTAGAAACTAAAGACCTAATTAATTATCCCGGCCCGCACTCTACCATGCTAAAACAACATCGATCCTCTAGAGCTGCCAACGGAGTACTCCATCATCAGTTTCACACTAGCTAGCTAGCTAGCTATATGTGCCTCTTCGCGCATCGAGATCGATCCCCCGGCCGCCCGCGGCGGCTGACGCCGACGATGATGCATGCTACGCAGCGTGCG
>Ga0182004_10001279_pt1 | contig 18095 bp, 19 predicted proteins | sample Sormic07211540_1_FD_120479 | JGI IMG/M metagenome (GOLD analysis project Ga0182004, IMG submission 120479) | Endophyte microbial communities from Sorghum bicolor roots, Mead, Nebraska, USA - 072115-40_1 MetaG | ecosystem: Host-associated > Plants > Roots > Unclassified | place: USA: Nebraska...
ACAAAGAGGTATCGATAATCTTAGTAACATGTTCATCCTAATCCTAAGATAATAAAATGTGATACCGATTTAAACTTTTGCTGCTGTGGTATATTAAGTAATATCAATCATCCATACAAGGTACGCACTGGGTTAGGGAGTGCCCTGTAATGATGGTGCATGGACATTGCCACTGATATTTTTAACAGCATAGTAAAGTCTTATATTTATAATGTCTTCTGCTTTGTTAGGTGCTTAGCACTCAGTCTGGGAGAATAGCAGTTGCAAATGGATCTATAAGAGAAATAAGTCACTCCCTCATAACGGTATTACTTGACCATAACAAACCTTCAGCTATTTTGTCCATTTAATTTTGTTAGGTTGAATATAAGCATTTCCAATTGAATCTATTTAGGTCTCTTTGCCACGTCGTTTGAGAATTCCAGATAGCAATTCCTTGTCAGAGCGACAGGATCTGACACGCGAAATTTGGCGGATAGACAAGGATGAATTTAGTTCTTCATTTGCAATAATGAGGTTAGCCCTTGTTTTTATTTGATTCCTTCCACCCTTTTGATGATGGGTGATTCACAAAAGTCCAACCTTTCTAATTTGAGTTCACTTTGAAATGTTGCTAGACTCAACCTTGTCCAACTATTTGCTCAGAATCCACAAAACACTCAACTACGCAAGTTGATTGTTGACCTTGAGGTCTGTTCATACTCGATTATATTCATTTAACGACACCCTTTTTTCTTGTCTGGAGTTTCCTAATTTGGATGTCTGTACTGTAGGCGCCCAGGTTTGATAGCGGAGGACTGTTTAGCCAAGATCCTGCACTACCATATATAAGGTCGCTACCAAACTTGAATGGTGACCAACAAAGATCACTGCATAAAGTAATTTTTTTGCTCTTTCACTTTTTCACCCCTTCTGTAGTCTGGATATTGATGTCTAGCTGTCTACTCTGCAAAGTAATGCATATTTTGCTTTCAGATTCTAGGAGCAAAGGATTATGCTCTTATTTTAGGAATGCCTGGAACAGGCAAAACATACACAATGGTGCATGCTGTGAAGTCATTATTGATAAGAGGGGAATCTATTTTGCTAACTTCATATACTAACTCGGCTATTGATACACTGCTCATGAAGTTGAAGACTGAGGTTTGAGTTCTTCCCTTAATGTAGTCTGTACTTTTGCTCGCATTTCAATCCAATTAATTGTATTCCAGTGCGCAACATTTGCCAGCTACCTTGAGCAATCAACTGTAATGAACTACAACTTGAATACACTTTATTCTGATTAATGCCTCATATTGTTGTAGGGTGTGGATTTTATTCGGATAGGAAGGCCTGATTCTGTACATCCTGATGTCAGGGCCCACTGCTTGTCAAGTCAGAACTAAAACTTTATGAATGTACCTGCAGTTTTTAGAAAAAAACTGATTTTTTTTATTTTTATTTTTTTGTTGTGGAACAGCAACTGAGGCACAGTCAGTTGATGCCATTAAAGCAAGGATGGAGCAAGTGCAGGTTGTTGGAGTTACTTGCTTGGGAATGTATCATCCTTTACTAGCACATAAGAAGTTTGACACATGTATCATGGATGAAGCTGGACAAATTACGTTGCCGGTAAGGACAAACTTGGAATAGTTGGTAATTGTTTTGGTTGATTAAGTAGCAATGTTTGTTAGTTTGGTGTTAAATGATATAATAGAAAATTAATGCTGCCTATTTAACTAGAGGACTATTTTAAAAACTTTACAGACCAATTCCTAACCAGAAAATTCTGTAAAAATGATCCCCAAAGATGTCCATATCCTCGTCCATTTATATTATCTTACATACTATTTTGTTGAACTTGTCAGGTTTCACTGGGACCTTTGATGCTTGCAACAAAGTTTGTTCTAGTAGGAGACCATTATCAACTTCCTCCACTTGTTCAGGTATCTACCTATTTGCTGATTACCTGTTTTCTCATTTTTATGCCATCTTTGCTTTGTTTTAAGTTTTTACATGATTATAGAGTTCTGAAGCCCGAGAAAATGGGATGGGCATCAGCTTATTTTGGAGGTTGTCAGAAGCACATCCTCAGGCAATTTCAGCACTGCGTTGCCAGGTCTTTCTTAATGCTCCATCTTTTATTACGATCTTGACTAAATGTACTTATTTCCTGCTGAGTTGATGACACATGTACCAGCAGAACTCACTATTTGTAACTGCCTTGTTGTAGTACCGTATGTCATCTGGTATCATGGAGCTCTCAAATTCGTTGATTTACGACAATAGGTTGTGCTGTGGTTCATCGGAAATTGCAAATGCCAAACTCAAGTTTTCTCATAGGGAACCAGTGCACTTTAAGTTAGAAGAGGTAACAATCCTTTTCCTAAAATTTCCATGATTTCTCAGTTTAGAAAACTCCATGGCCCAGAGATGGTCATAATTCAGCAGCATCCTTTTTTAACACTTCTGTCCAACTTTTAATTGCAGATCTTGAATCCTGATAAGGCTGTGATCTTTGCCAACACAGGTTTTTGTCTAATTCAATTAGTTACTCCAGTATGATGCTTTCAGCTTCAAGGCTAATCATGCAATTCTGCAGATCAAATACCTGCACTTGAGGCAAAGGAACACAGAACTGTGAACAATCCTACAGAAGCACACATTATTTCATGGGTATGTGGTTATCTATTTGTGGTGGTATTGAGTGAACCATATTTTACACCTCTATCTACACTCTACGTCTGCTTACATGCTGCTGCTGTCTGGCTGAGTGCTCCTGCAGTTGCTCTGTGTATTCTTGAACAATAATTTTTTTATTTCTTTTGTCTTGTCCAAGTGGTATACACACTTCAACTAAAAGACAAAATGTATGTTTGTGCTTACTGGGTTAACAATATTTTAAGCAACTGAGATATGTCTGGATGTGAATTGGGCTGTATGGCTGAAGGGGTGCTAAAATGTCAATTTTAACTTTTGTTGGTGTCAATCTGTTTCCGCTGAACTGTCTTGAGATTTAGGGGGTGTTTAGTTCAAAAAAAATGCAAAATGCCAACTATTTTGGAATGGTGGAATGCAAAATGCCAAAATTTTTAGGGTCATGTTTAGTTCCATCCAAAATACAGAATTTATTGTCTCATGAGAGCCTCTTGAGGATCATTTTGGGTTTTTTTGGCCTCTTGAGGCCAAAATCCAAAATGGAGAATAACCATCGTTTTGCCAAAATTTTTGCATGGTGTTTAGTTCCATTTTGCAAAATGATGGACCAAAACCCAAAATTTTTTGGGAAAAAAGGGGAACTAAACATCCCCTTAATAGGCTTTGTGCTTTATGTCGTACACATACCCCAACTTTCTGATACAAATATATTTAGTTATTTATTCTAGTGAAATTTATGCCTTTTATGCAGATCATCAAAGAATTACTACGAAGGGGTGTAGCTCAAGATGCTATTGGTATCATAACCCCATATAATGCTCAAGTGAATATCATTCAACAATGCACTGATGGTTTGGTTGAGGTTCACACAATTGATAAATACCAGGTTGACAATTATTCTGAGTCTTTTATTATGTTGAACTTGTGTTGCTGGTTTTGCATATAGTGACTGTGACATTCTGTGTTAACAATTATTTGGAATAGCATGCTAGTTGCATTCCCATCCCAATTAGTTATGTATTTTGTGCTTTGGTAATATTGTCCAGTAGCCAAGCTTAGAATGCTTACTCAAGAATCAGTGTCATTAGCATGTTTCTCACTGGAAAACATAGCCCATATTTTGGCACTAGAAAATAGTTGCTTCATCTGGTCATTGTTATGTTTTGTCCTTGCACTAATGAAAACAGTCTAGATTTGAGGTTTGAGAGCAACCCTGTTTTTGTTTGTGGTTTTGATTGTCACGTTTGTAACTTGGTCTTCCAAAAGAGGTCTCTGCATGGTCTTCTGAAGAATTCAATTTGTTTCAGGGCAGGGATAAGGAGTGTATAATAGTATCTTTCGTGCGCTCCACTGCAAACTCAAGGGCTAGTGGTTCTTCTCTGCTTGGCGATTGGCACAGGATCAATGTTCTGTTGACACGTGCAAAGGTAACTTGCAGTGAATGTGGTTCTCCCCCAAGCTGTCTTCTTTTAAGAAGTATCATGGACTTTCAGCACTGAACATTATTTACTAGACAAAATTGTCCTTTTTTGTTTGGGTAATGGAGATTTGCAGCATGATACGATAAAAAAGTTTGAATCACTTTTATTGTACTTATAGATAATTCACTGAAAAGCCTAAAGATGTGACTAGCTTGGTTAAGCCAGGCATAATTCTTTTAGGCCTTCTGTATTTTGATAAATTTTTACCTTGTTTTCGTGATTATACGCTGCAGAAGAAGCTCATCATGGTTGGGTCACGTGGAACGCTTTCAACAATACCTTTGCTGAGGCTTCTTGTGGACAAGGTAGCTGAGATTGGTGGCCTGTTGGATCTGACAAATAAGGATGTGCATTCTTTTTTGAGAACTTAAAGGTTCTCGTTTAAATGCACAATAGGTTATACGGTAGATGCATTTGGTAGTTTTTTGCAAGGCCAAGCTGTAAATAACAATATGTTGTAAATTTTGTTATTGGAAATGTATAGCAAGCGTAGCCAAGAGCCAGACAGCTACAGCTTGGGTTTTGTATAGCAAAGGTATCACCGTATCATGTGATACTTTTCACGTGTAATATTGAGGGGTCCCAACTAATTAATGACACTAGTTGGGTCAGTGTCAGCATGTATTGTATCTATCAACCAGGGCATTTGATATTTAGAGGTAGTCATCACCTTTTTTTTAGAGAAATGTTTCCCTTGCTTTATATCGCACAAAGCGAAAACATATAGCAAAAGTGCTGGTGTTCTAAGCGCGCTTGCCACTATCCTCACACATGTCCTTAGAGTCAGCTTAATGACCGTCCTCAAGCATATCATTACATTCATAGTTTTAGGAAACTGTCAACACCTTGTTCAATCTCTCTAAGGGTATCTCTGTTTTCTTAATATTCTACTTCTATCTTTAATAGTGGCTATTGCCGTGCCAAAGCAGTTGGTTCTGCAGTTTGAGAATTTTGCTAAATCCAAGTATTCCACTCTTATTATTAAAAAAGAGAATATAAAAGGTAAAGATGAGAAGGCATAACTAGAAGGATTGTGAGAAATAAGTCAATTTATCAAATTGAGGCATTTCAGTTTTGGTTTCAAATAAAACCCTCAAGACAGAAAATACTCCTCTCTATATTATTATATCATAGATTTCCTTCTAATAAATAGGAATAGGAGAAAAAAGAAGACTCCCTTTTCTTTCTATTGATCCAGACGTTGGCGCCTAATATTATTTTGACGGCTATTGGAAAAATCTACGGTTGTTTAATAATATTATCTTCCCAAATATCCATATGAACAGAGGCCACATTTGTGTACGGAAAAGATAACTCTGCTTTTGGTGAAGATGTACATCCCCATCCTATTCAAGAAGAGAAAACATAAATATTGGTTGCTGGATAATTTTTTTAAAAAAAACATAGTTACCCTCAATATGAATGCTTTAAAGGATGATACTGGGGGACTATGTTTTTTATAGGGTAGGAGAGGGTACTGGGGGACTGCTGGAATGCTCTAATCTTGATGGTTGTGTTTCCATTGAATGATTGAATCTCATCAGCCATTGTGCAATGGTAGCCTTTGCTTTCCAGTTCTACTATGAACTACAATAGCTCTGGAATCTTTGGCTTAATATCGCAAGCCATCTTCGGTAATCCAAGCATCGTGCTCTTTTCCCTGAACCAAGTTGCTTCTTGAAAGCAAATTTCATTCAGCAGTTTACATAGCATCAAAGCACCGCAGACTGTTTGTTACTGCATGTTTTTTTTGTTAGCAATCCAAATACGTGCAATATAATCAAAGTCATGCCCCAAGCTAACTAACATAAATGACAAGTCATGTTCCATCTTTGAATAAAACAAGCAGGATGGATCTCTTTTAGCTAGATTGTTCCCCAGTTAAAAGTCTTGTTAGGCAATAAACAAAAAATTGTACTCTTGATGGAATTAAGATTTTCCATACTGACTGCACAAAAACCTAGATAACCAAGCTCCAGATGATGTGCTCAGTGCTCTTCCTTAGAAGACAAACTAATATTTTCCACTATATTCATTAGCCTCTCAGAAACATTGTTTCCTCATAAAAAGTTAGTCTCAAGTTTTCTCCATCACAGACCTCTGCTAGAAAGTGTGTCATTTGAAAGTTAATTATATCAATGGCTGATCTTGAAAATTTAACAATAGTCAATAATACATAAATAGGTATACTCCCTCCATACCTATAAAACAAGTCATTTTAGACAAGGTTTGGGTTAAACATTGGGAATATAAATCATGAATAATTTTTAAGTCGTTGAGTTTGAAAATATGAAAATCATATGAATAGATTTGTCTTGAAAAATACTTTTATAAAAATATATTTATACCACTGTTTGATAAATATTTTTATAAAAAACAAGCAGTCAAAGTTGAACTTTGGAGACCATGTCATTGTCCAAAACGACATGTTTTATGGGTATGGAGGGAGTACTTGTTAGACATGACTTAAAAAGAGTTAAGTCTCCTAGCATAGGAGAGCATCCTTTATAATTTTGTCTATCACATGCTATAAGTCTTCCCGCTTTAACTTGGTAAAGTGAAGAGGGACTCCAAAAAGTATTTTATAGTAAATTCACCTTTTTTGCAACAAAAGAGCTTAACAAATTCATTGAACCTATCCTTATCTAGACTAATAGTAATTGGACCGCTTTTTATCATAGTTTATTTTCATACCAAACATCTGTTCAAAACAAACTAGCAACCATTTTAGTTTTTTGCTTTCTCAAAGTTGTTCTATAGAATAGAAGGGTACCATCATTCCATCAACATACTAAAGGATGATACCAAGCACCCCCTTCCCCATTTGCTACATAAGAGCTATGATTTGGTTTTGTCTACCTACTTTGTAAAGCATTCTAATAAGATATCAACTACAAAAAGAGAGAACACACAACATGTCACCCTATCTCAAACCTTTACTAGGTTTGAAATACACACTGTTTTCATCATTGATCCTAACATATATAGACCTAGTGTTTCAACACTTTTCTAATCCAACTTCTCCATTTGTCACCAAAGCCTATGGATTCCAAGATATCTCGGGGAAACTCCCAACTCACTCTATCATATGCCTTTTCATAATCTAAATTCAGAACGATGCCACTTTCTTTGGTTTTGTGCACCACATGGAGAATTTTATGGGCAACAACCATACTTTCTAAAAATAAAGCTGCCTTTTATGGAAGAATATCTGTTTGAGGCAGTTAACCTATCAACAAACCCTTGTCAACCTGTAGTTTGGAGCTTTAGCAAAAACATAAAAAATGCAATTAATCAAATCGATTGGCCTAAACTTCTTAAGAGTTTTGGACTTAGGATCTTTGGGTGTCAAAGTAGTCATAGCATAATTGAGTCTATACAAATTCAGTTCTCTGGTTTCAAACTATTTAACAAGGTTCATCAAATCTCCTTTTTTTTCATTTGTGTCCTAGAGAGGGAGGGTGTAGAGTGTTGTGTAGGTCCTAGTCCTAGCTGATAAGTGGGGCCATAAAAAGAATAAATGGCCAATAAGTCAATTTGTGTGCCACATGTGTGGTTGATGGTGCATTTTTAGTCCGTCTAACCCTCACGAGATTTTACTATTGGACTCCGTGTTGACTGATGACATGGCATTGCCAAATCCTCCGATAGCCCACAAATAATTAGGCTTCTATTCAACTTTTATCTTTCAACCCAAAATATTTTTTTGATTACATGACACTATATGAGATACATGCTTAGGTTGCTTACTTATAATTAGACAATTAGTACATGCGTTTAGTTATCATTTAATTTCATTGCTTAAACTGTTATTTTTTATCGTGTTGACTCCTTACACACGTTTACCTTTAATAAATTTAATTCAGCCATAAGCTACACACATTTTTGCTAAAAGAACTACTCCCTCCATCTTAAATTGTAAGTCATTTCAAGAATCTTAGAGAGTCAAAGCATTTCAAATTTGACCAAAATTATAGACAAAATTACAAAGTTTTATGGCATCAAATAGATATATTATGAAAATATAAGTAATGAAGAACCTAATGATACTTAGTTGATATCATAAATATTATTATCCTATCATATAAATTTGGTTAAACTTGAGATACTTTAACACTCCAAAATTCTTGGAATGACTTATAATTTGTGATGGAAGGAGTAATATATAGAAAAAAAGATCCTATACGCAAACCCGTATGCATATATGCTAGGAGCTGGGTCGGCCCCTGAATCCGATTCTGGACTTGGGGCCAGATCTGATCGAGACGGAGGGAACCAGGTGTGGTCGATTCCGACAAGCGACAAGATTCAGTTCGACTACGACCAGGAATCGGATCAGCGCCTACGGGGAAATACTTCCTAGTGTATTAAAAGGGAGACGGTATCCTTCGTATACGCTCATTCTTTGTTGCACGATCGCCGGCCCTCGCTCTCTCGCAATCACGCACGGCATGGCCATGGCTTCTTCCCAGCCGAAGCAGCAGATGTTCGGCGAGCCCATCTCTCTGGTTGGCCCGACGCCGGCCGACCTCGAGGCCACGGCGGAGCTGGAGAAGGTCCTGCGCGAAGCGGGAATGTACGAGAGCCCCCAGGAGTCGGCTGTCCGCGCCGAGGTGCTGCGCGACCTCCAGGGCATCGTCGACCGCTGGGTGAAGCAGCTCACGCTCAAGCATGGGTACCCCGACGCCATGGTCGACGAGGCCACCGCCCTGCTGCTCCCCTTCGGATCCTACCGCCTCGGCGTCCACGGCGGCGGCTCCGACATCGACGCGCTCGTCGTCGGTCCCTCCTTCGTGGACCGCGACCAAGACTTCTTCGGTGTGCTGGCCGGCGCGCTGGCCGAGGCGACGGAGGCCGTGACGGACCTGCAGCCCGTGCCCGGCGCGCACGTCCCCGTCATGAAGCTTAGGTTCCGCGGCGTGCAGGTGGACCTCGTCTACGCCAGCGTCAACCTCCCCGTGGTGCCCCGGGACCTGGATCTGAGCGACCGCGCCGTGCTCCGCGGCCTGGACCACGTCACCGCCCGCAGCATGAACGGCGTGCGCGTGGCCGACGAGATCCTGCGGCTGGTCCCCGACGCCGCCGCGTTCCGCACGGCGCTGCGGTGCGTGAAGCTGTGGGCCAAGGCGCGGGGCGTCTACTCCAACGTGTCCGGCTTCCTCGGCGGCGTGGCCTGGGCCATCCTGGTGGCGCGCGTGTGCCAGCTCTACCCCAACGCCGCGCCCAGCATGCTGGTGTCGCGCTTCTTCAAGGTGCTCAGCCAGTGGAAGTGGCCCACCCCGGTGATGCTCTGCGACATCGAGCACGACGACGAGCTTGGCCTCCCCGTCTGGGACGGGCGGAGGAACCCGCGCGACCGGACGCACCTCATGCCTGTCATCACGCCGGCGTACCCGTGCATGAACTGCACCTACAACGTCTCGCAGGCCACCCAGCGGATCATCAAGGAGCAGATCCAGGCCGGCCACGTCGCGTGCCAGGAGATCGCCGCCGGCGGCGACCGCGGCTGGGGCGCGCTGTTCCAGCCGTTCCCGTTCTTCAGGACGCACAAGAGCTACCTGCAGGTGGACGCGACGGTGGCGGGCGGCGAAGAAGAGCTCCGGGAGTGGAAGGGGTGGGTGGAGTCGCGGCTGCGGCAGCTGGTGGCCAAGGTCGAGAGGGACACGTTCGGCGAGCTGCTGTGCCATCAGAACCCGCGCGCCTACGACGCCGAGCCACACGGCTTGCGGTGCGCGTCGTCCTTCTTCGTGGGCTTGTCGAAGCCACAGCAGCAGCGACAGCAGCCATCCCCGCCGCAAGGGCAGCAGCCGCAGTTTGACCTCCGTGCGACGGCGGACGAGTTCCTGCAGGACGTCTACACGTACAGGTTCTGGAGGCCCGGCTTGGAGTTGGCCGTCAAGCACGTCCGGCGGAAGGACCTGCCGCCATACGTGATGCACAAGATTCGTGGTCCGAATATCCATGAGCTCAAGAGGAAGCGCGACGACGACGATTCTTCACCTTCGTCGCCGACGTTGTGTTCGTCGTCATCCGCCTCCTCTTGTGACGATGACTCCGTCCGAAGACCTAGCAGCAGGGCAAGGCTGCATCCAACATAGGCAATGTTGTTCGTTCCCAGTAGATACAGGGATCACCAATCCAAGGCAAGGTCGAGAAGTCGAGGCCTTAATCTTAGGGCGATCGATAGATCGGCGGTAGATATGCTGGCGACGACGATGCATGATTACAATTGATGAGGATTAAGGGGGTGTTTAATTTGGGACCGCTCTCCTCCACATTTTTCAGCTCTGCTCTACGTTTTTTAGTTAAACGGTTTCAGCTCCACGTACTCAGTTCGAGGAAAAAGGGTAGAGTTGTGAGAGAGGTACTCCACAAACTCTAGTTTGTTTTTTGTGAAGCTGCTCCATGACGGAGTTTATGGAGCAGTCCCAAACACTCCCTAAAGGAAGCGCGATGCTTGGAGTAGTAGGACTGTAGTGGTAGGAACCACTGGCTGTCGCAAGATATTAATTTTACTAATGATGTAAAATTCTTGTATTATCGGGATAGCCCATATCATCTCCAACATTTTTTATCCTTAATTTTTTAGTAAAATAATAAAAAAATCATCTCTAATAGTTTGTTATCTTCTCTCCATCTTTCTCAACCTAGCAAAAACTTATCCCGAACGTGTATATATGGGTGAGTTTCTCGGCCCATCTAATAGGAAGAAAGAAAGACAAAGTTTTAGGTAAGAAAAACGCAAGAGAGAGAACGGATGGAAGAGCTCAAACGTGTAAAAAAAACAAGTTCAGGTTCATAATACAAAACATGAGACCGAGTTGTACAAAAATTGCCTAGAAAAATTTAGGATATAAATATAGAAAACTCTTGAAGATGACTTTTTTTCCTCAACCTAATTTAGGAGTTGGTAAACACTATATTTTGGGAAACAAAAATATAAAGATCTCTTATAGATGCTCTGAATTGTGTTATTACTTAATAAAGATATTCCTAATGGTTTTATCAAATCTTATTCACGATAGTTGTTTTCAATTTATGCATCATTTTTGCAGCGGACTAGAAAGACTAAATTTGATTTGTGACATCAATGACCAAACTAACCAGCCTTTTAGGTTGGACCGGCCTTAGGCCACAACAGGCAAAGAGCACAGAGGGAGATGTTGACGGTCGAAGTACACGTTAAAGTGGTAAGATAGAAAGACCATTATGACGGCTAAACTAGAAAGTAACTTGTAAAGGAGGAACACGGAGGCTCGTATTTTTCTGGATTTATTCTAAGATTTAACGACATTGTTTTTTCAGTGGTAGGCAATGTGCCCGTCAACGGCGAGACGTCTGTAATGACTTTGTCAATCTTGAGAGATTTGCCGGTCCAACTCGGTTCTTCGGAGGTACTCATAGGGGTAGGGTGTGCGTACGTGCGTTCATAGGGGTTAGTGTGTGTTCTTATTTGTGAGCGTCTGCTGAGTCTCGTAAAAAAGATCTAAGCTATAGAAGGATCGCCACTCCTCTTCACTGTCAACAAGAATGCCAAAGACCGAGGAGGATCAAGGGGGTCGCGGTGGCTAGGGACTCTACCTGGTTGTGGTGCAAAGACAAGAGGGCATCTGCGTCTATAACTAAGTCTCGCAAAAAAAAAAATCTAAGCTCTAGGAGGATCGCCACTCCTCTTTGCCATCAACAAGAATGCCGAAGACAGAGGAGGACCAAGAGGGGTCGCAGTGGCTAGGGAACTCTACCTGGTCATGGTGCAAAGACAATAGGATGTCTATGTCTGTAACTGAGTTTCGTAAAAAAAAAATCTAAGCTCTAGGAGAATCGCCACTCCTCTTTACTGTCAACAAGAATGCCGGAAGGAATAAGATGAATAGGATGATCTCTTCTTTTTTTATTTGAGATGGAATCATCTTACCATGTGTTTTTGTGGAAAGATGTGTGTCATTTCTAATTTTTTTGTTTGGTGTGTGTATGTGGAGAGAAGGATGCATATTTCAAAATTATTATATCACTGTGGAATCCACCCCTCCTTGGGACCCATATGTCAACCTCTCTTGCAACACTCTTTTTTTAAGGTCTTGTTTACTTTCAATTTATTTTGCAAAATAAAAACAGTGGCACTTTCGTTTGTATTTGATAAATATTATCTAATTATGGACTAACTACGCTCAAAGATTGGTCATGTAAATTACATGTAAACTATATAATTAGTTATTTTTATTTATATTTAGTATTTTAAATATGTACCGCAAAATTCGATGTGATAGAAAATGTAAAATATTTTACAAAATATTTTAGGAACTAAATAAGGCCTCAATATATAAGATTTCCGATGAGGTGTCCCCACTGCCTCTGTCACCGCCACCGCCCAACGCTTTGACCTCGCCCCTAGGTGCCCAGGCTGGACATCGTCCATACAGTGACGGATCCAAAGCAAAAATCCACCAATGGCAAACTTCATACTAATTAATTTGTGTGACAGAGCGATCGTATAAAAAAATAATTTATGTTTCAATTATACAAGCAAATAAATTTTTATTACTAAAAGGTGAAACTATCAATTAAAGGGCAGTGTCTTCTTAATGATACACAGACTAATGCAAATCATCAACTGATTGCCGAACCACAAAAGATTACACAAGAACTAAATTCAAATGGGATGGATCAGTTTTACTTTTCTCTTTTCCTCTTCTATAGAACATCGTTTGGCCATAAAAACGGCTGATGTTAATTTATTATGAGAGAAAAATACTCTTGAGTTGCAAAATTCTGGTTGATAGAGACAAATCTCATTCATTAGCACAATTCCAAGAAAGTTAGTGACCCAGCAGCGAAGAGGAAGTCCCCATACTAGTCATCGATGTCGAGCATCGAGTGCCAGCCATTGGTGGACAACGGCAAAACTCAATGGGCCAAGGGAGAAGAAGCATTGCATAAAAGGCTAGAGGTTGTACGCCTTCTACTTGAGCTTCACACGTATATGTAGCCCAATAGGTCCAGGCGCGGAGACCATGGTCCAATTGCTCGTGCGCAGAATTATCGATGACTTCGTCTTCCTCCGTTCGACCATAGAGTGGTAGCCCAGTCACCAGCGAGGAGGCCTAGCGATCACCATATTGCTGGATCCGCCCCTGTGTCCCCACACCCTCACGCCCCCACGTTGGACCTCCACCCAACCCCCCACGCCATCCACGTCACCGAGCCAGAGTGGCTGGACCAAGCCCCACATGGGAGCAACCAAGGCTCATCGTGCCACCAAGCTCTTAGGCCAGAACTCCGAACTCGCCGCGATGTCCTCACTATGACACTAGAACTGCTCGATAAAAAGGCTCCTACATCTATGAATCCAGGATAGAAAGATTAGAATGCCTCATCCATCTAGGGTTGAATAGGGGTCGGTAGGAGAGGGTTTTGTGTTTGAGCTCTTAAATAAAATAGGACCTTAAATAAGGGTTCAAATGGAGTTGTCCTTATGAATCTATTATTTAAGGTGGCTTGTTATGGATGTGAATGAAACACATCAATAGACACACCTATTTATACATGTTCATGGTCACTATGGTATTACAAATATATATTTATATATTCTAATATTTATATATTTCTTAGATATTTTTATTATACAAGAATATCTAGATCTAAAGTATCCTAGTTTTGCTAAAAAACATGACAAACATGTCTCATATACTCATTATTTATTATCTAGAAAGTTTCGCAAATATGCATTGATATCTTTTGCACTAGCATTTAATCTTTTATGCTTTGCCATCTTGGCCTCCTACCCTAGCACCAGGTTTTGCACTTCCTTCATCTACTATATTTTTGACGTGAACAACACTCCTTTAGATATACATGATGCTCCTCAAATTTTTAACGGAAATATGAGATGACACATATGTGTATCCATCTGCCATCCTATAATATTTCTACTTTCTTTCTTCTCTCTTCTTAGTATATTCTTCCTACTCTCGATCTATCCGCAGAGGGTGGCGGCCGCCTCTTCTCCCCTTGCGACCGAACTCGTCCAATATTTCATAGGTTGCTCGTCTAGGCACGCTTATGCGCTAGTCAGAGGGGGACTGTATTGCCTAAGGGGGTAGATGGAGAATATGTGGCGTGCTCCAGATCCAAGGTCGTGTTGCTTGAGGAAGTGATGACAGGTGGCGGCAGAGGCGACAAACGCACTTGGAGGAGGCTAACGGTAGGCTCGGCCAAAAGGAAGGCACACTATGGGTGCAACTGGAGGCAACAGGCAGATGGCGGGAAGAGGACAGGCAGAGACGATAGTCACAAGGTTGCATAGGCGACAATTGTAGCCTGAAGGAGATAGAGGTAACGCCGATAGGTGAGAGACGTGGACAAAAAAAGACACGTCTTGCAGGAGGTGGATGAATAAGGTTAGATGAAGTGTTGACTTTATAAGGTGCAATAGATAAAGTGAACTATGTTTTTTTTAATATTTCTATTTCTATATAACTTTAAGTTCATACTTTCTTGTTTTTATTTATTCAATAAGATAATAATATATGTAGATGTACACGATACTAGAGAATATCTAGGTGGGCCACCTACGAATACCGCCTAGTATTTTTTAGGATTAATTAGATACAAACAATTCAAAGTATCACAGTTTAAAAAGATATATAATATATTAATATAATTTCACACATCTCTATAATATATCACTATATTTATTATATTTTTAAACTAAATTGGCTCTGTCATCTTCTCTTCTCTTTTTTTCTCTCTTCTGTTTAGTTCCAAAAAATTTTGCAAAATCGACACTGTAGCACTTTCGTTTGTATTTGATAAATATTGTCCAATCATGGACTAGTTAGACTCAAAAGATTCGTCTCGTCAATTTCGACCGAACTGTGTAATTAGTTTTTATTTTTGTCTATATTTAATACTCCATACATATGTCTAAAGATTCGATGTGACAGAGAATATGAAAAATTGTGCTAAATTTTCTACGAACTAAACAAGGCCCGGCGATACGCTATGGATGTGTGCTGTACCCGTAAATGTGAAGTTGGCGAAGCTGAGAGAGAGGTAAGCTGGACTAAAAAATTGCCTTTGCCCGCACGCCCCTTTGGCCCACCGCCTGGACTCGTCTCGCCCGCGGGCGATCTCCTCCATCCGCTCGCCGCGCCGCAACCCGGAGAGGAGACTGCGCTCGGCCGAGCACCACCTGGGGTCCAGCATCCTCGCAACCATCTCCGGCACGGCGTCCGCCCTCTGCAGCCCCGGTGTCCTTGCGACCGTCGCTGCTGTCCTACTTCGCCACTGGCCACTTTGCCCGGCGACGAGCACCACCAGGACACTAGGTATTCCCTCCCCTTGGTTCTCCCTTCTTGCTGTGCGAAACCGTGCGCCCAAACCTTAACGTAATTCATAGGTAAAAAAAATCGTGCGCCCAAACCCTAACTTACTATTTGTAATCCGATCTAATTACAGGTGTATATGCCTACTAACTTCGATTTTTTTTGCAAAAATTACTGGGTGTACATGTGTACACCCATGTCCTTTACTGGGTCCGCCGTAGCAGATTAAGGTTTGGTTGCAGAAGATATTGGAGGGTTGCCCACCATGACGAGTCCGCCAAGGGTGAGCATGGAGATCACCGATGACATGCTCAAGAGCATGGAGGTCGGCCTAGCCTTCCGGGACTATGTAAGCAGCCTCTCTTCTTCACTCCAATTCATATATGCTTCCATGGTCCATGATGGGACAGACATGACATTGCTGCTGTCTAATAATTGGTGAAAGTAGCGTGGGAATAAGGGACCTTCTATCTTCAGTGATAATGAAATTGATGCAATTGTTAACAAATGACATTTGAGCATGGAACTTTCTTAACACGTGTAAATAATTATTTTCCCGAGGTTAGGACATAATACAGCTTTACGTGTTTTTTTTTGATAATGTGCTTTAAGGTTTGAACCAACAGAAAACATAAATCTCACTTCGTTTCCCCCAGCTCCCAAATAATTAGCGACTTTACCCACCTTTTTCAGTTCCTCTTGATTTTCTCCTTTGAAACCTAGCAATATCTCCATAAACTGAAGACTTCTTGGTTCGTTACACGTGTCAACCTTACCGAAATTTGATGATGCCAAAATGCCAGCGATGCCAAACTTGGACAAAAGAGTGGCGTGTTTGGACTGCAGTGATGCCAAAACTTGCTGCATTTGTGATTTTGGCATGTGGAATCAATTTTTTTCCCTCGAACACACAGGAGAACTATGTATCATTGTATTAGTAGAAGAAAGGTGTCATACATAGACCCAAACACCAATGTTTTCAAGGCGTCGCTTAGCGTCACTTAGGCGTCGCTTAAGCGCCAAGACGCTGCACACACGACGCCATAGCAGATGACTTGCCTTAGATTCCACACTAGTGAGCGGGAGAGTGGGAGGGAGAGAGCAGGTGCGCAGAAGATTCCACAGCAGTGAGCGGGAGAGCGGGAGGGGAACCAGAAGCTGCAGCTCGCCTGCGCTGACGGGAGAAGTTGCCGACCGACCACCGTCGAGCCCTGTGGCCACCTGTGCAGGCCGCAGCAAGGAGCGGCCGCCTGCGGGCCATGGCCACCTTCCCCAATCGGTACTGGCCTGCAGCATCCCGCTTCCTCTGGGAGGGAGGGAGGCGGAGGCGGAACGGGAGGGAAGAGACCGAGATGGGTGGAGACGGAAGTCAAAACAGAGTTGCGGCAGTGGGCAGCGCAGGAGAGATGAAGACACGCGCTAGGGCTACGAGGGTGAGGGGCACATTGGCTGCTTGGTGCACGTGGGCTGGGACAGACCACTTATTACTCCTCTTTCCTTTTTCTTTTTTCCTTTCCTTTTTTTATCATCTATATACTGCTCTGAGCTGCTGTTTTAAAATTTCCTTTCATTGGTAAGGCGTCGCCTTGCCTTACGCCTTACTCGCTTAAGCGTAAGGCGGTAGTCACTCGCCACGCCCTCGCCTTACCACCTTGAAAACATTGCGAAACACACACACCCACACTTCCACACCTTCCCTGTTTTCTAAGGCTGAAGCACCTGTTTCCTGAATGTATCATTGATTCAAATTTCATTTATTGTTTCTTATTAGAAGTCTAGATTCTTGAATATAGCAAGGAGGAATCCTTTCTTTATGTAGATTTCATAGTTGGGAAGGCAATAGTGCAAATGGATTGCACATAGGATTCACGGTTTCTGAATATGTGATCTATTGAAGCTAGCTAATACAAAAACTCAGCATTTAATGCAACCAATTTGGTGGCGCCACTGCATCAGTTCCATGGTCATTTGCGCAGCCAACATTTCAGCATGCAAATTATTTCCATTTGGAAATGAACTGGTGGACAAATATACAGTGGTATTGCACACACCAATTTTGGTAACAATCAAAATGCTAGCCATGGTAAGGCTCACAGGGATCCAGACCAAATAGCCCCCAAGAGTCCTATGGTGGTCAAGCCAAGCAGATGTCTGCTGGCCCCTCCCCTGTCTTCCTGCCGCTTTTCCTTCAACCTAGTGAAGCAGAGATCCATCCATCCTGAAACCTTGATTGGCTGTTTCCTTCTGCTGGTGAGGACCTTTTTTTTGCTTGGATGGATTCTGTTCTTCTTAGTGTTAAGTTCCCACTCAATTTATTGCGGATTCGCTTGCAGCGACCAATCTGAATCCATCCGTTCTGATCTCAATTGGTTCGTGCTGTTGGTGAGAATTCCTTTCTTTGCTTGGATGGGTCCAGTTGTTCCCAGATTCCCATTCTGTTCTCTGCTCTGCTACCAACCTGAATCCATCCATCCATGGTTTGATTAGGTTCTTCTTTGGCGCTCAAGGCCATATTCTTAGTAACCGATTGATTAACGTGCGGGCACAACTTCTTTTTTGGGGTTGGGGGGGGGGGGGGGGGGGGGGGGTTGTTTCTGTAACAAGCCCCACCAGGGGGGGGCCAAGGGGATAACACACAGCGGGTTATAACAAC
>Ga0182004_10001280_pt1 | contig 18093 bp, 11 predicted proteins | sample Sormic07211540_1_FD_120479 | JGI IMG/M metagenome (GOLD analysis project Ga0182004, IMG submission 120479) | Endophyte microbial communities from Sorghum bicolor roots, Mead, Nebraska, USA - 072115-40_1 MetaG | ecosystem: Host-associated > Plants > Roots > Unclassified | place: USA: Nebraska...
AAGCAACATCCACGCTGTAGTACGTGCGAATTGGTACTCGTGATTAGCACTAAATACAGTACTAAATATACTTATCGTCACGGATCGCTAGCGTAGGTTGAAAACAGTGATCGAGATACGTACACACGTACTGACGGTGCCTCTTAACCCTCAAAATCCCAGCTGCTCCTTGGACTACTTTTTGAGAAGGAAAAAAAATGACTTGACACACAACTTTAAGCCTAGGAAACGCGGGGATGTGAGCCTGTGATACAGTGTAGTGTCAACTGCGTGCCGATCAAAGTCACTAGCTAGCGATAGCTGAAGCAAGTTACACGGACGCACCGGCCATCAGTCACGTGATAAACGGGACAACAACCGCGGCAGGGTTCGAAAAAAGGAAGGTCGTTGATGACTCCGACTCGAGAGGGAACTAGTACTCCGCGTCATCTTCGTCTCTTCCGGTCTCCATGTCCGACGGTAGATGCCAGACGGACGGTCTCCGGTGGACGTACACGGCGAGTCAGGCCAGGCGACACGCGTACGCGGCCTTGGCACTTTGGCAGGCCTGCCATTCCCCGTGCTCGCGCCCGCGGGTGGTTCACGTTCGCGTCGTTGGCGTTGCAGGTGCTTCAACGACACACTGCCGCGCGCCTAGGACCGTCCTGCCCCAACATGACCAGGGTGTGGTGTCGCCGAGTTTGTTGAGCTGTATTTGTCCAACTACACATAGGGATGTTTAGTTAAAAAATACAAAATGTAAAATACCAACTACTTTGAAATAATGGAATGTAAAATGTCAAAATTTTCAAGATCATGTTTAGTGTCATCCAAAATACAGAATTTATTGCCCCCATAAGGGCCTCTTGAGGCTTTTTTGTTTTTTTTTTTTGCCTCTTGAGGGCAAATTCCAAAATAGAGAATAAACACATTTTTACCAAAATTGCATGGTGTTTAGTTTCATTTTGCAAAATAATGAACCAAAACCAATTTTTTTAGAATATAAGGGACTAAACACTCCCTTAGATCTTGTTTAGTTCGTAAAAAGTAAAGGTTTTTAAATACTGTAGCATATTTTATATCAATTAGTGTTCCATCATGAACTAATTAAGCTTAAACGTTTCGTCTCGCAAAAAAATGTAAAGAGTATGCAATTAGTTATTTTTTAATCTAAATTTAATGCTTTATACATATGTTTAAACATTTGATGTAATGAGACGAACACTTTTGGGTAAAAACTAAATAGGGCCTTACCACCACCACCTTCATCTTTTGGCCGGTCATAGAATACATTGATACACTACCTCCATCACAAAAAAATGTTTCTTTGTTAAAGTATCTAAAGTTTATTAAAACTATTAATACACCAAATAGATATAACATAAAAATATATATCATAATAAATCTAATAATACCTATTTGATACTTTCTTAATTTTAAATTATAAGACGTTTTGACTTTCTAAATACATAGCTTTTCTATGCGCTTAGATATAAACTATATTTAGATATATAGTAAAATAAGATTAGTGTACATAGAAAAACCAAAATGAATACAATTTAGAATAGTTAGTTGATTTTAAATACTTTAACTAGCTCATGTGAGAGCTGTTTTTTTAGATGAGAAGTGTTTTTTTCACGAAGGGAGTACAAAGTTACGTTATATTTTCGGCATAGGGTTTAGTAACAGCAGCGATTAAATCACAAGATTTCATAAAATGCTGAAATAGTGGCTGCTGCCGACTGTTGTTTGGTCATGTGACAGGATGGTGGCTGGATTCATTACCAACTCAGCGTTTTTTTTTTGCCCATGCATCATGAACCCAAAATTCCACAAAATTCCACATATAGTACTTCTTCTGTGGCCATATTCCTGCGACGCAATAATGTTCAGTGCCAGTATCTGTCTTTTTTAGTTAATGATAAAAACAACTAGATCTGCCGGGCAAGTCACATGGCTATGTGATTTATAGAGTATGCGCCATATTTTATATATAGTGACCGATCTGGAGTTCATAGTTTGGGCAAGAAATTGCCATGTGATTGACGTTTAGGCCTCACCCATGTGGCCTGTTTTTGGTCGGAAAATAAAACTGCCTTGTGGTTCCCCAAAAACATCGTCAATGTGCTTGGTGTGCGCCCTAGCTAGACATCCACTTGGTGATGATTAGTATTACCACAAATTTAAAAATACAACCAGTCAAGGTTTGTATGTCAACACTACTAGCTGTGTTTATGTTGGACAACAGTCGCAGGCTAAGCAGCCGACGGCTATATTATTTTCTGAATTTAAGTCATTTTATTTACCTTTTTTTTGGCAGAACGAGTTAGCTAGACGGAGCTTCGTTGCCACTGATAGTTAAATTTTAAGATTCGACCTCTTGTTATTACATCATCACAAGCTCATCTTCTGGGGCAAATGGTCGAAAACGCCCTTTTCTGAATATATATTACTGTTAGTCGACAAAGCTCATCTTTCTGAAAACGCCCTCTCATACGATTTGACATCCTCTTACAATCTCTCTAGTGGTGCCTGCTGGACCTCACAAGACACTCTCAAGAAAAGGCAGGCATTAGGAAGGTTAGATGCTAAGCAAGCATGCGATTAGGAAAAGAAAGTGCCCGTCTGAGGACGACTCCTTAGCGAGAATACTATAGTCGCCATGAGACAGATCTTGGCAAGCATATATAACATAACAGAGGCATTATTGTTGTAGGGAGCTAATAACACGCTGCAAAGTGCAGTTTGAAGCTATTGTTAAAAAGCTACTGCTTACCTAAAACCAAAGAAAGGGGCGAAAATGACGTTCTTAACTTCTTATATATGTGCTGCCCGCAATAAATTGCCTGGGTTCTGTTGGATTTAGAGCGTACATATAATTAAATGTTTGATGCTTATGGCTGTCCATGAAGAAACCAGAACTTTGTGAATTTTATTTCCTTTTCATATACAGCACAGTTATCATAATTCTAGCAGTCATGATAACACTTTTTTTATATTATAATAAAGAAAGCAACTAACTGGTGAGTGGTGTGTGGTGGTGGTAATATATATGCTGACTTTCTAGGGGGTGATCTTTCTCATGGGTCACATAAGCAATCATGTTGCAAAAGACCTGATAATTAATTAAAAAAACATAGTTATTGCCTATATTAAAGAGATCCTCCAGGACACCCATCTGAGAATTTCGGAGATTCAGTACAAAAGTTCCAGCAACAAAACTTACCTAATTAAAAAGGCCAGCTTTCCTATGTTTGCCTTTTGTGTCCAATCAATGGCTGTTTTACCATTTGTGTGCAGAAAAGAGAAGAATATACTGTATACAAAACCATAGTTAAAGCTTGTCATGTGTTTCAATTCAAGGTAGTCTTGTTGTAGGTCATCTTTTTCTAAAGTTTTGTTCATATCATTTTTATAGGTTATTATATATATGATATGTACACCAAAGCTTTTGTTAAGGGTATGTAGTAGTTCTGGTGGGTCATCCATCAAGGAAAGGTTGGGTTGTGATTAATGATTATATATATATTGTTCAATAATTGTGACGTTTAATCTAAGTAAGCTGAGACCGGCTCAGGAATCGAGATTGCAAGTAGCCATCAGAACCAGACCACATATATGTGGTGCGAGCTCATGAGGTGGACTCGAGTTATCGCCATCGATCAACTCGTGATCCCCAGCAATCGGAGCGTTCAACCATAAATCCAACTCACTAATCAGTCCACTATTCGGTTATTAGAATCATGCGTGGTGGCTAACGTTTTTATTGTCATTCCAAAGAGCATCTGTTTGGTGTTTATATGGGGAGTCGAACTAGAAAGATTTTATAATGTTGTTTTTTTTTCAAAAAAGAAATATAAAGAAAACCACTTTTTGCTCAAGCCTGGAATAGTGGAATAGGTAGTTCAGTAGTGCGAACAAGACTTTTGCTACTTTTAAATAAGTGATTATATTGTGGATGTGGTTTGCAAAATAGACGATATTATATAGTGAAATATAGCATTAACTCATTTTTACTTTTACGTGATTTGACATTTTTCATCTTATAAAAAAAAATCGCTGAAATTTGGCTAACGCTGATGCTGAAATGTTGTGAGGAAAAAACATTGTTCTTTTGCTAAAAGTATGGTTGAAGTAGTGTTGCAAAACATGGCGTAGTTCTCCAATTTGATCTTTTGTCCCTCTGAAAATTAAAGAATTAGATTAGAACACTAAAACAACAAACTTAGGTAAGTATATGTCGCGAAACAATATGGTATGGGTTTTCATATTGGTAGAAGTAATGAATAAACAATGTAAACGTCCCTCCATTACTTCAATGACGCCCTAAACTATTAGTACTAGTAGATGACCTTAGTTTAGCTAACCTAAACCTACCTAAGCTCTTTAGCTCCCGTAATGCTTGTCATTCGAAATCAAAGCCAAAACCAACCACAATTAATTCCTTCCAAGTTCTAACCTAATACCTCGATCAGCTGTTTTTCCTTTCCAATCCACAACCGCACAAACATTATTTTTCTGATACTTCTAGCGGATTAAAGTTTGCATCATTACAACTTTTTGACATGACATTAATTCATTATCATTTTCAACCTTGTCATAAAACAAAACCATAAATAACTAACATTAGTACCAGCTCCGGTCACTTAAATTTGACGTTTCAGACTGTTTTCGACTTGCACGTAATTTTATCTCGCTTTCCTGGAATGTCAACTAATCACCCAAAATCAAAAACTTTTCAAAATTCTTCATCACATCAAATCTTGCGGCACAAGCATAGAGCATTAAATATAGACAAAAATAAACTAATTGCACAATTTACCTGTAAATCGCGAGATGAATCTTTTAAGTCTAATTACTTCATGATTAGACAATATTTGTCAAATAAAAACAAAAGTACTACATCTAAAAACCAAAAAAAATTCGAAACTAAACAACACCTAAAAGTTACTCGAGAGAGCAAAACAGAGTAAGGAATAATCCAAGTTGATCATCTTGATTCAACCATGCGCACACGTGTTGCTTTCCAACCCTAGGTCTTGTTTAGTTCAGAAAAGATTTCGGATTTCAGCACTGTAGCATTTTCGTTTTTATTTGACAAATATTATCTAATCATGGACTAAATAGGCTCAAAAGATTCATATCGTGATTTACAGGCAAACTGTACAATTAGTTTTTGTTTTCGTCTATATCTAATACTTTATGCATGTGTCCTAAGATTTAATGTGACATAGAATCTTGAATTTTTTTTGGTTTTTTTATGAACTAAATAAGGCCCTAGTAGTAATAAATTGGTCAGACGGAAACATCATTTCTTTCATGTTTTTTCTTTCTGTCTTCTTTTCTAAATACGTACCCTCTTGTCAATCAAATCTACCGACTCACGAAGCATCTGTTCCTTCAACAACCGTTGTTACCAAATTCACGGTTTTTACATGCTACCCCACTGAGAATGTGTTGCACCAAAATGGCACTGTCACTCGCACGTCAGTGCAAACATTTTAACAATTTTTTTTCAAAAAGAGAAAATTATAAAAGACAAAAAAAGTTAAAGGCCACACCCACACACCGCCGGTCTCACCCTCCCTGGGAGAGTGGGGACAGCGTCATGGCCACACCACACCACACCCACACAGGCACAGGGCAAGTGCAGGAATCAGCTGCCCAACCCAAGCAAAGATCCCCGAAACCAAAGCAAGACACAAAAACGAGCAAAACAACAGCAAAAGGAGCGAGAGAAAAAAATAAAAATAAAAAACTCACGCAAAATCCCCCCCACTTCACTCCTCCCCTGTCCGCCTCCTCTCCTCCCCCTCAAACTGTAAACACTAAACACTGCTTCACCAGTTCGCTGCTGCGTCTCCTCGTCCTCGCAGGCGCGTCGTCGATCCGGAGGGCGCCCGCCGCCGCCGCCGCCGCCGGGAGCGGAGGCTCGAGTAGGAGCGGGAGCTGGGTCGGCGAATCTGGAGCCCGGGGGACCTGCATTGCAGCGGGACCGCCGCGCGCACGTAGCCAGATCTCCCCCGTCCCCTGCCGCGGCACCGGCACGGCATGGTGGCTGCCGCGGCGGCGGCCACCGCGCCAGATCCGGCCCACCACTCGCGCCCGCCGCTCACGCCGGCGCTCGACAAGCCCAACTCCGCCGCCGCGCGGAGGAACTCGCAGCGCTCCAACAAGCCCGTCTCATCCAGGTACCTGTCCGCCGCCGCCGCCGCGTCCCCGGCCTCCTCCACTTCGTCCTCCACGTCGTCGTCTTCTTCGTCCTCGTCGCGCCGCTCTCTCTCAGCGCAGCGCACCCGGGCGTCCACTCCGCCGCCGCAGCACTCCACGTCGCCCACCACCATCACAGCGTCGGCGTCGGCAGCATCCGCTACTGCGACCACGATGCGGAGCCTCTCCGTGTCGTTCCAAGGGGAGTCCTTCTTCTACAAGACGTCGCGCGCCCCGCGGGCCTCGTCGCCGTCCTCACCGGCAGCGCGCCGCGGGCCCACGCCGGAGCGCAGGAAGAGCGTCTCCTCCGTGCCGGAGGCCGAGAACGCGCGGCCGTCGGGACGATGGCCGGCGGCGAAGCCCAAGGCGTCGGACCCGCTCGCGCGCAGCCTCGACTGCAGCCTCGACCGCAAGGACTCCATCCTCGCCGCCGTTCACCTCCTCCGTCGCTCTATGGCCTTCGACTCCACCACATCCCTCTCGCCGTCCGACCCGGCAGTTGCAGCCGCTCCAGACCTCTCCGCGTCCTCCGACACCGACAGCGTCTCATCTGGTAGCAACTCAGGCGCCGGTGATCCCCCGCGCCGCGGCATCAGCGTGCCGGCGAGGTTCTGGCAGGAAACCAACAGCCGCCTGCGCCGGCTTCCAGAGCCCGGGCTGCCGCTACCGTCGTCTGGCCGGAGGTCGTTTTCAGACAGCCCAATGTCACCGAGGCTGCCAGGCCGGTCTCCATCTCCATGCCGTGGAAGCAGGGGTGCCGCGAGTCCATCAAGAGGGCGCAGTGGGGAGGTGTCGCCAAATGGGCATATGGTGCAGGCTCCAGCAAATGCGCCGTCTATCATCAGCTTTGCAGCAGAGGTGAGAAGGGCGAAAAAGGGCGAGAACAGAATTGAGGAGGCACACAGATTGCGGCTGCTGGACAATCGGCATTTGCAGTGGCGATGCATCAACGCTCGGACAGATGCAACGCTTCTGGTGCAGAGCTTCACTGCTGAGGTAAATCAAACCTTGATGTTGATCTTATGTTTATCCATGCATTTTACTTTAGGTAAGAGGGAGAAGGAAAGTAATAATAATAGTTAAATGAGAGAGGGATACAAGTAATAGTTAAAACAATCAGTTCTATGTAATTTAGTTTGCCTAAACATTTTCTGAAGTCATGGTATTCAATTCATCCTAAATAATACTCGCAGCATGAAACAATATAAATTTTTCTGCGTTTTCCTCGTTTAGTAACATCACCATTGGGAAGGCTGTAGGAGCCTGTGAAGAAACTTCATAGTTGGGGACCACAGGACTTGGGCCTTGCCTGCTCTGCTTACAGTTATTGCATTGGAAGATTGGGGGCGGATAAATTAAAACTGTGCTAGTGAAAGCTAGAGCAAAATGGATAGGGTTGTGGCACTTCGTTGCTGCTTGCCTGATGGCTGCCATATAGGGTGAAAATTTGATGGTTATAACTGAGTTTTGATTTGGACCTGGGTGGAGCCACATCCACAGTCCACAACATAGACCCTGTCCCTGAAGTGTGCACTAAAAGTGAACAAAAGGAGCTATCAATAGTTTGTTCATTATTTTCTAAGAATAAATTTTGGCAACACGAGGTGCAGATAGTGCGGGATCATGACAAAAACATCCAACTATGGATGGACCTTCAGCCTGATCATACACAAGTTCCATGCACTAACAATACCAAAATAGCAGGGCCAAAATTTGACTTGGTGATTTTCAGTGAGAAATTGTAAATTGGAGTGCCATCTAGACATGCATGGGTTTCATTAGAGTAAATGTGTCTAGAATATACTGCATCAACTAGTTTGAAATGCATGCTAAAAAAAAACTAGTTTGAAATGCAATATCCGGTCATGCCCACACTTTTACTCTTTATTGATCTATTTGAAGTTTTGAACCTGAATATACCTAAATTCCACTTTGAGTTTGTCATTAGTATAACTCTTAGTTTATTGTTTGGTGCATACCCATTGCCACTTTTCTGTACCACTAAGTTATCACAGGGTACTATGCTATTTTGCTACCATAATGCTGGGGAAGCAATCACTATTGCGACTTACTCCCTCTGTCCCTTTTTAATTGTCGCCGTTGGTGTGCGTGCCACAAGTTTGACTCGATTTGTAGAAAATACGTGCAACATTTGTATCTCCAAATAAATTTGTTAAAAAACTAGATTCAAAGATCTTTCTAATGATACTAATCATGTATTATAAATATTAAAAAAATTTTATATATAATTGCCGGTAGTTGTTTTTCGGGAAGCGCAAGCGACAATTAAAAAGGGACAGAGGGAGTATGTTACTAACTTGTTGAGTGGGAAGAAGTAGTCAAGTGGTGCCAAGCCAGAATGCCAGATATGCAATGTTGCATGGCAGTTATCTGGATTACTTGGTCCCTGGAATAAAAGGAAAAGATCTTGTAGAATAATTTATTCAATAATGGTATTCTATGCACTATCCACAACACAAGCCATCAATCTACCTATGTGACATGTGCTGTGATTACTTGCGTGATTTGAGCCTTTAATGCATCACAGTGTAATGTCAAAAGCTACACCAGTGGCCTGAAGCCCCTCTTCAATGCAGCGTGTTTACTGCTTACAACTCAATGCTTTGCTAGATTGGATGGTGGTTCATCTCTTGCGGTGAAACGTAGTGAAATTATTCAACCTGCTGTGTTGCAAAAGAATGGATTAAATCTGGACATTTATGTATAAAAGAACTCAATGAAGATATGCAGATTTTTTTACACTACAATACTCAGACTGCAAATATACAAATAATCCTGGTCATAGTGGATTAAACAAATACAATAATTTTGTGTATGAGAACAAAAAACAGTCAAGTGTTAGAAACTAATGTTTCTTATTGTTCCTTTTCTTTCAGAAAACCCTTCACAGTGCATGGAAAGAAATATCAAGATTGCGTGACATCGTCAGCACCAGAAGGAGCAGACTCCAGCTTCAAAAGCAAAAACTCAAGCTGTTTGCTATTCTTAGGGGACAGGCAAGCGATATGTTGTTGTTTATTATGTGACTTGCACTAGGATTTCTTATTACTGCTTGACTAGCTTATATATCTATTCTTTGACATGTTCAGATGTCATATCTAGAGGACTGGTCTCACATTGAAAAACATCATTCAAGTGCTTTATCAGCAGCCATCAAAGCTCTGAAGGCTAGTACTCTTCGTCTTCCAGTTGTTGATGGTGCAAAGGTTGGCAACTGACTGATCAAATCTAATTATGTAGCATAATTTAATATGCACAAATTAATACTTACATATCTCTGCTTCAGGCTGATGCGCAAGCTGTGAAGGAAGCAGTTAATTCAGCAGTGGATGTAATGCACACAATGACATCCTCGATATGTAATTTGCTGTCTAAGGTGCATATATTCACCCTATCTTCCTACAGAGCTTTGATAAATTTTCCTTCCCTTGGCTCATCTCTTATTATATTATATCAATCACAAAAAAGCTTCAGTCCCAAATTGGAAAATGTTTCCAAATAAATATATGCTCCACCCTATCCTAAACTGGAAATGCTTCCAGATAAATACATGCTCCACCCTCATGGGTTGCTGTGTTCGTACATAAATTTGTATTGATTACCAACATTTTGATTGTGACCGTATATAATAAATTGTAATGGCGAGTGGTGTGTTTTGTAGTAATTGTGCCGCTTGGTGTCCTCTGTTTACACCTGTGTGTTTCATCTCTTCTGATGTAATATAGCTGTGTTAAATGTTCTGATTCCTTTAATTACCTTGAGTACGGTTTAACTCGAGATCTTGATCTATGCAGCATATATTACATTTTTCAGAAGGCTATATTAAATTGTTTGTAATATAGCCTTCTGAAGTTTGTAACTTCAATTCAAATTAAGCCTGTGTTACTATTTTTCAAGGTTCTAAATCTCCGGCTATATCTGTTTGAGGATAATTTAGCTTTTTTTTTTCTATAGCCGGCTTGCTGTTTCAAGACGTAGATCACCAAGTGCCTTAGCCGGCTTTTTAAAACACTGCTATGTTTAGAAAATAAAAGGCAGGGCAGCGACATGGTCATTGTTCTAACTGAACAATTGTTTCATGTAAATTTAATGGAAAAGGAACACATGCTAGACATGTTGAAATATATGCATTGTTTTCTAGCTAACAAGTAGCTTAAATTGGCTGCCTGCTGAACAACTATCATCTTCAAATTTTTGGCAATATATTTGTGCATTCCTGTGGTTGTAGTGACCAAGGGCAAGTTTTTGCAATGAGACCATAGCATCTCATAGCGAACTATTTTTTGTTATGGTACATTGTACACTCATTGAGTCAAAATATGACACATAACAACTATAGATTTATTTCCTATTCTGTTAGTGATGTGATTCATTGCTTCATGAACTCAGTTTTATAGGCATTAGTCTTACATGGACACACATTACATTGTCGATGTCTAATGTTTACTGCAGAAATTTCTGACAATACTTTATTCGTCTTCAGGTTGAGGGAACAAGCTCTGTGGTGTCTGAGCTTGCCAAACTTGCAACACAAGAACAAATGTTGTTGGACCAATCAAAGGATCTCTTATCCACGGTTGCAGCAATACATGTAGGGGCATCTTCTATGATCATTCTTACTCAATTTCCGTAATGCACTTGTATTTAGCTTGGTGTTAATTATCTGTTTGGAAAAACAGGTCAAAAACTGCAGTTTGCAAACTCATATGCTTCAACGAAACCAAAAGCAGATCCCGACACAATTGTAGATCAGTTTGCCTCGCCACGTTGGTGGTCACTAACATCACACGGCCTCATGTTTTCTCACTGGAGACTGTGCTACAGGTAATAAAAAGCTGTAACCATTTGATGGGTGTGAAGCGTTTCCTAATCTGCTCGATCGACCTCACTGAGTGTAGCTAATTCATGTAATTTTTTGAGTGCATATCACATAGAAGCGGCCTCCTCTTACCTGCAGTCGCTGCAGTTGGTGTATACAGAAATCCCTAGCCTTGACCCAAAGATAAGCTTCCTGTAGATATGAAAAGAGCTTGTCGTTTGTGTGCTTACTCTTCTGTGTGGAGTGCTCGAGTGGTGATGAGTGTTTGTATTGTTGAAAGGGAGACAGTTGTTGGCTTGATACAGGTGTTTTCATGGCAAAATATTAACACGGAAGTTGTTTATCCTGACTTGCTCATGGAGTCATGGTATCCGCTTTGATGCATCCTGATTCCTGCAAGAGTGGAAATCTCTCTTAGCGCTGTAAAGGTTCTGAGGGAAATCAAACTTTTCTGTTGCAGTCTTGGTCCCAGGTTTAGACGTTTAGGGCCGTGGCTACCACACTGTTTTTTCCAGCGAGTTGTTTTGTTGTGTACTGATCCAGTTGGGATGCAATGCAACAAAGTGAAACGCAATTGAAGATTCTTCCTTTAAGGTTTAGGGCTATGCGCCAGTCTAAAGTCAAAAGACGCTTCAACCGTTACAGCATAGGGGATTGGCATACCACATTCCAACCTTGAACAGAAGCGTAAACAACTCACCAGACTCCACCTAAAAACCATGGGTTCTGCAGCACTTGACACCGGGATGTTCAACAATTGAAGATTCTTTTTAGAAGTTAAACAACACCGGGATGTTCAGCATTAGCGGGAGGTCATATTCAAATACGTGAAGAAACATCCAGTGGCAGTGAGCGTCCGTTTGGCGCCTCGTCACATCACCGTGACATCGTCTGCGTCGAGGCCGACACGGCCGAAACCAACTCGCCACCTCGTCACTTTACCGGCTACCCACACACGTACTCCGGCCCGAGAGCGACGCGAGCCGACGACACGACAGGCGCCGGCGCTAGACCAGCCGCTGCTGCCGCGTCCCGTCGCGTCTTGCCGCCCCAACAAGGCAACCACTACGGGACGGGCACTTCGGGCAACCGGTCCAGCCTGTCTTCGAAAAGGCCCAGTTCTAGGACGGGCCAATAGCCCAGGCAAGCCGAACCAACGCTTGCTCCATTCAGGATTGCTCAGAGTCGTTGATTGTTGAATGATGAATGTTCATCGTAGCCAATAGTTGATTAATGAATTCTAAGTAATGGATTTGGAGATATATTATCCTTGTTATCCTAGTGCTATGTGCATGTGTTTGACTATTTATGTTCATATAAGTTTTTCTTAGCCACATATTTCTACGCATAAAGTGATTAAGAATTGTAACCTTTTAGATTTTTGATGAAGAAGACTGCAGCTGGTTTAGCCCGTTATCTAAAACCATAGTTTCATCAAGGTTTAAGTTGGCAGTATTTTTGGACCAGAAAAAAAAAAGACATGCAGCGTCGCATCTGAACACGCATACATTGGTTTTTATACCTGTTATTAATTGCGTTTTTCTCTCTCAAAAAAAGTACATTGCATTTACACGTACGGTTAAGTGTTTACCCCGTCACATTAAAAAAAAAAGAATTAAGTCCTTTTGACATTGCAAACTTTTGTCAACTGTCAAGTCGTCTCTTAAACTTCTCACGAATTAAAAGTGGCCTTTCTGGCAGACAGCATTACCGCAGCAATGTCAAAAGCGCTGTCGAGCCGGCCTATCGCCCGGCAGTCGGTCCACCCTTTCTGCATTCTCCAAGCCTTTCTCGCAGTTGTCCCGAGCGGTCAAGCGATAAGTTTTCGTAGCTACAGTGCTACTCGGCCTGAGCCATCGCCTTGGCCCATAGCGGACTTTGATCAGCCCACTTGCTGAAAACGGGAGAAAAAAAAAGGTAGGGCGCAACGTCTGAACAACCCCATAAACGTGGATGGCCACTTCGGCCTCGCACATTTTGTTGACCCAGCACTTGTCATGCCCCTTAGAATATCTATTTTTATTTGATTTGCTGCCATGCAATGCAACGAAATTACCAGATATTGAGAGTGTATGGTACGAACTGTCAAGTTCCCATATCGTCTGAGACCCGTACGCATTGACTTGAGCATTGCAGCAAGCAGACTGGGAGCTGGGAAATGGCCCATACACTCATGAGTCACGACTTGGCGTCGCCCGTCTTGCTTTTGCCGTTTGAAATCAGACTTGAACTGAATCCAAGCTTTTCTAACGTCCGAGATACTCTCTTGGACCTGAACTGATCACAATAAAAAAGCGATTCCTCGGTGGGCTTTGCTCGCGGCTTGTATCGGCTGGCGTTCCTTTCGTCCCGGGGAAGAAAATGAACCGTAACAGAATGCATGCATGGCAGCAGCGTCCCGAGCAGTTAGAAGGGGCCTGATCAACGCCATGCAGGATCATGCATGCAGGCGGTTTATTTCTTGGATCGATGGCAACGTGTGCGTATGTACGCGCGCGTTCGGTTGTGTGTACTTGATTCTGTTGCTGCAACGGACGGGTGACGCGGACGACGATCTGGAAAGCGTCGGAGCGGTTGCACGGTGAGCTCATACCGATGGATCCAGCTGCTTTAATTAATTTGCTCACGACATGCATATGCTGCATTTGATTGCTGCGCCTGAACCCTGTTGAAGATGAGGAGGGAGAAGCTTCTTTCGTATATCCTGTGGCACAGCACGGCGTGCGTGCCTCGTCCTCGGCTCGTGGGAAATACAAGCAGCGAAGTCGCGTGAATTGTGGACGAGAGGTCGATCGGCTTGGATCCCAGCTGACTTCCAAGTTCCAACTCATGATTCATGCGGGGTGCACGTGTGGACTTCACAACAAGGAACGCGTCCTCTGGCTAGTGGCTTTTCTGAGTCCTGACTGCATGCACAAGCCACTTTACGGCCTTCTGCTAGATTGGTCCCGGCTCCCGGGCGACATTTTAGTTTGGCACATGCCTGTACGGCAGTAGCGCGCGGGGCTGCATATAGCGTGCTCGTTTTGAAGGCGTTGTTGTGCGTGCGAGCGCGTTCATGGACTAAGGCCTTTCCGAAAAAATTTTAGATTTCGCTACTGTAGCACTTTCGTTTTTATTTGACAAATATTGTCTAATCATGAATTAACTAGAATCAAAATATTCGTCTCGTGATTTACAGATAAACTGTGTAATTAGTTTTTATTTTCGTTTATATTTAATGCTTCATACATGTGCCGCAAGATTCGATGTGACGAAGAATCTTGAAAACTTTTTGAATTTCGGAGTGAACTAAACAAAGCCTAAATATGTACGCACGCTGACCCTAATCACTGACTCTGACCACGCCGCGTACGCCATGGCGCGGCGAGTAGGAGTTGGCACAAGCTGCAGGCTTCCGACCTGGCACCTGCTGAGTGCCGAGAGCCCGAGACGCGCGCGTGCTATCAATGTCCCCTGCTCCTGAACGTCTCTGATCCATTTCGCCTTTCGTCGTCACTGTACACACGTCATCAAGAGCATTTTCTTTCGAGATGACGCTGGCTTTGAATCCATATGCTGACTGTGGGCTACTAGTTTGTTAATCTTACTATTATATCAACAATACGCAATGACTAAAATATTGTGCCATACTAATATTGGTGATTTGATTAAGTACTCCATGCTTATATAAAATAATACCACTACACGCGCGCGCACACACGCATCACTAATATTTTGAGGGCAGAGTTGAAAGATTAAGCGACTATTTCTATGCCACTTTTTACAGTAAGTGTGTATTGTATGATCTAGCAAAAAAAATTTAAATAAAATAAAATTTTGAATAAAATATACAAAAAACGCTTTAGTTTTATTAGCCTAGTATCTCTTATTTATTTTTCTGGCATGGCTGGTGGATTTCATTCACTACTAGCCTAGCATCGAGTGAACGCAACCCAAGATCATACATGTGTGTCATAAAATTCGATGTAACGAGGAATTTTGTTTTTTTTTAAACTAAAAACAGCCTTTAATTAGGAACCAGGTACATAACCGACTCCATTCATTTTACGCATATGCGGACGCGAGCAGTGCGTAACACGGCGTCCGGCGAGGCAGTGAGCACGATCGACGTCCGGCGGCGCGCTGTCGACCGACGAAGGTGGGCGCTGCGCGGCCGTCGCGGCCAGCGAAATAATTGCCGTTCGGGCACCCGTGGCTTGATGTGGCCGTGCGGCGTGCCACTGTCACTGCCGGGGACGGGGGCGGACGGCGACGCGAGGAGCTCTGGTCTGCCGCCCGCGGCCGGCGTCGCTCTCAGGTCGATCGCCACCGTCGCGGTCCTTCTCCGGCGCGTCCACGTCGGAATGTACAACACGTAAGCCCGCCCTGCTGGCTCTGCAGGCTTCCCCGACCGCTAGGGCAAAGCGTAAATTCGCGGATGGTGGTGGATGTGCATGTTGGATAGTATGCGCATCAGTATGCTCAGACTTTATTATTTTTTTTTTCCCGTCGTCCCTTTTTGCTCTTCTTGGTAACTGGACGTGGAGGTACGTAAAGGACATCGTTGCCAGCTAGGATCACTAATCCGAAGAATGGCATATCCATACCCGATGTGCCTACAAGCACCGGAATTCGGTGACATATCGATACGAAGCAATGCACCTCATCATCGCGAAGATCGACCATCTGCAACTCTAAGCAAGGCAGTTGGGCGCCGCACGCGGGACAAATGGAAACCAGGTGCCGAGGTGCGCAGGTGGCAAACCCTACAGCATGTGCCGCTCGTACCCCCACACCACCACACCCATGCGGCCATGCCACACGGCCACACTGCATCAGCTCCTGTCGACTGCCAGCCTTAACTGCGCTAGGAGACGCCCGATCGACGACGTAGTACGGCCCATGCGGGCGGGCGTGCACCCACTACAGTGGCGCGGGGCCACGGCTCGCGTCGCGTCCTCATCCACCTGCCGCTATCTAGCGTATCTTGCAGCCGCCGGCCGCTACCAGAAACAACGGCAGCGCTGCTCCGTGCGCCGCCCGGCTTTGCAGTTTCAGGCTTTTGAGCCATTATATGCCAGCCAGCCAACGTTGCCCTGGCTTCAACCTCAAAACACTCTCAAACCACCAAAACCTCGCACCCCTGCGAGTAGAAGCTTGCCTTTTTCGTATGGTTGGTTCGACCGAGCCCTCATAACATAAACATAACAGCGGAGCTAGCGCCTAGCGGTGCCCAGCGGCAGCCCCAGCACCAACGAAAACGTGAGACGACTAACATTGAAGCCAATGTCTGATCTTTTGGTAGTGAAAAAAAACAAGCCCAATCATCCCCATCTATCGTCTTCGAATCTCCGATCGAGTCCATATCACGCGAAAAGATCCGAACAGTGCCTGTGCGTAGCGTACGCCCGCCAGCCGCAAAACTGAATCCAACCCCCACAGCAAACTCGCTCGCCGCTACGGGACACCGCCCACCTTTCCACTTGTAAAGCTGTCCTGTCCTGGCCTTGTTTTCTTTTCTTCTTTTTTCCCCCACACATGGGGCAGAGCAGAGGACGCGGCCGCGTTATCCGAACCGCGCGTACGGCCACCAATGATCGGCTTCTTGGCGACGGCCTTGTTTAGTTCTGAAACCGTAACACTTTCGTTTGTGTGTGACAAATATTATCTAATCATGGACTAACTAGAATCAAAAGATTCGTCTCGTGATTTACAGCTAAACTGTGTAATTAATTTTTATTTTTGTCTATATTTAATGTTTTATACATGTGTCACAAGATTCGATGTGATGGAAAATCTTGAAAATTTTTTGGTTTTCAGGGTGAAGCCGAAGCGGGAAAAACCCGGCTCCGCTCGACAGGACCGCGATCGCGACTACCATGCCATCACGTCCGTCGTCCGGTCCCAAGCGCGCGCGCAACGCATCCGTTCAGAAAACGAGCCCCCCCGGCCACAGCCACGCCGCTGGGCAGGGCTCGATCGATCCGCGCCACACGCACGCGCAGGGACAGCCGAGGACCCCGCCGTCCCGTCCCGGGGGGGAGTGGCGCGGACACGAGCCGGGCGCTGCGACGGCGGCGAACCAGGACCTGGAGAGACCCCGGCGCGCACGGGCGGCGCGTCGCTTTCCTTTTTCCGCGAGGGGGGATACCGGGGCATCGGATTCGGCCGCTAGCGTCTCCCCGGCAGCGGCCGATCGCCGCACATGTCCTTTCGCCAGTGTCGCAGGTGCTCCTGGTGGTGGACACTGGATAGGGATATGTCGTGACTCGTGACAATCCCAGTCGGTCTGTTACGACCGATGGTGTTTGGTGACTACATTTTCCGGACCGGTGATCCAGATCCATCCACCGTTCACATGGTTCACGATGGGTGAAAGTAAAAGAAAAACTGAAATGACCTCGATCGCTATGCAGGGATTGAGAAACGGGGCAGCGCAGGTGGTCTACCGTCTACAGGTAGCCGGTCAAGCCGTCAAGGGGGTCAACGTGCTGGTCAAAGAGATCTGCCACAGGACACGGCGATGTACAATGGACAGTGTTTTCTTGGTCCTTCGAAGCACATGCTTCCCGTTGAGTTTAGTGCTAGCTGCCTACCCTACGAACGAAAAGGTCTTCTGTTCTCTAGGCCTTGTTTAGTTCCCAAAAAATTTTGCAAAAATTTTTCAGATTTCCCGTCACATCGAATCTTTAAACGCATGCATGGAGTATTAAATATAGACGAAAATAAAAACTAATTACATAGTTTGGTCGGAATTGATGAGATGAATCTTTTGAGCCTAGTTAATCCATAATTGGACAATATTTATCACAAACAAACGAAAGTGCTACAGTACCTGTTTTGCAAAATTTTTGAAACTAAACAAGGCCCTATTCTGGATCGAACTCATCAACAGTGCAGGTTCTCTATTTGGCAAAACAACAATTTTTAAGAAAAAAAACTTGTCAGAGCCTGCTGTCCTATTGCTCTTGTCGGCTGACCATGCATGGTTGCGTTGGGACAAGCTCGATCATAAACAATCAGGGCTAGCCGATCGGTGTCAGAAGACTGATGCTCGAACAGCTAGGCAAGCACCCCCCCCC
>Ga0182004_10001281_pt1 | contig 18083 bp, 21 predicted proteins | sample Sormic07211540_1_FD_120479 | JGI IMG/M metagenome (GOLD analysis project Ga0182004, IMG submission 120479) | Endophyte microbial communities from Sorghum bicolor roots, Mead, Nebraska, USA - 072115-40_1 MetaG | ecosystem: Host-associated > Plants > Roots > Unclassified | place: USA: Nebraska...
GTTTGGCTTTGGATTGCCAATTAGCTCGTGATCCATCAAGTGGGTGTATCGCCACAACGAGAAGTAGCTTGCCGGGAAGCAAGTGAACCTCGGTAAAAAATCTTGTGTCATCTCTTGCCGAGGATTCTCTTGTGATTGTGAGTGATTGGTTGGATATATCTCCACTCTACAACGTTGGTATAGCAATCACTCTCCACTCCTTACTTACTTGTTTACCTTGCTAGTTGTTTAGCTTGTTTAGTTTAGTTTTCTTGTTTAGGAGTGTAACTAGCCTTCTCTTGTTGTTGTGCTTTAGTGTTTAGCCTTGTGCTTATTTGTATAGGTGGCTTGCATAGCTTAGTTGAGCTAGTGCTAGATTTGCTTTGCCATTTGTTTTACTAACTCACTTGCTTAGTGAAGATTGTAGAAATTTTAAATAGACTATTCACCCCCCCCTCTAGCCATTTGGACCTTTCAACCGGTCGACGCGATTATCAAGAAGACTACAATAAAACTTTGAAGGGGCCATGCCAACTTCATCCCAAGTCCAACCACATAATGGAGGAATCTCGTGTCCTCAAAAGCATCTACACACAGCAGGCCATTCAAGGTGACACCGCTAAAACAACGGGGAAGCAGGATAGGCGCAACCAGGAGGATGAGGACGAAGACAAGGACAGATATCCACGCCCCCAATATGTCAACCCAACCGATGTTGTCCATGCCATCTTTGGAGGGAAAGTCTCAATCGAATCCAAGAGGGAGAGGAAAGTCCCTAAGAGAGCCTGTCTGAATGTGGATAGCTTCAACGGCCTGGTCATCGACCCAAAGTTTCCTCCTGGATCCCACCAAGAGATATCCTTTAGCAAACAAGATCAATGGGCCCTATCCCTGATCTAGGACATTTTCCCCTGATCTTGGACCCATGCGTTAACAACGTCAGATTTGAACGCGTGCTCGTAGACGGTGGTAGCTCCATCGACATCGTGTTCTACAACAGTATGCCTGCCCTCAAACTAACCCAAGCATAGCTGAAGCCATATGAAGCTCAATTCTAGGGTGTCCTACCAGGTCAAAGTTCAATCCCTGTCGGCTAGATAATGTTGCCCATGTAGTTTGAAACTCCAGACCACTTTTGCACAGAGTTTGTGAACTTTGTGGTCGCCGACTTCGACGGAACAAACCACGCCATTCTGGGTCATCCCTCACTCACCAAGTTTATGGCAGTTCCACACTATTTGTATTTGGTCCTCAAGATGCCAACTGAGAAGGGAGTCCTAACCGTCAGGGGTAACATCTACACAGTGTACACTTGTGAAGAGGTAAGCTTCAAGGTCACCGAAGCCATCGACCTCTCGATTCAGATGGCAGAAACTGTGTCCCAAGCAGCACAAGCCCCGTCCGACCAGCTCAAAGTGCCTGAATAGTAGACCTGAAGGAAGAACGTCAAGTCTAGAGAACACAAAGAAGTCTGACTAGTCGACGATGATCTCGAGAAGACGGCCCTCATCGGAGCTAACCTGGACCCTAAATACGAAGAGGCCCTCGTCAGGTTTCTGAGGGACAACATAAGCGTTTTCGCATGGAAACCCGTAGACATGCCCAGTGTCCCCCAGAACCTGATTGAGCACTCCTTAAACGTCTCGAAGACCGCAAGACCAATCAAGCAGAAACTACGACGGTTCGCTTGTGACAAAAAGGAGGCCATTAGGACGGAAGTTACATGGCTTTTAGCGGCCGGGTTTATTAAAGAAGTGTATCATCCCGATTGGCTAGCCAATCCGGTTCTTGTAAGAAAAAAGAATAATGAATAGAGAATATATGTTGATTACACCGATCTTAATAAGCACTGTCCTAAGGACCCCTTTGGTCTCCCTCGCATAGAAGAGGTGGTCGATTCAACGGTCGGATGCGAATTACTCTCTTTTCTTGACTGCTACTCTTGTTATCACCAGATCTCTTTAAAGGAGGACGATCAGATTAAAACCTCCGTCATTACTCCATTTGGGGCATACTGCTACACAACCATATCCTTTGGACTAAAAAACGCCAGAGCCACATATCAACGTGCCATTCAGCAATGTCTCCATGACAAAATACGCGACGACCTAGATGAAGCCTATGTCCATCACGTTGTTGTGAAAACCAGAGACGCCAGCACTCTGATCAACAACCTCGACCGAACCTTCAAGGCGCTAAACAAGTATAAATGGAAACTTAACCCCAAAAAATGTATTTTCGGGGTTCCCTCCGGCATACTGCTCGGCAACGTCATCAGCCGCGATGGCATAAGCCCAAACCCCTCTAAAGTCAGGGCAGTTCTCGACATGCGAACACCAAAAAACGTCAAAGATGTACAGAAACTCACAGGATGCATGGCTGCTCTTAGCCGGTTCATATCTCGACTTGGAGAAAAAGGGCTCCCCTTCTTCAAACTCCTCAAAGCATCTGAAAACTTTGCGAGGACAGAAGAAGCTGACGCATCATTCACGCAACTCAAGGCTTTCCTTATGTCTCCCCCAATCCTTACTGCGCCTCAACCCAACGAGGTCCTACTCCTTTACTTCGCAGCCACTCATCGAGTGGTCTCAACGGTGCTCATAGTAGAGCGAGAAGAACCAGGCCACGTCTACAAAGTTCAGCGACTAGTGTACTTCATAAGCGAGGTCTTAAATGAATCCAAGACCAGATATCCACAGATATAGAAGTTAATTTACACTATTCTGATCACTTCTAGGAAATTGAAACATTATTTCGACGGCCACCACATCATGGTAACGACAAGTTTTCCATTAGGGGACATCCTGCGCAACACGGACGCCAACGAAAGAATTGTAAAATGGGCTATGGAGTTGTGCCCCTTCTCGATGGATTTCTAGAGTCACACAACCGTCAAGTCACAGGCTCTAGCAGATTTCATCACAGAATGGACCGACCTCAACGCACCCCAGCATGGGATACCACCGATCATAGGCAAATGTTTTTCAATGGGCCGTTAATATCAACGGTGCTAGAGCAGGAATCTTCTTCATATCACCCAATAAGGACAAACTTCATTATGCCCTTAGCATCCATTTCCCTGCGTCCAACAATGTGGCTGAGTATGAAGCGTGCTTACATGGCATACGGCTGGCCGTGGAGTTAGGAGTCAAGGGCCTCTACGTCCACGGTGACTCCGCTCTAGTCATCAACCAGCTCAATAAGGAGTTGGACACAACTCACGAGAAAATGGATTTGTATTGCAAGGAGATTCGCAAATGGGAAGCAATTTTTTATGGAATCGAGTACATACACATGGTCCAGGATAAAAATCAAGGAGCAGATGTGTTGTCAAAGATCGGATCATCGCGGGCTCAGATCCCACAAGGAGTTTTCGTTCAAGACCTTATCATGCCAAGCATCGGGGGCGACCTGGTCGAGAAGGAAAACAGCAAGGCACTTTTCGTCCATAACATCCAGAACGCCCCGCTGACAACCAGCAGCGCTAATTGGCATACGCCCTTCATTAAATACCTTACAGACGGTACTAGTCTCCAAGACAAGACAGAAAACGAACGCCTTATCCAGCGATCTAGAAATTACTTACTGGCTGATGGTCAACTAATGCGCAAGAACGCCAACACAGAGATCTTGCTGAAATGCATCACCTAGGACAACGGTGTCAAACTCTTAGAAGACATACATTCTAGATCCTGCGGTAACCACGCGGCTTCTCGGACGCTAGTCGGGAAGGCCTTTTGAGCAGGGTTTTTATTGGCTATCCATAGTGGCTGACACCGAGAAGCTGGTTCAATGTTGTGAAGGCTGCCAATTCTTTGCCAAAAGGACTCACATCCCAACTCACAAAATCCAGACGATACCGGCATCATGGTTGTTCGCTTGTTGGGGCCTAGATATGATCGGGCCATTCAAGCCTGCTCCTGGTAATTTCAAGTTTGTGTTCGTACTGGTCGATAAGTTCTCTAAGTGGATCGAGTACATGCCATTGGTAAAGGCAACTTCAGAAATGGCCGTAGAATTCCTCAATCAGATCATACATCGTTTCGGGATCCCCAACAGCATAATCACAGATTTGGGGACTAAGATCACCGGTACTACATTCTGGGATTTCTGTGATGACAGAGGCATAGCTATAAAGTACGTGTCGGTAGCTCATCCCAGAGCCAATGGACAGGTCAAGCAAGCTAACGGCATGATTTTAGATGCCTTAAAAAAGAGACTGTACAAAGAAAACGATAAAGCAGCGGGAAGATGGATGAAAGAACTGCCAGCCGTGGTTTGGGGTCTCCGAACACAACCTAGTCGGAACACTGGTGTATCCCCTTACTTCATGATATACGGGGCCGAGGCAGTCCTCCCCACCGATATAAAGTTCAGATCTCCCAGAGTCAAGCGTTTCGATCAGTTTTCAACAGACAAGACCAGGGAAGTTGAAAACATTTGCACAGAGGAAAACGGCTAGATTCCTGCATCCAAACAGCCAAATAACTTGACGTCTTACGGCGATACTATAATAGGAACGTCAAGGAGCGCTCTTCCGTGGTCGGCGATTTGGTATTGAAGTGGAAGACAAGCCAGGAAGGGATGCACAAACTATCCACCCCATGGGAAGGTCCCTTTGTGGTCGTGGAAGTCACACGTCACACTTCCTACACACTAGCCTATCCGGACGGAACAAGTCTACCTAACTCTTGGCATATAGACAAACTACGATGTTTTTATCTTTAGACCAGTACACTTTGTATGTATTTTCTCCTTATGATTAATGACAAGTGTTGGTTTTTCGTTCCATATTTTTTACATGCAGAATATTCGACAAGTACGATCTTTTCTGTTCTCGACACCCAAGTTTAAGTAACAAAATCAAGCAGGGTAGCCAGCAACCCTCACTCAGTGATACATCACTCTAACGAGTCATTTACAATGCTTAACCATGGTTTAACAAACTTATGCTTTATTACAAACTTTCCCAGCAAAGTTTACAATAAAAGCCCCTCCGGGCAGTCCTAGTCTACATCTACAGACTAAGCTAGTGGTCGCTGCTCGGGCTACTCGCCAGCATGCGTCTCTGGTGCCATTAAGGAGGCCGGGGCCACCAGCGCCTGGCTGGTCAAGACTGTAGGCGCCGATCGTCCATCTGCCGCAGCGGACGACTCCGACCACTCCCTGATCGACCTATCTAAACCCGGCTGGCTAGGCGGAGTAGACATCCCGCAGAGATTAATGTTGCCGATTACAGTCGATGACTAGTCCAGAAGACTGACTCGAAGGTCATCCGCCTCCTTCGTACCACCCTCCTTGGGGTACCCTCTCTCCAAGAGGAACAGGTCGATCAGGGGGTAGTGGGCACATACCATGCTTAGCACATATGCTCCGGCATACTCCCCAGCGTCCTTGACAAACTACTGAAGCAAACCCCATGCACGTTGTGCCTTCTCAACTGGACCAAGACTTTGCGCACGGGGCTAGTCCTTAGGAAGCTCTGGACTAATGAGATCGAGCACTGGGGCCACACCTTTCTAGACCTAGAGGCATCTATTCTTCCACGAATCCCAGTCCTTGACCAGGTCCTCGAGATGCTTCTTCGTATGAACTTTCAGCACAACAACGAGGACAAAAAAGAAGTTAGAAATTGGCTCCAAGAATAAAGTGTTTTTGATACACACGACAAGTCTGGTCTTATCAGCCAGTTCTTGGTTCTTTGCCTTCAATTCCTCCCCAATCTTCCTGTCACTCTCCAAGAAGCGGGAGCATCCTTGGTCGAGTTGGTCCTTCTCCTTTCGGACGCGCACTAGCTCTTCCTCCAAACCTACAGTGGCAACAGTTATCTCGGTCAAACAGGAACAAGAAGCAGCACACAACGGCTGGTGTCAATCACTAGTCTTACTTCTCTTCTCTTTGTCCTTGTCGGCTAGTCACCGAGACAAGTCAACCATCTGCTCTTCTCGAGCTGCTCTATCCACAGCGACCTTCTCAGCCTCTAGCCGATCCTTATTCTCGGCCACGATTTCCTCAATCTGGTCAAAATATCTTTTATGATATTTCGCCATCTTCATTACATCCTACGGATTTCCAACACACATACGCATATGACAAGGTTATGATGGCACCTTGACTTCATTAACGAGTCGTTTGATGGCTTGCTCTACTCATTCTGCCTCCTCGACCTCCATGATCTCCTTGTGGCCGGCCCAGTGATCCCCACGCTGACGCCAGACGTAAATATGTTTGTGATCGTCACGAGGGTGCCCCTGGATCTCCTCCACTTCCTCCTCAGAGCAGGCCTGGGCCTCCTCGCCTTGTGCACTCCTCCCCACGATGGCTGAAGAAGTCATCGACCCCTTCCCCCGGTCAGGAGCATCGGGCGGTGTCACTGGTTCACCGAACGGCTCTCCTCATGAGTAGGGGAGGGAGCTCTGACCCCCTCTTCGGCCGCACTGCTCGGTGGGGGGGTGGCTGTAGGGACCTCCTCCCTGGTCGGGGAGGCCACAGATTGTGCAGGGTCCTGCTCCATGGTGGCCTCATCTGACGGCCTCGAGCCCCTAACGGCGCTGGAGTCAAAATTCGAGGTCGCACTACAAGTTCATTCATTTAGTCATACATGCGTGAGTTCTAACATTATGGAAAAAACAGCTATCTTTTTTCTACTTACAAGTCAGAGCTCCTCTGCGACGTTGAAAATACCTTGCGCCTGGCACACCCAGCCGCCACCGTTGCTTGCGCCTGGTCGGCACACACCTACTCGCCGGTGGCCTATGCAGCGGGTGGATCTTCAGCGAGCTGTGGGCTGGGCGCTGGGACCACCTCAGGGTGCCTACGCGGCCTGCAGACCAGGTCTGGGGCACCTCCTCTTCCTCCTCATCGTCATCAAGGACTCAAAGCAGCCAATGACGCTTTGGTGCTCGGGCACCCGAAGCCGAGCCCTGGCCGGATGAGGGTCCTTGGGCCGACCCTGTCGGTGCCCCCACTGCTCGGGTTGGCCCTCCAGTCACTGGTCTCTTGCCAACGACTCTATCATCAGTGGTCGGGCACTGCTTGGTTAGCATCTTCATCACTGCTGGTGTATCGATAACATCGAGCAGCATTATCCATGGGTAGGTCTACACCCATCGGGTGCTCCATGTCGGGCGCCAGTGACACATACACTGACGCTCGGTCGATGTCTTCGATGTGCACGATGATCATAATAGCTTATCAGGAGTTAAGAATGATAATGAATAAAATTGCAAGTTGTGCAAACTTATTCCTTACCTTTGGAGCTGGTCGAGCCAACTATACGCATGCATTTGGTTGTCACTACGCACGAAGCTGCTATCTGCGAGATTGAAGAGCTCGTTGATCCGACGGTGGATCTTGGTCTTCTCTAGGTTTTCCCTGACCATCCTAGTCGTGTCTTGGCTTCCCTGGTATTCATACCCTAGGTGTACCCTCCTTTGGCATGGCTGCACTCGGCGGCTGAGGAAGTTCTCGACCACACCAGGCCCATCCAAGCACGACCACTTGATCAGTTTCATCAGCTCTTCCACTTGCCCGGTGTACTCTGGTCGGTCCGTCTAGCTCACCCTCTTCTCAGGAACATAGCCAACATCATAGAAAGTCGCGCTGTTTGGCTCTTCTCGGATGTAAAACCACTTCTTGTACCATTCAGACAGGGAAGTGTTCTAAAGGCAGTTGAGGTAATGATTCTTCATTCCATCGCGAAGATTGAGGTATACTCCACCAGCAATCTTGGAGCCTCCAACTGCCCCCTTCTTCCTCAGGCAGAACAAATAACAAAAGAAAACGAAATGCGACACTATCCTCACAAAAGCTTCACAAAGATGGATGAAAGTGGCAATCAAGAGAATCAAGTTTGCGTGCAGATTGCAAATCCCAATCTCATAGTAGAGAAGCAAGCCTTGAATAAAAGGATGAACCGGAACCCCGAAACCCCGAAACCCCTCTTAAAGAAATCTTCAAAAATGACAATCTCACTGGCCCTTGGATCCGGGAAACTTTATCCTAAGGGCGCCCTCCAGCCGCCGAGCTCTTGGTTGTGCAAAAGCCCCATCTCAAAGAGCTCGTTGATGGAATCTTTGGTTGACTTGGACTTCTTCTACTCCTTTGCCATTGTCTCGGACCTCTTTCTTGAGTCACTCTTGGCCATTTCGCTGTGGAGAATAAGAACTAGATCTAACTGGTTGCTAGGAGGCAAGGAAGATGAAGGCGAAAGGCTGGTGCATGCAACTACTGGGTGAAGATCTAGTATTATGCTACTCCGGCTATTTATCAAAGGGCAACCGTCTCTTCCACTTCCCGAATTCTAGGGAAGTGTGCGGTTTCTGCGGCAAAAATGTTGTTTTAGTTCCCAATTTTTGTTGTAGTAAAAACGCCGCATTTTTTAAATGATTGTTGAAACTACTTTTGCTTCGGTTCGCGTGATGGGCGGCTGTGTTGCCAGTTGTGCTTCTTTTCACACGCCGGACTAACACTTTGACAATTTGACAAGACAGGTGAACGCCCTATCACGTCATGAATTAATTGGTGGAAGGACATGAAGACTCAAAATTCAAGTGAAGGATTCACTAAGATCGAGAGCTCGTTTGGACTTATGCAGCGTCTGGGGACTGTACCGACCACCGAGCACGTACGCGATTGCCAACTATGCTCGGGGACTGGTCGACCAGTCTGCTTGATACAACTAGGGACTGCACCGACCACCTAGCACATTCGTGATTGCCAACTATGCTCGGGGACTGGTCGACCAGTCTATACACCGCGATCGAAGATTATGCAGATCACCAAGCACGTTCATGGTTATCATCTATGCTTAGGGACTGTTCTTTTTAGTTACATATGAATTGGACTCATATACAACTGAGCAGCAAATTTATTTTAGACCTTGCTACAAGGCTCATACTTTGCCTTCCAGCAAGCTCGGGGACTACATCAGTACGATGCATCTAGCGATGCATCTCAATATCATAATTTTTATGTGGATATTTCTTTTAGACCGTGGCACCACGTGCCTACGTCACCTACTACCAGGCTCGACAACTAAGTGGGCACACTTCACCTTGCGGTGAATATGCTTGCTTTTTGAAAGCCTCTACTTTTCAGAAAAGTAAAGTGGGCACACTTCATCCCGAAAGAAATCTTTTTTGATTGAGAGCACCATGCATTCTTCGAACAACCTACTTCTTTGATGTCGATGTTGATCAACTGTCTTTTGAGCTGGTTAAAATAACGTTGCAACTGTTTGGATGACTTTCTTGCTGGTCGAAGACGTCAAGCCTCACTGGTCGAAGAAGCTCAAGATGGCGTGTTGCATCATAATACATGGTGCTCTGGGACTAGCTGTGGGGGTATAAACCCCTATACCCTTATGGCTAGACTTGGGCCAGGAGATTTGGCCCATTTCGAGACAGCTCGAGGCTTGATCCAACTGCTCGGAGTTTCGTGCAAGGAAACAAGGCGTGGAGATCAAGCAGGATTCTAGTCAGTTAGAATAGGAATTGATATCGTATTATCTATGGCAATTGTAACCAACTAAGATTAGTTTCGAGATTTGTAACCTTGCCCTCTAGACTATATAAGGAGAGGCAAGGGACCCCACTTAGGGAATTCAACTCATCTCAGATCAATACAATCAGACGCAGGACGTAGTTATTACGCCCACACGGTGGCCGAACTTGGACAAAACCCTTGTCTGTGTCTTGCGTCACCATCGAGTTCGTAGCTTGCGCACCTATCTGCCGATAAACTACTATCATGGGTATACCCCAAGGTAGACTGCCGACTAGCTTTCGTTGACTAGGGGTTCCTTCTACCTGGATGGGTAGAATGTGTAGAATTTCTAAACTGGGGATAATATATCTTGAGAGACTTCTCATGAATTTTATTATTAGGATTAGTACCATGTCTTGTATTAAATGTTCTGCAAAGACATAGACATGATATTTACACCTACAACTGGATTATAGAGAGCTTTTATTTGATCCATATTGATTATGCAATGAATTGGAATAGAAGATGAATCTAAATGGGTTATTTCATTGGAAAGCTCTCATTCTTCTAACCATTCATTACTTATAACCGATACTAATTCTCTTGAGGTTCTTCCACAAGGAATATCCTTAGGGGGATCAAAAGACTCTCTAGAGTTTCTCCGTGGCCTCTTCACAGAGTGATAATTCAAAACATTTACAAATTTGGAAAAGTAGGTTCTATGTCCAGCATAAAATCTAGAAACAGAATTTCTTCATTCTCTTGCTCTAGACATGTGCTAGCTGAAGTAGATGGTGTGTCTGGCGAAGGGTTGGTTTCAGCTAACTAGGGTTGAGGCTCTACTTCTAGGAGGTAATCTAATTCTGTAGATAGGATTTGATCTAGGATTGATCTTGATTTCTTAGAAGAGACATGCAAGAATGATCCTCCTGAAGTAGTGTCAAGCAACTTTCTACTTTCTCTACTCAGACCTTTATAAAAATGTTGTAAAAGAATAGGGTCTAGTAGACTAAGGTCCGAGCCGGATGCTAACAGTGTAGTAAATCAATTCTAGGCTGAAGCCAAGGATTCTTTAGATTCTTGCTTTATAGTGAGAACCTTGACTCTAAATTCGATGATTTGGGAGATGGTATAGAAATCTAGGCAAAAGTTAGAACGTAAAGATCCTCAATCTCCTTGTTGCTTACCTACGACTCTATTATACCAGTGTCTAGCTTTTCCCTTTAATGAAAAACGAAATAGCTTCCAATGGAGAGTTTCATCAGATATGACTTCAATGCGAAGATAGTCACAAGTTTGCTCAAAGTCTCTAATGTGTAGGTAAGGATTTTTATCTCCTTCTAAAAAGGATAGGCTTTGGACCAACACAATCAACCGTGGACTCAGCCTATAGCTACAGGTTTGGATAGGTTGCGATGACTCATGTGGCACTAGGCTGGTCTTTGTGGGTGCAGAGAACTGAAGGATAAGAATGGAATTTAAGGTATCCATAAAAGAAAAGGTGAGATAACAGAAAAAAGATAAAAGTGTGATACAAGGTAGAGTAAGATAAGGTTATCTAAGCATACCGTCCTTCTCCACGACAACGGCGCCAAAAATGCTTGTTGATATTAGTTACGCACACGAAAGAATCAAAGAGAAATAATCCGCAAGTGCACGGATATCGGTGAGCACTTCACCCGGGAGATAAGTCCAGAGTATCGTATTTATTTTTTTATCACTAGGAGAAAGTATGCAAAAGACTAACCTTTTATCCTACTTACTACCCACGGGTTGCAAGACAAGATAATGAGAATTAAGCGATATAGAGAGAACTCTTTCTTCAGTCTTCTTCTAACCTATGGTAAATTGTGTATATATTATTCTAAGGGGAGTAACTAGAGAGAAGAGACACCTTAGAGAGTGCTTAACTCTAGTACCATATACCCTACCTTACCTCCTAACGGGATGTGGATTACTGAGACCCAAGAGGATTGTCACTTCACCCAAAAGGCTACCACAAATCCAGCCAAGTAGGGAGTATCTACGAGTATTCCTAGCCCAAGCACCGCGCTTACGCTACGAATAATTACTCTATTCCCTACGTGAAGCTAATAAAGTAAACTCATAAACCAAAGAACAATAACAGCAACAACTTACTAGTATCAGAAGTTGAATTGCCGAATGATTCTAGAATCAAGCCTCAGGTTAGCAGACTTAATCCCAAAGATACAAAGAAGAAGGCACCGACAGGCTGGGCTTCCTCAACTCCTATCTTCACCCTATACTCTCTCAATCTCTCTTGTTGCTATCACCCTAAAAAGACAGATCCATTCGAGGGATCCCTCTCTATCTAGAAAATATGAATTAGGGTTTCAGAGTTACATCTTAGGGGGTACCCCTTTATTTATAGCCTCCTAAGAATCACCACAGCCATTTGATCAAACCGACTTAAACGTGCACTCAAGATTAATCCTCAAAGTCGGTGGAGGCAGGATCTGCAAGAACGAACGTGATTGGCCACAGCCCCCAAGCGGCCGCCCCTGATAGGTGGGGCGCCTGCCCCTGCCCTATGGCAGGTGGGCCCCACCTTTCAGGTGGTGTCTATCTGAGTCTTCTAGAGTCTTCCTGAGTTGACGTTTCATTCTTCTCTCTACGTAAATCTAACATGTGGACCTTCTTTTCTTATTATTCTGGTAGCCCCCTACAGAAATAGACAATCACCAAAACTCATGGAATTCTGTTAGTGATAACCCTATTTCTACTGAGTGCTTGCAAATAGGTCCTTTTTATTGTTAAGTTGATGATTAAAATTAGGAGTTATCTACCGTCAACAACCCTGTCTTGCCAAAGCTTCTAACTCCCTACTATGAGCACTTTGGTACAAGATAATACAAGACCTCCCTCCCCCTATTGGACATAGGGCACTCCTTGCATAAACCAACATAAATCGCTTGTGTTCTTCTAGTGCACCATTTAGATCTAGGGCACACAGATACAAATTTACTCGTTGGTGTGGGGACAGCTAGTTCACACACTGATAGTTGGCGTGCCAGGTAGGGGCCTTCTACGTATAACATCCTCTTCCTCAACAAGCTTCAGATGGCTGACAGCCACCACCCACTTCCTCTTGGCACAATCCTCTAGTTCAGGAGCCTGGAGTTCATGTCACTAGGCTACAACTACAACATGGTCCTCCTCCTACCTAGAGTCTCCACAAAAGCCAAGGCGTGGGAGGCACACAAGATACCATTCCTGCTGCGCTTGCCAAGCGTGACAGAGCCAGGGAAGTCAGAACTCTACTCCAAGAGCTGGGAACAACCTCCATAGTCTCCCAGCACTTTTTGATCGATAGTCGGTGCAATGTCCCTTGTGAGGGGCATGAACGGCATGAGCCTGGCCTCGGGAAGGATGCCAACAGCAAGGAATGACACTCCAATGCAATACTTTAGAGAGCCACCACCTCATCTAGAGCCGACTGTGTTGCCAAGGAGGCAAGCGACCATGTCGTCCCCATTTCCTTATGGAATGGGAAATGCTGCGGTGACCCACTCCTCCACGAGCACCTCCATGAGTGTGTACGAGGAACTCCCTAGAAACCACCTATGCTCCACCCTCAACCTTCCCATGACTATGTCAACCTCAATGTACACCGACTCTGTGGAGGACAGTGATGTGTGGGATGGTGTGGACTTTTCTGGGATTTGAGACCTAGAAGCTCTGCGCCGATTCCTCACCACGAGTAACTACTGCCTCAGCTACTTCGGCCCCAATGAGGGCGATTATAACCCCTCTCATGAGTGTTTTCAAATTGAGATCGAGGAGATACCACTATAGGATGACCCTACTGCAAGGTAGGATGATCACACACCACCTCGGGAGGCTTTGCCCACCAAACCCCTGAGGAATTAGGCAACATTGTCTATGCCCGAGGGGCACCAACGGGTAGAGCTTGAGTAGCTCCAAGTGCTTGAGGCCAAGCTTGAGGAAGACCGTGGGCACCTACAACAACTCTAAGCCACCCTCGAGCGAGAATGAACAAGCCACAGTGATGGCAGAGCAGCCCATTTTGGAGCCCATGATGTTCAACGTTGCATCAATGAGGATGATGGAGGTGAGCAACCCCAAGTGTTCACCAAAGCCAGTCAAAACATCACTACAGTGGCAAATCTCCTCTAGACAATGCCTGAGCCATCCACTCTGGAGGGGAGATGAGTCAGTGATGAGCTCCATGGCTTCCTAAAGTGTGCAGCAATACAGCAGGCTGAAAGTTCTTTGTCTTTGTGATGTGAGCTCGACACCGAGCGGCCTACAGTACCCCCCTCGAAACAAAAGGGAGGCCTCAGTCTATCCTGAGCCTCAAACGTCCATGAGTGCAACAAGGCCGAGATGGTGTACGACTGCCTCAGAAATAATGTGATGCCCACGCCATCCTTGATGCACGTCAGCGTGACAAGGACGATGGGTTTATCCTTGCACCAAGGCTGAGGCCAAGAATCACGAACATGTTTTGGATTCCCATCCTATGCAACCCCTTGCTCAAGATCAAAGACCTTGGAGGCGTATCCTACCCCTCCAAGGCCTTAGGGGCTAAACCCGGCTGGTGTGCTCGCACGTAACCCTGGAAGAAATAAAAAACAGGGTAAGATGTGGCCACAGCACCAGCCGGTCAGCTTAGACCAAAGAAAAAGCCTCTTCAGGAGTGCATGCACTCCTCCATAGGCTCGAAGCTACTATTGGGTACCATAATTAGGGGTACCGAAAATTAGGGTAGAAACCCCACTTGCTCCCCCAAGACTAAGCTAAGGCGCTCATCGGCCATTCTTCGTCTCGCCCAAGGCCTAACGACGAGGCTTTTAACACAGCCTGAGACCAGCCATTCTCTGACTCGCTCGAGACTGGCTTAGACGAATATCCCCACAATCTCTGCCTCACCCGACCTCAGGGATCGGTGCTACCCTGCCATTGGTGTGTGTTGACAGTTCTTAACGCAATTACTAAAAATATACTTTTAAACCTATCTCTGGAAACAGCGTTAAAATTACTTTACATCACTTAAGACAGGTTGTCATCCCTAGCATGATGTAGAAGTGCTGGTATTAAATCTATATGCTTTTGTAGAAATGAATAAATAAATAAAGGATCCGCAAGCACACAGATAATACTGATGTAGCATTTTAACTAGGAGTATTCCAGGTATCGTTATTTATATTTTTACCACGGGGAAGGGACTTACAATGGATAATGAGCAATGAGCACTACATGTAATCATGGAGATCTTAACCATGTCTTTATCTATCTCTCACACAAGGTAAGTGTCACATAAGATAAATATATGAATATTAATAATAAGTGACAGATGATAAATAAGAATTCATAGCCATAAGATAAACATGATAATTATCTCAATTAGATTACTCTAAGTCTATAGCACTAGCATGGTATTAGGACAATCTACAAGAATAAATCCTAAGTATTCTAACTATACTATTAAAGCATATATTGATTAGTGCAAGTACACCTAACATCATTGCTAGAAAAGGTTATATCTATGCATAGTGATATTAGCAAGAAAGATCATGAACATAGCAATCACTTCCCTATAATAATGGTGCTCTACAATCCTTATAATTGGGAGAACGAATACAAAGGACTCAACAGGACTGCCACTCCTGTGATCTACCTCAAGCTCCGGACTATAAGGGGTAATCGCAGATAAATACGGTCTAGACACCTCGCCTATATAATATCTACAACTTACCCATCATCCTAATGAGTAAGCGCTATACGATCCTATGCATAAACATAATTCTAATCTAACTACGCTAAGCATATAATCAAAGTAGACAAATAACAATATAATTAAGAACATAAGCAAAAAGAATAAAGTCAATCCTGATATAATCAAATAGATCAAAGTCATATTCATAGTAGCAAGAACTAATATAAATATAACAAATAAGAATAAGAGTTTACCAAGAATGAAGATAGATCTGGACTCCAAGATTAACTTGACTCCTTCTAGATCTATTTCTATGTAGCTATGCCATAAAACTATAGAGATCTAATTGAGATGGTGGCTAAGAACCCTAAAGAGACAGATCCATTTGAGAGACCCCTCTCTGTCTAATTCTACTTCTCTTGATCTTCTCAGAGAATAATGAACTCCTCCTCCATGGGGGTCAGGGTTATATTTATAGCCACCTAGGAAGCACCACAACCCTTGGATCAAACCGACTTAAATGTACGCTTAAGATTACTCCTCAAAGGTAGTGGAGGCAGGATCCGCAGGGTTCACCCTCATTGACTAAACCCTTCGGGCGGCCGCCCCTGAGAAGGTGGGGTGCCTGCCCCTGCCCTATGGCAGGTGGGCCCACCTTTTAGGTGGTGTCTTCCCGAGCCTTCTAGAGTATTCTTGAGTTGACTTTTCATGTATTCTCTCTATGTAAATCTAACATGTGGACCTCCTTTTTATCTTATTCTGATAACCCCATGCAGAAATAGATAATCATCAAAACTTGTGGAATTCTGTTAGTGATAACCCCTATAGCTAGATGATATTTTGATTTTTAGTCCTTTCTCCTGCTATGTTGACAGTTAAAAGGAGTACTTATCTACCATCAACAGTGCGCTCGAGACCCCCCTAACGTCAGCCACGTACCCATGATGGTACCATAGTACAACCGGATGAGACAGGGATCAAACCACCGCTCCACCCCATGATGGCATAGGACAAGGTCTGATAGCCACTATGTTGACAACTCACAACATTGTACATACGAATGAGGCCTATGCAACATGGAGGCATCATTCTAGGCTCTTGTACCGACAAACATGGAAGAGTCAGGGCGTGATTACCAATCCGAGAGGCCTCGGCTCTCCCTATAGGTAAACCAGCAGGGTTTGTCACATCGTCTACAGGATCAGGCACACCTCACACACTGACTAGTATGTCTCAGCACATTGTCTATAGAGATAGGCACACCGAGCCTTGTCGCTCCTACGCCCATAGTGACTAAAGGACGGTCATCCCTCAACTGCATCACACCATGCCTTCACTGCACCATGCCATACCTCCACAATATAAGACTACAGGGCCTCGAATCTAACAAGGGATATAATATGGAACACATGTATGTAACCCTGCACCTCCTTGTGGCTATAAAAGGAAGGGGCAAGTGTTGTTTCTTTATAGGAGAACATGCTTACACGCTTGGGCCAACAACACCCAAAAACAACACACGCTGAGAGCACTCTCTTGACCATACACTCACATCCTGAGACTTGGGAACTACACCCTCTCTCACCAAAGCTTGTAATGCCTACTACAAGCACTTCGGTGCAAGGTAATACGAGACCTTCCTCCCCCCCACTAGACGTAGGACACTTTTTGTCTGAACCAGTATAAATCGCTTGTGTTCTTCTTGCGCACCATCCGGATCACGCAAATACAAATTTACTCACCGGTGTAGGGATCGCTAGTTCACACACTGACATTTCGTTTATTTAGAATGGACATAGATAGAAGTGATAAGGATTTGCTACATTCCCATTCTCTCTCCTTTCCTAGGGCATCAAAGCTTTAGTTCAGTCTTCGTGGATACCTTTATGATATTTTTTTCAAAACTATCATATTATATAAAATGAAATAGATAAAATGTTCACTCTCAATACAAAGCTCTATTCTATAATTTCATAGAAAATTAATTTGATAACTCATAGAGAGTTGTTAATCGTGTCAAGAGAGGTTCACGTAGATAAAGTCTATTTCTTCTCTCTTCTTAAATGCAATCATATTATCAACATGTAGCAACCTACTTAAGGGCTATCTCTGTTTGCTTTTACTGCACCATAAAGGAAAAAATAACAACGAATTAATTCGCTGTCCAAACACCGGTACTGACAGCCCAAACCATACTATAAGTAATTTCCTCTGTCTCTAAACATATGTCATCATGGTTTACGTGCTGGTAAATTTAACTCGGTTTATAGAAAATTTGTGCAATATTTGTGTGTCCAAATAAGTTTGTTAAAGAACCAAATTCAAATATCTATTCAATGATACTAACTATGTGCCATAAATATTAATATTTCTTAATATATATTTAGTCAAAGTTGATTATGAAAACGACAAACATTTAGAGGAAATATGCCTAAACCATCCAATCATCCATCCATCAATAATAGTTAGCTGCCGCATCTGTCAGCAAAAGATTGGTAAGCTCTACCACCTCTCTTCAAACTCTCCAGGACGTGAGAGTCATAGTAAAATCTACACGCTCCTTTTATGACATTTTTACTTAACACCAGTACGTCAGCTAAAGATGGCAATTTTTATCCGAAACCCGAAATCCGATGGGTAATTACCTCATTAGGATAAGAGTATGGCTATTTTTTTACCCATGGGTAAGATAATGGGAAAAAAACTTTACCCAGTGGGTAAAGCGGGTAAGGGTATGGGACTGCATTGCCCATACCCGTTAACCCATGGGTAAATTGAACCCGATAAATTGTACTAGAATCATGGAACTTGTGAATTTTATGACTTGTTATCTAGTAATGATGGATTTACCCACTAGATCATTTGATTGTGTGTTCATGTAGCTTGTATATTTGAAGAGTTTATTAATGATTTATGA
>Ga0182004_10001282_pt1 | contig 18072 bp, 16 predicted proteins | sample Sormic07211540_1_FD_120479 | JGI IMG/M metagenome (GOLD analysis project Ga0182004, IMG submission 120479) | Endophyte microbial communities from Sorghum bicolor roots, Mead, Nebraska, USA - 072115-40_1 MetaG | ecosystem: Host-associated > Plants > Roots > Unclassified | place: USA: Nebraska...
GCTTGGGTTCTTTTGGGCCAAATTTGGGCTTCTTTTAGGTCTTGTTTAGTTCCAATTATTTTTGTAAAATGGACAATGTTAGCACTTCTGTTTGTATTTGAAAAATATTGTCTAATCATGTAGGCTCAAAAGATTCGTCTCGCAAATTACAGATAAACTATACAATTAGTTATTTCTTTATTTTTAATGCTCTATGCATGTGCCGCAAGATTTGATTGACAGGGAATCTGAAAAATTTTGCAAAATTTTCTGGAACCAAACAATTATATTATATTTTATAATTTCAAGCTATACACGTGCAATTTTTAAATTGTCTAGCTATGAACAAATATATGTTGTACATGAGCCCAATGCTCGTAACAAAATTTTAATTTATCCACATTCCAAGTGTTGAGTCTGTTCATACGGCTATAAGGTGCAGGTTTGAACCATGGAGAGGCTACATTTTTTTGTTTACTATTTCGAAGTGTTTTAAATGTCCACGTAGAAGACATGATTTGTATATATATATACACTAATTTATGATAATATCAATACATATTTACGATAGTTGGGTTACTATAACACATGAAGATACTTACCATAACGTTATAGTAAAACACTCGTAAATTAACATAGTAATTATCGTAACTCAAAGTGGCTACAGAATAAGTTATTTTGTAGCCAACTATAAAGTAATATATATATATATATATATATATTATGACGATCAACTATTGTCATCGATCTATCGTCATAAAACTCTGTAGAGGTATACTATGATGATGTTTATGACAGAGACACAGCTTGGTCATAAACTGTCATCATCCTGTGAAGGTTCGTCATAAACAGCCTCACTTTATGACAAATAGGAGCTCTGTCATCTAGCAGTCGTCATAGAAGCCCAGATTTCTTGTAGTGGACATCGCCGATGGTCTCCATGTTCCTGAGGCCATCCTCCATCGTCGACTTCACCCCAGGGAAGATGGTTCTGTACCACAACTGTTGATCAAGTGGTCTGCCCTGAGCGCCGACCTGGCTACTTGGGAGGATGCCGAGGCTATCATGCAGTAGTTTCCTTTCGCTCCAGCCTAGGGGCATGCCGGTACACAAGCAGGGGGGATGTCACGTCCTCTCACTCTCTAGAGGTGGTGTCCACTCCCAGGCCCAAAAGAAGCAAGCGAGGAAGGCCCAAGAACATCAAGCTAGCCGACCCAGAGTGGGTGTGTGATGCATGTACCCTGAAGCCCATTCGTGACTGATAGAAAAGGGAGGACAAAAAAGAAGAGAGACAACAAACATCAAGTATTGTAAACCTAATCCCTAAGAGAAAGCACTCGCCTGTCCGGCGGGCAACCAACCATGTTTACCTTCCTGATCTAATCAGTGCCTCCGCAATTCTGCGGTGCTAACAAAAACTATGGCTTTAGGATATCTTAGGCCTTGTTTAGTTCACCCAAAAAACCAAAAACTTGTCAAGATTCCCGTCACATCAAATCTTGCGGCATATACATGGAGTATTAAATATAAGCAAAAACAAAAACTAATTTCACAGTTTGCCTGTAAATCGCAAGATGAATCTTTTGAGCCTAGTTAGTCTATGATTGGATAATATTTGCCAAATAAAAACAAAAATGCTATAGTAGCCCAAAGCAAAAAATTTTAGAAAGTTAGGTCCGTCTTTCTTGCATCAGTAAAATGTGAATGCAAGACATTAGTATTGCTGCACTATCAGTAAAACTATCACTGTGGTACGTTAATGCGTGACATGTTACAATAGTCTGCCCTTTTTTTTTTATCACAACACTGGTCTGTCTTGCATATCCACCATGCTCATCATCAACGCCGCAGCCGAGCTGTACTAGCTCCGTGGCCTCCAGCACTCCACTGGACGATCGTCCTAGTATATTGCCAGGTGTAGTGGAGTATAATGTAAAATACATTTCGCTGCATCTTTACTATTACGAAATGAAGAGAATCAAGGCGACATTAGTACCTTATTTTCCTTTTGTGCTCCTGTAATGCACGATATGTGATTTGTATGGGTAAGAATTTATCTTGTGCCTTCTGTGAGTCCTCGTATTGTGCTATGCTTTTATGTATCAAATATCAATTTTGCACCGTTAAGCATCTACTTCAAGCATCATCTCATTTGGGAATTTGTCATTTAGATTTTGCTATTTCTTGATATGTCAATTGTATGGGTAGTTCTATGTGCTTAAATTTTGGCCCTCCGTCTTAAATTTTGGAGGATTCGAAGCCCATATAAAGGGCCCGTTCATTTCGGCCCAAGGGCCGAACCGGACTCGCCGTGCCCTCCCTCCTCCCTAGTCCCTCCTCCTGTCCAGGCCTCCAGGGTTTTAGGCTCGCGGCTCGCCGCCGTCGCCGTGCCGTCCCGCCCCGCCCTTCCGCGCAACCACCGCGCGCCGTTATGCCTCCTTCCAAGGGCAAGAAGAAAAACCCGTCAGCGTCGCCGCGGCCGTCCCCACGAACGCCTCCGTCTCGCTCGTCCGCCGCCGCTGGCTCCGGAACTGGCGACGGCGAGAGAAGCGTCGACCTCCCATCCGTCGCCGCCGCCGCCGCAGCGCAGTTCCCGGCGCTCGTGCCACGCGGCGGCGATGGCTGCTTCGCTGGCACCGTCGCCGAAGTGGCCCCCAGGGACGGGAGCCGCGGCGGCCGCTTGGGGAGGCTCTGGCTCTCCGAGGCCGCTATGGTCGGCGCCGGGATGCGGCCCGGGTGCCTCGTCTCCGTAAGCTCCTGCTTTCTCGCCTTTTGTCCCTCAGCTCTTGTTCCTTCGACTTAGGACTGTTTGTTTCTGCAAATTGTTAGTGTGGACCAGCTTCGGTACAGCTAGAATCGTTGCTCACTCAAATTTGTACTATTTCTTTTGTGCGAGGGAAGTTGAATTAATCCATCGCACAAGGGCACTAATGATCAATCCAGTCTTATGAGGTCCAATTTGAATGATTCAGTAATCGGTAGAAAGTCAAGGTGGCTTGAGCCTATCAGCGTCTGCATGCAGAGTTGATGTTCTGAACCGAAATGTGCACATTTTGTTTTTCTTTTCAATCAGGAGGGAGGGGAGCGCGCCCACCTTAATATATTGCTCGGGCCATAAGAGGTACATAGTTCAGAGAGTTAAGTCATTGGAAACGAAGAAGATTACAACTTTGGCTTTGAACATCCCTATCTGCGACAGGGAATTGATGCTTCTAGATATGAGCTGTTTCCTTGCAAGCAGAACTAAGACGGAGGCTGTCCATTGAACAAAACCTCATTTCTGTGCTTCAGAGCATCAGGCAAAGCCAGCTAAGTAGCTGAACAAAAGCATCAGAGTCCAACGTGGGTCCTCAGGCCTAGGCAGCAGCCATAGTTCACCCATCTTGAACTGGCACTGCTTCAAATGCCAATGGTGAAGGGCAGCTCAAGATCGGGTCACAGTGGTCTTCTGAGCTGCTGCATAGACTGGGCATATGTCATCTTCAAGGACTCCTTTCTTCTTGAGATTGTACCAGCATTTGATTCTCTCTTGTAGTTTTGTACCATCAGCCACCATAAGAATTGGACTTTACGTTATGCTATTCTGATTGTGAAACCAACTTCAATGTTCCACCAAAGCACAAACTTACCAGTTTACTTCCATGTATGTTTTTTTTTTTCAATAACTAAGCTGACGTGTGTTTCCTTGTTCGTAGGTCTCACTAATTTGGTCAAGCAGTGATCAGTTAGATGCTTTCCCACTAGTTAATTTGTTTGAGGAGTGCAGCAGGTTCTTTGATCTTGATCTGGACAATGATCTCCTGTATGGCGAAGCTGGGAAAAACTTTGTGGTTGCTACAGTTCTCCCCTCACGTGAGGTATGTCTTTTCTTTTTTTTTTCTCCTGATGTCTGAGTGGCAAGCATAACAAATCGTTGAAGTTTTTGACTGGGTTATCTTACTAGGTTCGAAAGAATGGTATCAAGCTCTCTTGGGATCTTGCTTGTGTTTTGGGACACCCTTTGGTAGGTCGATCGTTGTTTATTAGCCCCTTGTGTACACTTCAGGCCCCAAAGCGTAGTGATGATAGTCATATTTTACGGGTAATGAAATGTAAGGATCTTTATCTTAGCCTAGTTCCACCTAATGTTGGATCTTCCAATGGCATTGAATCAGAGTCTGACCACCATCCTGAAAGAAGCACAATGGTTATGGAGACACCTAAGAAGGGTCCTTCAACTCCACTGCATAAGAAGGAATCCCATCACTTTCCTTCCAACAGTGGATGTTCAATGTGCCTGGATCCAACCACTGCGATATCAGCACTAGCAGATGAGAAAGTTAATGATTTGTTACAAACTTCAGCAGTACGGTGGCTTAATGGTAGACACTTGCTTAAAGGAAACTTTGTTCCTCTCTCAGTATGTGGAAAACTGTCTTTGTTTGTGGTCATGGGAGCAGAACCAGATAGTTCTTCTCATGATGTTTTGTGTGAGAAAGGGAATACACTGTCTAATGCAGAGGATTCAACTAAATCCACGGAAACCCCAGTTTTGTTCCTTGTTGACGGAACCACAAAAGTTCATTTATCTGATTCTGTTTGCACAAAGCAGCTTGACTTAGATAAGCTGGGTTTACCATCAGAACTTTCCGAGTATGGTGACAAAAGAAATGAAGATTCCAATAATGTTCCAACACTTGGTGGGTTATCTAAAGAGTCGGCAACCATAAAAGGAATAATTTCATTTTCACTAGCTGATCAAATTGGTCTGCCAAGGTATTGCTTGAACAGATATACACTTCTCACTATATTCACCCATAAAAATTAATAGCTTTAATTTGCAATATGTTGATTGTTTGCAGATACAAAGGTATTCTTCTTTATGGTCCACCTGGAACAGGGAAAACCTCTCTTGCTTCTTCCTGTGCCTATGATGCAGGGGTCAACCTATTTACAATCAATGGACCAGAGATTATTAGTCATCATTACGGAGAAAGCGAGCAATCTCTGTACGATGTTTTCAGTTCAGCCAAGCAAGCGGCACCTGCTGTGGTTAGAATTTCTTTGAATAATCGACTGCAATTACCTTTCCCGTTATGTCAACTGCAAAAAGAATCCTGGGCTCCTAGTAGTAGTAGAGTTACCTTTTAAGTGCTAATGCAATAATTCATAACATCAAAACTCCTGTTTTATTAGGACAAAAAATCTTTATTTGCTGACTTGGTTTTGTAATGATTCCTGCTCCGGGTATTGAACATGAAGTGTGTTCACTTCTGGAGGGTAACACTATGATACTGAGCCCAAGCTGCTCTAATATTTTGATGGGTTGTGCAACTCTGAAGCCTTAAAAACTCTTCTATTTTAATTCATGAAATCGAACTTGTTACTCTTTTCACTATTTTTTCATGTCCAGCAGGCAAACAACTATGCTTGACTATATATCTCCTTTTCCTCTGTTGCTGATCGCAAAATGATCCCAATGATTGAGGGATGCTGAATTCTTCACTGTATGTTTTATTGTGCATACAAGCAACAGATTCAGTGGAAGCCTGTCTCTAGTGCTATGCTCATTAAAATCACTAGTTGAGCATTGAAGTGTCTTACCAAAGCAGCTAACTTGCCTATATAACATTGCATTGCTCCTATTTAGGAGCATCTCCTCCTTTCTCCTCATAATTGGAACACTGATTTTTAATTAAAAAAAAAACTTTTTTCCAGTTGTCGTCCAGGTTTCTGAGTTTCTATTTCCAAGTTGTCTGATTCATCCTCTCTGAAACATTGCATATGAGTCAGGTCAAATATTGAAATGTTTGCGCACTGAATAGCCAAGGTGATAGTTTGAACTATTTTGTTACCAAAGGAGCAATGCATATATTTGAAGTATTTGGTATCGTAATTAGTATCCTTATCCCATCATGTTAGCATTCATAACCGTATCATGTATCTTTGATGCTATTAGATATTTATTGATGAATTGGATGCAATTGCTCCATCAAGGAAGGATGGGAGTGAGGAGTTATCTATTAGAATGGTAGCTACTCTGTTAAAACTGATGGATGAGATTGGCCCTAGTGATCGTGTTCTCTTGATTGCTGCTACAAATCGGCCTGATAGTATTGACCCTGCATTGCGACGTCCTGGAAGATTGGATAAAGAAATTGAAATAGGTAGAATGCTCTGATGCTCTTAATATATTTTCAATGCGAATGGCTGTGGATGTAGTCTATTCCACATCACATCATGCTTTTTAAATTAATACCTGCAACTAAAATGAAGCGCTTATGAATGTGTAGAATGTATTAGCAACCTGGCCTTTTGATTTTATGAAGTAGCATAATGCATTTAGGACTAGCCAGTATTTTAAACTTATAAGCAATGGATTGCTTTGTACTGTAAGTTTTGTCATCTGTAGTAAGTGATTATTTGTGTGTTTTTAGTAGCCATATAAGGATTTGTTTGGACACTAAGGTTGGCCATGCAATTATAGATGGCACCAAATTTAATGATTTCAATTCAACATCATTGTCCAGTGATATGTTGTTGAGTTTAAAACCAAGTTAATGATGTTTTGTTGTCTTCAAACTGCGTTGCAGGAGTGCCATCTCCGGGACAGAGGATGGACATACTTCGCCGCCTTCTGATTGGAGTTCATCATTCTCTCAGCAATGAAGAAATCGAGTCTATTGCTCTAGCGACCCATGGATTTGTGGGTGCTGATCTAGCGGCACTGTGCAATGAGGCTGCATTGAGTGCTCTGCGGTGTTACATCAGCGTAAAAGAAAATTCAACTCAACAACTTGGTCATCCTGGCTGTAGTTTTGATAAGTGTAATAGTCAAGATACTGAAGATCCAAGCTCATTATCGTCATCTTTCTCACAGTTGACCATGTCATCAGATGATGTTGCCTGCATGAAGGGCAGTAACATAAAAAGTAGCGAGTCTTATGATGATACAAATGAAATACCACTATTAGTAACCATTAAGGATTTCGACAAGGCTAAAACAAAAGTTAGACCAAGTGCGATGCGTGAGGTATCACTTCTATCCACCTGCAAGGCTTTAGCCATAGGCCTCTTTATGAAAGTTATCTATATATGTGATATGTGTGAAAAAAATGCCAATTGCTGAAACATGTTATGTATAGGTTATTCTTGAGCTTCCCAAGGTATGTTGGGAAGATGTCGGTGGCCAGTTCAGTGTCAAGGAGCAGCTAATTGAAGCTATCCAATTACCACAAAAATGCCCAGAAGCATTTGAACGTTTAGGGATACGACCCCCTAGAGGATTGCTAATGATAGGACCACCAGGTTGCAGCAAGACTTTGATGGCTCGTGCTGCAGCTTCCGAAGCAAAATTGAACTTCCTTGCTGTTAAGGGTCCTGAACTTTTCAGCAAATGGGTCGGTGACTCAGAAAAGGCAGTGAGATCCCTATTTGCAAAGGCGAGGGCTAATGCACCAGCAATATTATTTTTCGATGAAATAGATGGGCTTGCAGTAACTCGTGGGCAAGGAAATGATGGCACATCTGTTGCTGATAGGGTCCTCAGTCAGTTGCTTGTGGAAATGGATGGTGAGTTTTAACACTTCATTAGGAAATTCTTCTTTTAATTCTCCATATGTTTTCATAAACTCACTAATAATTGCCTAGGATTTATTCTAGTCTGTTGATTTTTTCACTAAACACTAAAATGTTTTAAAGAATGTGATTAGAGGTTCCCAAATCTATATCTATATATAATAATAAAGAGGCAAAATTTCAGCCTCTTTTTTGGTCTGGATATTTTTTGGTCCGTCCTTCCCTCCCAAAACGTTGTATCCTACCGTCTACGCTACCTTGCTTCTCCAACCCTCTTCCGATCCTTCTTCACAGTTGTCGTTCTCCTTCGCCCATGGCACCGCCGCACTATGCCTCGCCTCCCCCCATCACACTCCCTTCCCATGGTGTCCTGCCTCCCCATGTTGCGGACGGCCACGGGAACGGTGCATCTGTTTTCCTCCGTCGTTGCCTTCTGAGCGCCGCCCGCGGCACCACCGCACTCTGCCTCGCCTCCCCCGTTGCCTGCCTCCCCATGTTGCCGATGGCGACAGGAGTGGCGCACCAGCCCGGGCTGCTCGCAGATCTGCGCCCGCCCCCGGAACGGCGCCCCGACGCGGTCATCCCTGTCGCTTCCGGCCAATGGCGACCTCGCTGTTACCTTGGGGGGGACAGACTGCACGAACTGAGTACCATATCGAAAAAGGAGGGGAGGTGGTACCTTGCGCAGAGGTGTAGAGGAGAATGAAGCAAGCAAGGAGACCGGCGAAGCTAGAGACTAAGAGCCCGGTTGAGATCTCGCTCGGAGATTCTGCTCAGGTGAGGAGTACTCCATGCAACGGCAGGATGGACAGCCGGCAGAGCAGCGGGATGGTTGTACCGCCAGGGGGCCTGGGTGGCATTCTAGAAGAGGTCGTGTGCACTATGTTCCGAAGAAGTACTTCGGCAGAAGACTGGCCGCCAGCTGCGGCAGCTGGACGGGCCCTGCAGCGTATTCCAAGGGGACGACGGGGGCGCGCAGTCCGGGCGCGCGGGAGCAGGGATGCGGATGGAGGGCATGAGGCGAGGATGGGCTACGGGTGCGCGCTGGAGGAGTGTGGCGGCGGCACGCAGCTGAGGCATACGGCGGCAGGCGGAGGCTGAGGATGGAGAGAGCCATGATGTTCCTTTTTTCCACCTTTTTTTGCCTTTTTTTTGGTCGCTGGCAAGAGGAAACTGGGAATGGGCAAGAGTGGTGACACTGAATTGGGTCCCTGTGGCCGGCAGGTGTCTGGACGATGGTGGGACGCGTGTAGAGCTGGGGACGGGCAGGAGCATGGTGATCGAACGACGCAGGTGGTGGCACTGTTAATGTACAGTACTTTGAGTCAGGGGCAACCGTATAGGATCCTAAGGGTATGGGGTAGATCCAAATGTCTATTCTTTATTTTTTTGCGAGACAAATATATCTATTCTAACTCATCTATATCTATATATATATACCTATCTTCTTAATACTAAAGAGGCAAAATTTCAGCTAGGTAAAGTATCATATCGTTATCCGGTATTAGGCCGCACACATATGGAACCAAATCTAGATTTCAGATCCATCCAAAACAGTCCCTCGTTAAAAGATAATAATAAACAAGGTCACTATTAATTTTCCCTACAAAAGATTTTGACTAAATTGTTGATGCAGTATTTTTTACAAAAAATTGTTTTCATTAAAATCTAAATCAATCAATAGTACATGAACTAAATCTTGATCAGTTCGTTGTGGTTTGTTGTCTAATCCAGTCTAAATAAAATCGATGATGACTGCCATGTAAAAAATCAAGAGAGGTCTCTCGTCATAATCATCATGGCACAAACCAATTCTTGACACGGCAAATAACTCCTTGCAGACTATAATTAAACATTTTATGGGTCCTAAAAAAAGTCATAGAGCTCGATTGATTTAGACACGCCGGCAAATAATCTCTTTTTTTGTGTCTTGGAACAATACACCAAAATAATCACTCAAGGTTATATTTTAATTTGATACAAATTTAATAAGACATTGTCATATTGATGACAACACTAAGTTATATTATGGATATCATAGTCATCGTAAAATAAATTACAAATTTCAAGTTTTGATAAATTATAAATAGAAATTATATCATTATCATGGTCCCTTCCCATTAAGGTTTGAAAGTTTTTTTTTCTCCTGTTGCAATGCACGGGCATGTTTTGCTATTAACAATAATGTTTACGTTGACTGTACATAAACCAAGCATCAAATAACTGATTATGATGTTTCCAGTCAATGGTATTCGGTTGGAGTATTAGCCATTTGCTTGTGCTTATGCACAGCTGGACTGTGTTAACCTTTTTATCTTTTTTTTACAAGCTACCCTTAGCCCTATACACAGGCAAGAGGGGCGCCCAGTGTTGGGCTTCACCTGGCCCATAGGACTACAGGAGAAAACATTTAGGACGCTAGGCCCATAAGCTAACCTATCTGTCTAACATCTACACTGTTATGATGCATAATTTACTGTCATGTTTTATTCTAATCAGCTTACTTCTTCACTACATTCTAAAGTGTGTTAATTAAGCATGTGATTAGAGGTTGCCAAATAACAATAATGTATTTGTTGCCTAGGCATAAACCAAGCATCAAAAGTTATATTAAAAAGGCATCAAACATGACAGTAAATTATGATAGCCATATGTTTGTGCTCACACAGTTGGAATGTGTTGATGACCTATCTGACTTATTTTGTTATTTACATGTTCCTATTAGTCTGTAAATTTTTATGGTGCATAATTTACTATTGTGGCAACAGGTTTGGACCAGAGAGTTGGTGTTACTGTTATTGCAGCTACAAATCGTCCTGACAAAATTGATTCTGCACTTCTGAGGCCAGGTTATTGGTTCAATTGTTATTTTAGTTGTGTACTTATATCAGCGCTTAAATTTAATTCTTGGGTTACACAAACAATGCTCGTTATGCTCCTTTGATCTGACTTTGAGATTGATACATGCCCTAGGTCGTTTTGATAGGGTGCTGGATGTGCAACCACCAAACGAAGCTGACCGCGCAGATATTTTCCGGATTCATATACGCAGCATGCCATGCAGTGCTGACATGAATCTAAACGAACTTGCTAGACTCACAGAAGGCTACACTGGTGCTGATATAAAGCTTATCTGCAGGGAAGCTGCTGTTGCCGCACTTGATGTATGCTACTCATTCTTCCCAATCTAGTGACATGAGCATATGCATTTTCACTGGGTGGTGTCAGAAGTTTACTGACAGGGTACTCTTTTTCAACAGGAGAGCTTTGACATCCGAGAAGTAGCAATGAGACATTTCAAGTCTGCAGTCAGCAGAACAAGACCATCAGATGTCAAGTTTTTTGAAGAGCTAGCAAAGCAATTCCGCCGATCGTTGGCTTCACTGAGGAAGCAGTAATTCTGAGAAAGGTAGATGGTGTTTGGTTTGAGGAATGGGTCAAGCATCACCTTCTCACAACTTACATTTTTGCTTGGTCTAGAGAATGGAGTTGGTTAATCCATACAAGCACATGGCTAGCATCATGAGGAATGAGTTCATCCCAAACAATTCATAGGTGACCTCATTCTAGATATTATGTGATTCCTCAAACCAAGCACCTCATCTGTGAACCTGGCATGATTGTACTGTAGTCAACTGTAATTACGGAAATGTTGTTGTAACTTGTAAACTGGAACTCATTACTTAGGTGGTATGCTTTTTGTTAGGCCACTGCCTTGCAGCAACAATGCGGTTGGTTGGATTTTGCTGTGCCAAATATCTGTTGGAACTTGTATGCCTTTTGTTTCTGTTTGTGTGTGGGTGTGCTATGGTCGATGAACCTAGGTTGGTACTGTCAGCAACCAGTCCCTGCCTGCTTCTGATCAAGATGCTGTGCTGGGCTCGTCTACTGCCTCGCCCGCGCCAAGGCCCAAGAGGGATGCAGGCCCAACATTTGCTATGCTGACCCATCCTAGAAGACTTAGCCGCTAGGCTAGCATAAGAGGGGAGACCGAGAGGAAGGAGGACATGAACAATTGTATGAACCATTTTTGTAATATCTGAGCACTCCTAAATTCTGTGATGTTCTTCCTTTGCTCCTCCTTTACCTTAGCCTAAGTTGCTATGCTTCTCACAAATTGGTATCAGAGACTCGCAATCTTGGCCATTGATCCACCACATCCACACTATACTTGTCCATAGAGATCCCTAGGCATCATGGATCCCCAGGTATATATGTCCAACGGGTTGTGCCGGGTCGACATGGTCCGACGTCGTGCCATGTCGTGCCACAGGTTTTTGGGCCGTTACGGGCCGTCGTGCCTAGCGGGCCATGCCTCTATGGGCTTCGTGCTTGGCCTTCAGCCCAAGGCATGGCCTGTGGGCCGGTTTTCGTGGCGTGTCGGACCGTCAAGCATGGCGTTTTTCATGTGTGTGCCGGCCAACGACCCATCAAGCCGAGAACAACTCATTTTCATCAATATTTTTCATCAAGTGTTGAAACATTTCATTGTTTTCACCAATTGTTCATCATTTTCACCACTATAACAATCAATAGCACACATATACAAGTCACAACTACACCAATAGATTATTTCATCGGACCGACCGTTAGAACGGATCGTGCCCAGGCTGTGCCGCGAGCCTGTGGCCTAGGCACGGCCTAGTCCCTCAGGCCGTGCTGGGGCCGGGCCAAATCGTCGGGCCATGGGTCGAACCATCGGGCCGCGGGCTGCATGGCCATATATATCCCTAGGTCAAGATGATTCTGGATGAGATCCAACAGTCTAAGGTGGAGTTCACTTGCCGCTTCGACGACCATGAGGCACAGTGAGAACATTGGTTTGCTGACTTCGACAAGGACTGACGCGCTAGGGACAAAGTCATGAATGCTCACTTTGACCTCTTCGAGTCCACCTACGGTGAGCTGCAACAATTCCTTTCCCGCGCTCACCCATGCCGCGCAGGCTACCCTGGAGGCTGTCGTGACTGACCTCAGGAGATGGCACCTAGAGATGGATTGCGTCGTGGATGACCTTACATCAAAGGTCTAGAGGATGGCCAAGCACTACGACCATGTGGTGTTTGACTTTGCGCCGCTCTGAGAGCCGAGCATCTTCACCACACCTGCTGAAAGCTCTAGTTTGGTTTTGGTGAATTGATGAAACCCTATGTGCTAACCTATTGCTCTAAGTGTTTACGAGATAGGAAAGCGCACTCCAAATGACGAGCAACATGGGAGATGATCATGATGGTGGTGGTGGAACAAAGGTGATTAAGTGCTCGGGCTTGGAAAAGAATAAAGAGAAAAAACCAAAAAAAAACTCAAGGCAAAGGTATAATTGGTTAGGAGCTTTTTGGTTTGCACTCAAGACACCATAAATGGTGCAAGTGATTTAGGATTGATAGCCATACTATTAAGAGGGGTGAAACTCGTATCGAAATGCGGTTGTCAAAGTGCCACTAGATGCTCTAACTCATTGCATATGCATTAGGATCTATTGAGAGTGTTAGCTCCTTTGAGAAAATGATTGTGAAAATACTAACACACTTGCACATGATGATATACACATGGTGGTGTTGGCATATTTGCAAAGGAGCTAGAGCTTGAGGGGTAGAGAGGGGTTTGAGATCCTCTCTTCCTCCCATCGAGCTTGCAAGGTGGGATTCGACGCTTTTGTAAAAATAAAATGCTTATTTTTCACTGCACCGGAGGTGGATTTGAAAAAGTGACAAAATTGTGGATCTGTCCTGCACTGAAATAATGCACAAGACGCTGGTGTCGGGAGCACCAGATGTAGGGGCGGTGTCTGGTCAGTTCTATCTGGTGGACTCAAAGATAGTGTCTCAGTGTTGAGCACCGGACGCTAGCTTCGGCACATCCGGTCACTTTCTAGGAGCATCGAACAGTGCTGACCAGATGTCGATTGAACACTACTCAGCATATAGTCGTGGTGACATAGCTTTGTGTGTGGCACTGAGGGAGGATCAGACGTTGGGCTACATCCAGTCACTAGGCACCAGACACGTTCAGTGATGAAAATTGTATTCTAGAACCTCTCTAAGTAGTGGCCGGATACTGGGCATGTGCGTCCGATCATTTTGTGAATAGCATCCGGTGTGAACTTAAACATTGAGACCTGACGCGCAACGTTGAAAACACAGTGACTTGTGGCGAGGATCCGAGCACCGAATGCTGACGGCGTGCGCCCGGTCAGTTCGACCAGCACATTCGGTTGCCCCATTTTCTATGTAGATATAGAGCCAATGGCTCTATTCTTTTGATGGGGCTATAAAAGGGGTTGGCTGGCTTGAGCTCTCTCTCTTGGCATTTTCATCGACAACACACTCCCACTTATTTGTATCATTGATTCATCATCTTTGTGAGATTGGGAGAGCATCCAAGTGCATTGCTTGAGTGAATGCATCTAGTGGCACTTGGTAATCGTGTTTCACTGTGGGATTCGCTTGTTACTCTTGGAGTTCGCCGACTCCTAGATGGCTTGGTGCAGCGAGGATCATCAAATGGGGGTTGATGATTGTCTCTGGCTCCGATCATGGTGATTGTGAGGGGTTCTTGACCTTTCCCCAAAAGAGAGTCAAAAGGTACTCGAGTGGATTACTCGTGGCTTGTGTGATCCTTATCTTGTATTGGTTGAGGGGCACCCTAGTGAGGGTTGGTGTGTGAGGCCAATTTTCCCAAGAACCTCCAAGTGAGTGTATCACCACAACAAGGAGTAGCTTGCAGCAAGCAAGTGGACCTCAGTAAAAAATCATTATGTTAACATTTGACTCTGAGGTGATTGGTATTCTTTGGTATTCACTCATATTATGATTGATTGGATCATTCCTAAATGCTACGGTATATTACTCTTCCACTCTTTTACATTACTTTTTGTATCTAGCTTGTGGTAGTTCTAACTAGTTGTGTAGTTTTGCTTTCCAGTAGCTCTTTGTTCTAGGTTTGCTCAACTAGTGTAGAGAGTAGAGACTTTGCTCTTGAATGCTTAGAGATCTTAATTGACTAGAATTATAGGTAGGTGGCTTGCTCTTTTAGTAGGCTAGCGCAACACTCGCTTCGCCTTTTGTTTGTCTAACAAGTTTGTTTAAGTGTTGTTGCAGAATTTTTATAGGCTATTCACCCCCTCTAGCCATTAAGACTTTTCACCTACCTCCTCATTTGTCCATACTCCGGCTAGCTGTGGTGTTGATCAACCTAGCAGGCACTACATTGCACGCTACACGGGATGTTAGGTTTGGCATCGTTAGGACATGGACCCTCCCGGCATTGGGTATGTTCCCGCCGTACCCCTCTCATGTTTTGCTTCCTGTTATTCCTATTGCCCATCCACCACCAGTTCTAGATCCAAACCTCCTACCAATTCCCAGCCATGCCTAATTCATCAGCCACAATTTCATCCACCTCCAGTTCAGCAGCCCCTAGTTCATCAACCCCCAATTCGATAGCCCCACGGAAGTCTCCCCGTACTCCCATAACCAAGTGTTGCAATACTCATGATCCCACACAAATCGCCGCCAACCTTGGCCGCTTGCCCAAATTACCATTTCCCATGTTCACCGGTGGGAACCCCCACCGTTGGTGTCGCAGATGTGAGAAATAGTTATCTATATATATCAAGTCAATGAACCTCTTTGGACTAGTGTTGCTGAGATGTACCTTGAGGGCTGTATTGATTGCTAGTACCAGTCCATGACACATCTGCTTGTTGATGCTTCATGGGAAACCTTTTGCCAGCTTCTCCATGATTGCTTTGATTGTGATCAGCATGAACTTTTGATCTGCAAACTCTTCAATATTGATCAAACCACTACAGTATGCATATGTCACTGAATTTTCAAAAGTGGTGGATCAGCTTAAATCCTATTCCTAAAACCAAGACCCCATGTATTTCACCGTGTGGTTCAATGACGGTCTCAAACCTGAAATCAAAGCAGCCTTGCCTGTCTAGTGACCCTAAAATTTCAATATTGTCTGCTCCTTGGAATTCTTGTAGGAAGAGGTGGTCGTTCCTACCCCCAAGGTTCCCTAGTGATTGGTATTTGGCATTTAAGTCAGCTCTATAGGCTCGGATGCTGCTGTCTCTACCTCTGCCCCCTCCACGCATCGAGAGGCATGTGCATATACCCTCAACAATTACTACATGAGCCTCGACACTATGGATGTAAAGCTCCAAGCACTAAAAACATATAGGCGTGCTCTCAGCCTATGCTTCAAATGTGGTGCAGAGTGGAGCAAGGATCATCGTTGTGGTCCAAAAGTTTTGCAAGCAGTGGATGCACTCTAGGATTTAGTTTCTTCTAAGGATTCTCTGGTTGATTCTATTCCTAACGATAGCCCTACTAAGCATCTAATGTTGGCACTATCTAAGTCTACAATTTCAGGCATTCATGTAGCTCTCGCACTGTGCAATTGATGGGATTTATTCTGAAGGTGCTGGTTCAAATCTTGATTGATTCTAACAATTCATCTGCATTCATCAATCAGTCCTTACTGCCTTAGCTTGATAATGTGCAAAAGATAGCTATGCCTAGTTTGGTACAAGTTGCCAGTGGTGTCTGTTTGATCAATGACTCTCTATTGTGTAAGGTGCTATGGACAGTTGATGATTGCACATTTTGTTTTGATTTTAGAACATTGAATCTATGAAACTTTAATGTTACCATTGGCATGGACTGGCTCAAAGCTCATAGTGCTATGCAAGTGGACTGGCGCCTAAAGTGGTTAGCAGTTCCTCATGACAGACAAACTCATATTCTTCAGGGTTTGTTACCCTCCAGCCCTCAACAGCTCCTACTTCAAGTTGATCTTCTAATAGGCAGTTCATCTAACTCTAAACCTCCATCTAACATTTCATCCTGTAGTTTAGCCAATCCTTATAAAGTTTAGCGATCTTTTCATGGAACCTTCTGGTTTACCACCTTCAAGGAGCTATGACCATGAAATTCTCCTAGTGTGGGGTGCCCAGCCTATTTTCATTTGTCCCTACTGCTATCCTCCAAAGCTGATGGAAAAAAATGAACGCCAAGTCTGGGACATGTTGTAGCAAGGGCTTATTCGTCTGAGTGTCAGTTCCTTCTCACCCCCATATTACTGGTCAAGAAGAAAGATAATTCATATTATTTCTATGTGGATTTTCATCACTTGAATGCCCTTACACAGAAGTCTAAGTTCCTTGTTTCTGTGTTTGATCAACTCATGGATGAGCTTCATGGTGCTTGTTGATTCTCTACACTTGACCTTAGAGTGGGTTTCACTCAAATCTGGTGAAGAATATAAAACAACTTTTCAAACACATTTTGACCAATATGAGTTCAATGTTATGACTTTTGTCCAAGCGGTAATGAATGGTACATTAGCACCTGGCCTTCCAAGTTCATGCTGGTATTTTTTTATGACATCCTGATTGATAGTAGAACCTTGGAAGAGCATATTCTTCACATTCATCAAGTATTCTTAAAGGATCAAGATGCCCAAGAGAGGGGGTGAATTGGGCTAATTCTAAAATTACTTGCAAGAACTAAACCCTACACCAGCCCATTTCATCCCTTGCTGCCTAGGTGTGTTTCTAATGATTCTACTCAAGAAAAGTTTAGCACCCTAGGTTCCAATTCTACTCTAGCATGGCAATTCTAGGAAAGTAAAGACACAATTGAATTTCTCGAATGTAAATGTGTAAAGTAAAGAGGGAAAGGAAGATAGTGATGTTTTACTAAGGTATCAGAGAGTCACCACTCCCCACTAGTCCTTATTGGAGCACCCATGCAAGGGTGTAGCTCTCCTTGATCAGTGCAAGGATTAAGTTCTCTCTATGGGATGATTCTTCGTCGCTCTGATGCGGTGAATTGCCCAAAACTGCTCACAATATGAGTTGAATCATCCATAAGCTCCACTAGATGATCATCAAGCTCCCAATTGCCACCAAGTCATCTAGGTGATGGCAATCAATAAAAGTAACAAGCACAAACTCTCATTTGACCACAACAAGCCCAATGAGAAAGGTGGATGCACACTTGCTACTCTCTATGCACTAATAATGTCCTTAATATTGGATTATCAAAATCTCAAACACGTCACTGGGCTCTTGCTCTCCCTTGAACTCAAAGTGTTTATTTAGCCAAACGAATGGGCAAGAGAGGTGTCCTGAATGAATAGAAGTTGTATTTATAGATCCCCATGTCAAATCCAACTGTTACTCTTCAAAACAACTCCTTTAGGGGCATCAGATGCGCCAATGCATAGCACCGGACGCGTCTGGTGTATACAAAATGAGACGCTAAAGCATTTATCCATTAGGCTACATCTAACACCGGCTTGCGTCCGTTGGGCATGTTTTGAAACCTCTCTGTTGACAGCCTCAGCGTCCGGTGAGACCTACTGTGCAGCGTTCGATGCAACTCACCAGATGGGCATTGCTAGTAGAGATGAGCAGCAATATTTTTATTAGCAAATTGAAAGGTCCAAATGGCTAGAGGGGGGAGTGAATAGCCTTATTTAAATTTTTCTACAAACTTCAACTAGACAAGTGAGTTAGTAAAA
>Ga0182004_10001283_pt1 | contig 18068 bp, 12 predicted proteins | sample Sormic07211540_1_FD_120479 | JGI IMG/M metagenome (GOLD analysis project Ga0182004, IMG submission 120479) | Endophyte microbial communities from Sorghum bicolor roots, Mead, Nebraska, USA - 072115-40_1 MetaG | ecosystem: Host-associated > Plants > Roots > Unclassified | place: USA: Nebraska...
AATTTTTGGAACTAAACAAGGTGCACAGGCTCCTTACAGGGCAACATAAAAATAGACAGTGACAACTGCATTCAAATTTCTCTCTACACAGTACACACATGTCACTGCACTTTGGCTCCTGTGGAATGCAAGAATGTCATAGAAATTATACATGAATTTGTCCAATTTCACATGGAAAACGCAGGATTCAAGGAAGGGAAATCCTGTGAATGGGGATCTTGTACTTTTTCAACCTAAAACGCAATGTGGCAGCTTTAAAGTTCTGATAGCATATATCCTTGAGCAATTGTTATTATTGATTAGTCCACCATTCCAGCGCCACTGTTGTATTATATGACAAAGGGTTCAGCGGGTGAGGTTAGAATCAGATTCGCTTTCATCGCCACTTTATTCTTCGACCTTTTTCCCATTTTGAAATGAGAGAGTGAGAATACATGATTCCATGGAGCAAGTAGTAACAAAAAGATAAAACCGTGCTACATACTTCCAAGTAAATTTATCAAATTCCAAGTGGTGGCTGACAAGTTGATCTATTGAGACTGTGTAAGTATTATCATCAAATTTAGGAAAAGTAGGTGCTTTTTCTCGAATACGTAAAAGATTTGTGTATCATTGTATTAAGAAGTAAAGTAAGTGCTTGGATCAGATGTTTCTAGGTTTGATTCCTTTCTCGAAGGGACGAAAAGTTTTCTCCTAGCTGAAAGGGAAACAGAATCCCTTGCGATGGAACGGCAATGGCTGGAGCTGGAGGCACTGGCCATTTTGTTTCCATATCCCAAAACCGTAATCCCAAAATCCTTGAATTCCATATCCTCTCACGTTCAAACGGTTTTTTATATGTATATCCTTGTTCCTAAAATTTTCAATCTGCTCAACCCGAAGACAGTACCACACAGCACAGAGGCGCTTCATTTGCGAGACACGGCCGAGAATCACATAAGAACATCGAGACAGTTGATGGACACACTAAAAAGCTAGTAAAACGCATGGTCCGATAAATTTTGCTCGATCGGTGTGGCTGCGAGAGGTCAGGTCAACCAAGAGAGTAGCAGAAGGAGCTTTGGGGAAACGGGAGGAGCGAGATTGATACCGTCGTCGTCCTTGTCGAAGAGGCTGAAAGCTTCTTTGAACTCGGCAATCTGGTCTTCGCTGAGCTGGTCCGCCATGGCGATGGAACGGAACGTCCGAGAAGACGAGCGAAGCACGCAAGGCTACTAGAGTGCGCGCTAATGGCGGGTTTGCTGATTTTGTGCACTGGTGCGCGAGACAGGGAGGCAGCTAGCTAGCCTCTTTATATACGGAGGAATGGAAGGGCCCAACGATAGATAGACGGTCTATCTATCGTATCTGATTCCTCCTCATTTAGGTATCTGATTCTTCCTCCTCTGTGACACTGTATTTCTCATGAAACATGCTGTGTTTCTCTGATCTGATGAGCAGTTGAGCACCCCAGGCACAAGATTTGTTATGTGCAACATGCTGAATTTACTGACGGGGATTGCGCAAGCGCAACCCATGGTCACAAACTCCACCTGGTTAAAAATGATAATAATGAAACTGGAGGCTGCACAACAGATTGAGCTGAGCTCATCATCTTGAAAAGACATTGTGGGTTAGTAAAAATAAAAAATAAAAATTACAGACTTATCTAAATGATCCATCACGTTTTCAATATTGTGCGTGAAGATTGACACAATGACACATCACACATGGCACTAGCCTGCATACTATCAACTCAACACGAACTGAAAAACATGGAACTTCAAGTAGCAGCAACACAGATAAATGTTGCAACTGCAAGAGCCTTCCTAAAATAACATCGAATCGAAACAAACTAGCAAGCTACAGTCATTGTGAAAGCAAATAGTGTATACTGAGAGAGAGTACAAAGATTGAGACTATATATATTACAATAGAAGGTATCAAGGTACAAAAAAAATTAGGCAAACTAACAACAATCAGTAACCAGCTGCTAGTGTTCCCAAAACTATGCACAAATATCTGACCGTAGAATGATAGAAACAACTACCTATGGTAACAAGAAGATCATTTTGGAGGCGTCATGCATTTCCAGTATCTTCTTAGCCTGTCAATTGCTAATAATGCAGCAATTCTCATAGGTCTTGATGTCATGCATTTCCATTATCTTCTTGGCTTGTCAATTGCCTACCCTCAGATCAATGAATGATGCAGCAATTCTCATAGGTCTTTCCAGACCTTGTAGTCAGTATTTGAGCTGTTGGGATTTATTGGTGTATCCTGACATCCTATGAAAAACGTTGGTCGAACATCCATATTGATCAGGGCATGTGCAGTGGATCTTGCACTTGCAACAATAGCGACCTCGTCAGCCGCAATTATGGCTTCACCATATCCTTTATCTTTTATGTCAGCATTTTCCAACTGTAAATTAAGTGAAACAAACAGTCACCACTAGAAGCATCCAATTCTTTACAAAAGTGCACCGGTTATTATTACCCTGAATTTTGTCTTTGCCCCCCAGATGACAAATGTTTCATTGCAAGTATGGTGACGATGGTTGCCACGTAAACCACCTGGTTGGATCTGTCCGACGTGAAGTAGTAAACAAACCAGTGCCCCACCTGACACAACAATAACAGCAAAGAAAGCCGTTTAGTCCAAGCAAGTTGGGGTAAGCTAGAGTTTAAACCCAACACGGGCCACCGACAAAAAGGGAAAATAAAGAGAGAAATGGAAAAATATAGCACTAACACAAATTGACTCTTTCATTAGGGGAGGCAGAATGATAATTGATAAAATGTCTATCATAATTATTTCAACAAGGTTACTATCCCCATCCACATCTATTCTCCCATAAGAAAAAAATTGACATGATTGCATGCGCCATAAATATTAAGGGTGTGATTGGTTGTTTGCATTAGCCTTAACCTGCATCAGGCTTTATGTAGCACAATCCAAGCAGGCATAAATATGTATGCAATGTGTTTATGTTTGGTTGTCCTTCATATGCAAAAATGCAGTTAGTAAGATTGTGTTTGCTTGCTTGCATTGTATTGCATGTGATCACCTTCATGTTAAAGTAGAGGTGGGGAAGGTGAGAAGATCCCATTTTTGTGAGTGCTATTGGCTTGTGCAAGCATATACTTTCCAGTTTCCATTACAACCAAATCTCACATACTAGCTAATGCAGCTTAGGCTGCTTTGAGGACTGTGCTGCAGGCAATTAAACACGAGTAAGTTGCACTGCACAAGCCTGGATATGGACTAATGCATGCAAACAAACACAACCTAAGTGCATACACCTATTTTACTGTGAAATGCAACATTTTGAATTATGACTTAGTCTTATAGACGACGACAACGCCTTTGAGTCCCAAGCAAGTTATGGTAGGCTACACACTAGCTCGTGATAATCACCAACACAATGGAATATGCTCACAGCTATGCATCTAACGGAAGAAAACACTGAATTCATTTTTTGTTGTCCTACGACAAGAGTCAGATTTGCTCGCAAATGCCATGGATTTTCCATATTTGTAGATTTGAGGCTCGCATTTTTCCACATTTCTAGAAGATAGATAGATATTTAACTAATATAGAATCTGTAGGGCAGTAACAAATAGTTTGGTGGCTAAAATTATTTAATATTGAGCATTTGAAAGAAGTTAGTACCTAAGTCAATCCGAGCCAAGAATTGATGAAAATGAAGTGGCAGGGGTATTATAAGAAATACATTCCCACTACCAAACCTACATAGAGAAAAAAAGATCTCCAGTGACAGCACCAACGGAATGGCAACACAGCCAGAGATACAACCAACTGATGCAAAAAGCATACAGGAAGAAAAATTATACATAGAACATATATATCCAGTTTTTATATTGTCTAAAAAACCAGTCACTACATTGATAGTGCAGATTTTCTATTTTGTACACATTTTTCCCTTGGATTGAAAGGGTGCATTTCAAGATCTTGCTAGACCAGTTGGGGAACTTGAGGATAAAGGAAAACATATATTTCAAAACGATATTTTAGGTAAAGGTACTTTTGGTTGGTAATTGCCAAAGGAAAAACAATTTACCCATTACTCAACAAATGTGCGGTAGGAGTATATTTTAACAGACTAGAGTAGTAGAGATGAGATATGGGGAAGAAAGCAGCCTCCAGAACATCTCAAGTCAATGCTCTGGCGGATTGTGTCACGGTTCACGCATTAAACATGATACAAAGGTTCCTTCTGTTTAAAACACAATGTCTGTCTCTGACATAAACAAGTTGTATTCCCACTTTCCCAGTTCAATCAACAATAGATCTGATATAATAGTTGTGTTCTGTCATGCATTCGCCAACTACACCTGCCATTGGGTTAACATGATCAGAGCAATGCATATGGGCTAAAATGACACTATATCAATAGACCAGCAGCATTTGACGTAAGATGCAGCAGTTGAATATGTATTTAACTTGATGCCCTCAAACAGAAGTTGAAACCTCAACGATACACAAAAAGGATCAGTTTTGTAGAAGAACGAGCAGCACAGAAGAGACACTAGCATATTTACATCCACATATGGATGTGAAAAACGCTTTTGCAGTTCACTAGCTTCAACTTCAGAACACCAGTTCTCCCGTTCACCTCTAAGTCTCTAACTACCAACTGGGCAACGTGTGCTACAGACTCGCAGATAAATTTCAACTTTAGCTAATGCATTTTTTGATCCAAATCTTCGGAATTCACCACATTATCCAACACTAAAAAATCTTTACACCACTCTTGCTCCAATTGCAGCAGCGATTGGCTCATCACGCACCTAACCGCGCACGGACCACAATAACACAGTAGCATAGGAGCGCGTGAGTTGAGGAGCGCTCACCTGGAAGGCCGGCGTCGCGGGCGGCGGCGACGGGGTCCAGGAGCCACCCGCGCCCGTCGCGAGCGATGGGGGTGGGGTGGAGCTCCGCGGGGAAGCGAACGAGATTTGCCTGGGGGTCGTGCACGACGGAGGGGCGGCCGCCGAGCGACGGTGGCGGCGAGGGGTGGTGGAAGCGGAGCGAGAGCCAGGTGAGTAGGACGAAGAGTGAGAGAAGGAAAGGGAAGGACGCCGGCCGCTTCAGGAAGTGGAGCAGCGACGACGCCACAGAGGAGTGAGGTGGAAGGGCGGAGGCGGCGGTGGTGGGGAGAGGCGGCGGCTGCGTCTGGATGTGCAGCGCGATGGCTCGCCTCGGGTTCGCCATCGACGGTCGCCGCCCGGCGGATCGGCGGTGGCGGTGGCGGTGCTGGCGAGCTGTTCGTGGGGACGGGTTGCTTGCCTTGCCGCCGCCGCAATGGGCTGAGCCGCTGAGGCGCCGAGCCCACGGGTTCAACGCCCTGTACAGCCTGGCTCTTGTCCCGGGGGGCCGTCTCCGAATCAGCTGGGGCCCAGACGGCAGAGGCTTACAGCTAGTAGTACTTGTCAATTTGGGCCGAAATTTGGACGGCGATTATTTCGTTGGGCTGTCATTTGCACAGTACAGCATTGCTCTGCTTTGCCACGTCATTTTGAAGGATAGATATTTTTTCCCGGCTCGCTCACTGATCCACCCCATCGCAGCCATCGATCAAGAAATGAACGGCTCATAATTCTCGTCCGCTTATCCTCTCCCTCCTCTTCCCCAACTTCAACCGGCAGTACCCCGCAAAACCCCACAGCCGGAGCTCGCGGTCGCCGGTCGCCACCACCAATGGGGCCACCCGCCATGGCGTTCCAAGCCCTCACCCTCACCCCAGTCCCCTTCTCACTCCACAGCTCGAGTCGCCGCGTCCGCGTCCGCGTGCTTGCCGTCGCGGCTGACCAGACCCCTCCGCCGCCGGCGGTCCCCCCTTCGGAGCCGGCGAACAGCCCTAGCCGCCTCCTTCGGGAGCTCGCGCAGCGGAAGAAGGCCGTATCCCCTAAGAAGAAGCACCCGCCGCGTCGCTTCATCCTGAAGCCACCTCTCGACGACGAGCGCCTCACCCGGCGGTTCCTCAGCAGCCCGCAGCTGTCGCTCAAGGCGCTCCCGCTGCTCTCTTCCTGCCTCCCCTCCGCGCCGCTCTCCACCGCCGACAGGACCTGGATGGACGAGTACCTCCTAGAGGCCAAGCAGGCGCTCGGGTACCCGCTCGCGCCCTCGGAGACGCTCGGCGAAGGCGATGACTGCCCCGCGCGGCATTTCGATGTGCTGCTCTACCTCGCGTTCCAGCATCTGGACCCCTCCTCCGAGCGCACGCGGACGCGGCACGTGCGGAACGGTCACTCCAGGCTCTGGTTCCTGGGTCAGTACGTTCTGGAGCTCGCGTTCTGTGAGTTCTTCTTGCAGAGGTACCCCAGGGAGTCTCCTGGGCCGATGAGGGAGCGGGTGTTCGCTCTGATTGGGAAGAAGGTGTTGCCCCGATGGCTCAAGGCAGCCAGCCTGCACAATTTGGTCTTCCCCTATGATGATTTGGATAAGATGATACGTAAGGACCGGGAGCCGCCGTCCAAGTGAGTGTTCTGTCTTCTTATCCATTTACGTATTACTGAAAGTGGGGATTTCCTAATGCTGAAAATGTGCAACTGGAAGTCTAGAGATGGAACCTTGTGTGTGGTGATAATTTGAGTAGCTAGTGGTTGGCGTGTGCAAATTCAAGCAACCACATTTGTCTGAATAGTTGCATTGTAATTAACCAGACACAAACATATTAGCATGTTAAAACATGGTCATTAATGTATCTTAGGGCTTTAGTATTATCATCCCATTGGTCATCAAATTTAAATAGATTTCGCTAGTTTAAGCATGATTAGAAGGTGTTTGCCACTTTGCCCATTGTTTTAAGGATCATATTTTCCCCCTTTGCTTCATGATATGATTCAATATTGCAAGTTGAATATTGTGTAGCCTTTATGATCAAGCTGTCTCCATGTACGTATAAATGCTACAGCAATACATTATTACAAATTTACAATGTTCCATCCCTTTATTTTGTTTTGGTCTATACTCCTTTTGATGTGCTAATCCACTGTGCAAAACTTAGTAGCACAAGAATGTGTGCTGCTGGTTGGCATGCTTATTTGGTGAACTTCAATAAAATGCCTATTTGTGTTCCAGGGCTGTGTTCTGGGCACTATTTGGAGCTATATATTTGTGCTTTGGAATGCCTGAAGTCTATCGTGTCCTATTTGAGGCATTTGGGATGGACCCAGACGATGAGAGCTGTCAGCCAAAATTGCGTCGGCAACTAGAGGATGTTGATTATGTTTCAGTGGAGTTTGAAAAGAGACAGCTCACGTGGCAGGATGTTGCTGCCTACAGGGTAATGGTTCTTACTATTGTTTTCCCTATATCTTCATTATTTGCTCCTATCTTATCTTGTCACATCTCATGCAGCCACCACCGGATGCTCTTTTTGCTCATCCTAGGCTTTTCCGAGCTTGTGTGCCACCAGGCATGCATCGCTTCAGAGGAAATATTTGGGATTTTGACAGTAGACCCAAGGTCATGAATACCCTAGGATATCCCTTGCCCATGAATGACAGAATTCCAGAAATCACAGAAGCAAGGAATATAGAGCTTGGACTTGGTCTTCAGGTAACTCAACGTCCCCGGACCATTTTTTCTCCCTTTTGTCATTTGTTTCAAAAATTTTATTTAACTATCTGCAAAGCATGTTCCCGTATTTTACATAGTTAGCCTTTTGAAATTCTATTTTCTGTGGCAATTAGCCATAATCATAAATCAGAAAAGCAAATTGATACATAAGTACCCTTTTGAAATTATATTTTCTATAGCAGTTAGCTAGAATCGTAAATCAGAAAAGGAAATGAAGCACACAACTTGACTCTTACATGTAGAAAACAACGCAGTCGAGAATACAGGTCCTTTTGACTGATCATGAGAATGCCATTTTTTACTACTATAATATATGTAGCTGTAATGAGGGAATATAGGGCTTGTATACAAGGGCTAATTGCTAGCTAGCTAAAAAATAGCTAAAATTAGCTCTAGTGCATCCAAACATGAGAGCTAATAGGCGGGCTAGTTTTTTATCGAAGTCTTCAACTAGTTATAGCCAATCAGCTAGCCGACCATAGCTAATTTAGGCTATTTTTTAGCCCCAACTAGTAACTAGCCATGTGTATCCAAACAGGCCCACAGTTTGGAGGATGGACTGTGAAGACTAAACTGCAGTGAGTGTATTTGTGGCATAAGTGCTGGCTCAATGATTGGGATTACCATATCTTATCTAAGTGTTTTATGACTCGTGATGGGATACGGTGAAGTTTAGCAAAGTGTTGGTTTAGGACATTTGAAAAATTGCTAAGGTTTGAATGTAATGAACACAAATAGTTTATTTTGATCATTACATGGTTCTGTAGTGTGCACCTTAATCATAAAACTGCTTCCAGGCTTAATCACATACACTTTTCAGTTGTAACATGAGTTCAGGTTTATCGGTATTCTGTATTCCCTTCATGTCATAGAAAAGAGAAACCTGCCTGGCTTCCATTACATTTACAATAAGAGAAGTTAGACTCAGACAGGCCACCATGATGCTTTTGTTTCCCTGCAGCTGTGCTTTTTGCACCCGTCAAAACATAAGTTTGAGCATCCAAGATTCTGTTATGAGCGCCTTGAATATGTCGGCCAGAAAATTCAGGTATGTTGTACCTTCTTTCCCTGACAGAGGGAGTTGTTTCCACATCCTGCCACTGTTCAATTGGCTAAGAGCAATGCTGAAGGTCTGAACTTCGATGTGGTCAGGATTTAGTAATGGCAGAGAGGCTACTCATGAAGCACCTCGATGCACCGGGCAGGTGGCTGGCAGAAAAGCATCGGAGGACGTTAATGAACAAGTATTGCGGACGGTACCTGCGGGACAAGCACCTGCAGCACTATATTATTTACGGGGAGACAGTGCAAGACAGATTCGAACACAATCGACGTCTAAGGAATCCTTCAACGACCTCTGTCCAGCAAGCGCTACATGGGCTTGCATACTGTGTGTATGGCAAACCTGACGTGCGGCGCTTGATGTTCGAGGTGTTTGACTTTGAACAGGTTCAGCCTAAAGCAGTATGATGTGTTTGACTTCGAACAGTTCGAGGTGCTCGAGTTGCTGACCAACAAGACCGCCAATGGCAGCGGTAAAAATGCTGTGGCTTCTGGAAGTCATCCATCCGACAGGAGATATTCAGTTCTGAAGCCTGAAGCATGAACCCTGATCTGAGGCCACTGAGTAGCCACTGGGTGCGGCCTCTCCTGAAACTATCACCGTTCCAACCTCCTCGTCCGTCGGAAATGGTAGACTAGTGATGCTGTAAATCGGAAGTTGCTGTTCTTTGAACTTACAATTTTGACAATTAGTTGAATTCCTGTTTGGGCAGAAACGCAAATAGCAGCAGCATGGCATATTCATTTCCTATCAGAATTGTAGTCTGTAATCGAGAAGCAGTGAGATGAATAATACAAAGATATTCATTCGTCCGCAGTCCGCCACATTATTGCATGATTCGTGGTTCGTGCATATATAATGATATAATAATGTGATTCGTGCATATAATGATTTCTGTTACACCTATTCACCGTTCTGATATCTGAGCCTATGTCTGCTCAGGTTATGGAATGCTCAAGATAATTAGATCTATGCCATTGTAAATTTGATGTTTCTAAGGTATGCTAATACTTCTCGTCGAATAGGTCTGATGCCATTATAATTTCTTCGGAACTACTCCCTTCATGCCAAATTGTAAGTCATTCCAAGAATCTTGGAGAGTCAAAGTATTTTCATGTTTGACCAAATTTATAGAGAAGATTTGTAACGTAAAGTGAATATATTATGAAAATATAATTAAAGAAGAATCTAATGACACTTAGTTGGTATCATAATAATAATTATTTTATCATATAAATTTGGTCAAACTTATAAAAGTTTGACTCTCCAAGATTCTGGAATGACTGGGGATAGAGGGAGTACTACATACGTCTATCTTTCTTTTCTTTTTTTTTTCTTTTTTTTTTATCTCAACTCATACTTCATACACCTATCGGTTTCGTTAAACAATGAACGTGGTTGGCAACAGAAAATCTGAAATAAAAAGAAAACAATGTTGACTTGGGCTACGAGCCCACAGCCCACAGGCCACGCTCGAAACAAATTCAGTCCAACAACCGCAAAAACTTGGGCCCGCGTAGGTGGTCGGAGCTCGACTGGGCCGAGCTCCGACAGTTGGACACTCCCAGACCCTGAACCCTAGCTCGGCCTCGGCGGCTGATTTTCTTTGCCCTTTCTTCTCTCCGACGATATCGGCGGCAGCGAAGTGTAGGCCGACAAAATCACGGTAGCAGAAGCAGCAGACAGGAGGGGAAGATGTCGTCGCTGCGGAATGCGATCCCGCGGCGCGCTCACAAGGAGCGCTCCCAGCCGTAAGTTCTCTGCCCGCAGATGTTACCTGTTACCATTCGAATACGAGAGGATGGCGCCGCCGCTGGACGGGCCGTCTCCGAAAACGAAGGGTGCTGATTTTGGGTGTGGATGGAGTTTTGCAGGGAGGCGAGGAAGAAGTTTGGGCTTTTGGAGAAGCACAAGGACTATGTCGTCCGGGCGCGGGCTTACCACATCAAGGAGGCAACCATCGCGGTATGCTTCTGTTCTGTCCAATCCTTGCATCTAGCGAATAGGAAGTTGGGAACTTGCTTGTTGTAGCAGATTTTAGATATACTTTTAGCATGTTATTAGCAGTTTAACTATCTTTAGCTATCTTAGTCTACAGATGCTGTGACTGCATAATCTAAATCCTTCTTGTTTCGAATTGTTTGCAGAAATTGAAGGAGAAGGCAGCATTTAGGAACCCGGATGAGTTCTACTTTAAAATGATCAACAGTAGGACTGTTGGTGGAATTCATAGACCTAAGTATGTACAACGTAGCCCCTCGGCTCCTCTTAACTCTAGTATTGTAAGGTTTGGTCTAGCCTTTGTTTTAGTTTTGATTGTGCCATACATTTCAGGCCTGAAGATAATAAGTATACAGAAGAGGAACTTCTTCTGTTGAAAAATAAAGATATGGGATATATCCTTCAGAGCATTCAAAGTGAAAAAAAGGTTTGTGATGATGTAAAAGTGTTCAGAGCAAATAAGTACAATTTTGTGTCCTGTGGCTGAATGTTTTATTATGTTTTAATTTGGATGAGTCGCTTTGCAGAAAATCGAAAAGTTAAGCTCAACACTTCATGAACTGGATAACAAGCCTCAAAACAAGCATGTTTATTTTGCTGAAGACAGGTACAGATAATGACTTCATTTGCTTACCATTTTTTGAACTATCTGCTAGTTAAGCTTGTGCTGACATTTAGGTGGCTTGCTGTTTTATTTCAGAGAAGAAGCGAAAGAAATACAATCAAGGATAGGACAAAGCAACAACATGCCTGGTCTTGACAACATCCCTTCTCGTATAAAGAAGTAATATGCTCTTCTCTTCGGAATATTTCACATGTGTGTTACTTCTATAGCTACGCTTAATAGCATCATGCTCATTGAGTCATTTTTCACTGTTTACTCTTATTATTTATATTTGTGTCCATTTAACTAGGACTAGTATGATTATATGTATGATTGAAATGGGCTTATGATATTATGCAGTTTAGTTCGTTGACTGCTATCTAGTGTTGTCTAATCCTCTGTTTTTTTCCCCAGAAAAACAGCCTCTTCATACAGGGAGTTAGAAGAGAGGAAGCAGCGGCTTCAAAAGCTTGAGAAATTGTATGCAGACATGGCATTGCAAAAAGAATTGAAGGTATTGCATCTCTGTATTTTGAATTTTTCTTTGCTTGGGTGCTACTTTCAAGGGTTCAATTGAAACAACATATAAAAGCGTTGTGGCTGGGTTGGTGGTGCTGCCAGCCAATTTCTGGAATTAACTTCTTCAGTATCAGGTGTAATTTATCCATCCTTTAATTGGCGTTAGCCACAACACTGCCCCAAAAGTTATTGGTATATTTTATATTCCTGCTCAAGTCGATAGGAAAAGAAGGATGGTAGTGGTACTGTATAGACTGGCTGAATGGTTAATATTCCCTCTGTCCCTGAAAGCTTCAATTCCTAGAGCTGTCTTAAGTTAAACTTTTAAAACTTCGACCGAATTTTTAGAAAAAAAATGCTAAGATTTATAGTACCAAATTAATACCATTAGATTTATCATGGAATATATTTTCATAAGATACTCATTTTATGTCATAGATATTGCGGATTCTAGGAGTCGAAGCTTTCAGGGACAGAGGGAGTAGTTACTTTCCAGCATGTTTCTGAAAGGAAATTTAAGTATCATATGTAAGCTTTGTTTTCAAGTCATTGGCAGCACCTACTCTCACTGTCCAAGAAAAAAAAAACCAGTGCACTGTGTAATATCAATAGAGAATTGATGACACAATGAGCATAAGTTGGAAGCTGGCAGTTTTCCAGTTTAACTTGGTAATTGCGGCAGTATGCATTTTTGTGCCATAAAAATCATCATTGTTCTGTCTTAAGAGTAATGTGAAGCCCAGCCAGATCAGTCAAACTCGTTCATGTTCCTGCAGCAGCTCGCTAAAATTGCGCTAATCTGGAATCTGTAAACCATTTAGTTTCTGGGAGTTTACAGACAGCTTGCCAGCTTGTGCTGGTAAATGAAAGTCTGTTTGCTAATATTTAGAGTTTACAGAAAATTATGTACCATTTCTAACTCTTCAATTTGTAATACTGGTTCAGAAACCTGGACGCAAGAGGAAACTGAAACTCAATGAAGATGAGGAGACGGATAATCAAACATCACAGCCTGTTTATAAGTGGCGAGCACAGAGGAAGCGGTGAGGTCATAAGTCACTTAAGTTTTTGCCATGATGATCTTGTTAATTTGTGCTCACCCTCATTCTTCAAATTTCAGATGATATGAATGGGTGACAGAGTAAGGAAAAGGCAAGGCATTAGTAGTGGAAGCATGGTCATAGTGGCGTACTTGCTGGCGATTGATCAGCACTTTTTCGATCCAAAAAGACTTACCTGCAAAAGTAGCCCTCCGCAAGAACTACTATGGCTTTGTCAAACTGTTGGAGTGTTGGGAAAAAAGAATTAGGATAAGATGTAAGAGTAACTTTAATTTATACAAGATCAGATTCTGTATGATTCAATCCTATGTATCATGTCTCAATTCATTGCTCTCTATGCTGTTGAATTCACCTAGTGATGTGCTGTTGAATTCGACCCAACATCAACATGTATCATGTCAAACTATTGAATTTGATCCAACACCAACATGTATAATACCGTTGGGCTTGACCACAGTTTTTTATGCACAAACTAGAAGTTGAGTTGCGCCATCTATCCAGCAAGTTGGCATAATTCTGAAGTCGAAGTATAATGAAAGAACACGAGGATTTGAAAGAATCCATACAATAAACGAAGATTGCTGCACTGGATATTTGACCATGTATGATTATGGAGCGGGGGAATTCATTCACAAACTTTTTTGCATATATTTTGCGAAATGAATCTTTTAAGGCTAATTAGTTCATGATTGGACACTAATTACTAGAGTTACAAATGTGCTACAGTACCAAAAAACTTTTTTTTGCGGACTGAACATTGATAGTACCCCAAAAGAACACGTGATCTCTTCAGACTACACACCAAGTTCCGTCCTTGGAAGTGTCAAACCCGTTGAATCCCCATCATATTCATGTTTCGCTGAAACTTTCAGTGAATTTCATCTTCTAACAATTACATGCAATAAGCATCTGAAAAGATCAAGGAAAAAAAGAAAACGGCTGAAAATGTTCTTTACAGAATTATTTTCTTTGGCGAACCCTAGTCCTGACACGTCAGTTTCATCATTCTGCAATGCATGGAGCATCGAACAATGAAGATTTGTTTAGGAGACTCCCATCACAAATATTTTGAAACAATGTGTTCAGCAATTGCCAAGCTTGATGTCAAACCAGGGGATTCTATTCCAAACAAATTAACCAGTCCAGGAATACCATGGACATCCCATCCCTGCAGTCATTCAACTAATCAGTAATGAATGTGCATGAGAAAAATAAGCTTTTGGATCTGATATAGAGCTAGATGCCTATCAAAGTACTTGACATATGATACCAGTAAGCACCTGAATAACAAAATCTGAAGGGGGTTGTCCAGGACCAGAAAGCTTTGGTCGGATCCCAGAATAACCAGGTTCCAAAGACCCATCCTTGAGATTTGGAAAATACTTCCTTACCACAGGGTAAAATACAGAACAGCGGTTGGGATTTACTGAGTAATCAAACCTGATGAAGATAAGACTCTAAAGTTAGAAACCTTGTGATAGTTACTAAAATACTCTATTATTGTGCTCCAGATTCCATAAATCATGCTGATAGTAAGAATGATGACAAGCATGGTACAGCACCGAATTGCATTTTCTTTGGAAAACACAGGTTCAGTTATGAGACATCCAGATATCTATAACATACCTTATCATCATCACTACTAAGTTGCTACAGATTCTATATTTCTATCATAAGCAAAATAAGAATACAAGCATTAGCATGCCAGTTAAAAAAGGTGGTATCTAGAATAACTTATTACAGCCTTCTTTGGTCATGAACCAAGAAGCTAAATGTGTTCCTAGAAAAAGCATGAAAATTTCAGCCCCATAGAAAAGGAAGGGAAACATAATTCGATTTAAGTGGGGTCTCTTGCTTAAAAAACAGTGGCATATTTTAATAACTGAATGTACACATGTTTGTAATTGCTTACTTATTCAGAAAACATGACACATGGTCCTTTCCACCATCAGATATCCATTCAACGTCTGGACCAAATCTGACAAGGCCGTTCATATCTATAGTGACATGGACCCCTATGCCACCATCCTCTGGCAGAGGATATATTAAGCGCCTGAAAGGACTCTTGGTTTGAGAGAGGGTGAAGTAACATCCACGCGCATAGTGAGGAGTGGGCACAAATGCCTGGTCAAGGCCACAAAATTGTTTGGCAAGTGGAACTGCACTCAGACCTGCTGAGTTTATCACAAGCTTCGGAAGCAAAACAATCTGTGAGTTCACATGAGACTCTACATGACAGTTCTGCAGCTCTTTGCTTTCGCAAACATGGAGTTCAAGGCCTTCGGATCCAACATGTGCACTGATAACTGCTGTGTTATATGATACAGTTGTTCCCAAGTTTTCAGCATCAGCCTGCATCATAAAAACAATCAAAATAAAATGACAGTGAAAGCAAATTCAGATTGATCTAAGTCTTTCGCCATAAAATTCTAAATTGGATTGATTTATATGATGGTCATCATACCAAAAGGGAGAGCATGAGTGAATGAGAGTCAATTATCCCAGTACTAGGTGATAGTAAAGCTTTAAGGCATCGAAGCTCAGGTTCCATCTCCATAGCTTCAGAACCCTCCATCAACTGAAGATCATCCACCCCATTTTCTTTGGCATTCCTGAGGAGCATGTCCAGCTTTGGAACCTCTGCAGCACCAGTGGCAACGATGAGTTTGCTGATTCGTTTGTGGGCAACACCTCGTTCTTTGCAGTACTTGTAGAGCATTTCCTTTCCCCTTACACAAAGGGTAGCCTACAAAAGGCAATCCGCAGGTAGAGTCTGTGATACATCAATTAAGGGATCCATATAAATGTTTCATGTAGCGCCTGTAAAGTTAGAACTATTTTCAAGTTAGATGCACAATTTTTATATATACTAAAGTTTGTTAAACTGTCTAAAATCCTAAAGCACGTCTACTGTTAAGTACGTCAAAGCCCCTACCAGCGACCACTGTCAGAGTGTCAGCTATTTAAGATGTTGAGAACTGGTCTGCTAGTTTTTGGAAGGAATAAGATCTAGCTAAACACTTCCCGCAGAGATGCATTATTACTAGAGGAGCAACAGATTTCTGTGAACTCTGGTGCATCAATTGACAAGCCCCATTTTGCACCAAACACTAATAAGGGATCAACCTGCAGAATAGAATGTGTCAGGTGTCATCTGGAACAAATTTCATAGATACATCCATAATCCTGTCATGGATCGCTAAAAGGTTATCTGTAGCCGGTACCACTACACAACGCTCTTCGACTTGTCTGAAGTTTGAACAAACAAATAAGCACCTAAGTTTGGAAGTATGCGCGGCAACTGTCAAATAGTAGTTAAACCATAGCGATCACAATTGAAGCCCAAATGGACGTCCAAGCAAGCATCAATTGCTAGAAACCACTGAATCAGGATCACCTGCGCAGCGCGCGTATGGTGAATTCGGGGGGGACACAGCAAAGGGCGCGCGCGCACCTTGAGGCTTCGCGGAGGGTAGTAGATGCCGGCGTGGATGACCTCGCTGTTACGGGAACTGGTGCCGGTGCCGAAGCTGGGGGCCGCCTCGACCACGACCACCTCGCGCCCGGCCATCGCCAGCGCCCGCGCCGCCGCGAGGCCGACGACGCCCGCGCCCACCACCACGGCGTCCGCCGCCTCCCGCGGCGCCCCCGAGGTCCGCGACGCGAGGCCTCGACCAGCGAGGCCCCGCGGGCGGGTGGCCCCCGCCAGGCGCCGCACCAGGATCATGCCCCGCTGGCCGCTCGGAGCTTTGTTTGGCTAGTGGAGAGAGCCTGGCGACCGCGCGCAGCTCGTACTGGTAGTCTGTTATCGACGCCGCGCGGGCGCGGTGCCGCGATCTCGCGTTCTTTCGGCCTCGAGAACGGCACGGGCGCACGGGCGCATGGCACGCACGCCTGTGCTGCGCGCGTGCGTAAAACACAGCCACACATGGAAAGCAGGAAAGGGTAGCCCCGTGCGTGCGCCACGGGACGTAGCGACGTGCAGCCGGCCAGTGCCGGTGCTAGGAATCGTCAGATCTTCGGCAAAACAAATGCTAGTAGCTCTACTGTTACAGTAGATGGCACCTCCACATGCATCCCCCATTCCCAGCAAAATCGACGAACTTTACACGAAACAAACCGAACGGCACACACTGACACAAAGAGAGACGGGCACGGTCACAATTCACACTTGTTTTAGGCCTTGTTTAGTTTTTTTTTTAAAAAAACATTGTAGTTCTTTCGTTTATATTTGACAAATATTGTCCAATCATGAACTAACTAGGTTTAAAAGATTCGTCTCGTAAATTACTGGCAAACTGTGCAATTAGTTATTTTTATCTATATTTAATGCTTCATACATGTGCCCCAAGTTTCGATGTGACGGGAAATCTGAAAAATTTTGCAAAATTTTTTGGGAACTGAACTAGTTTTCAAAAAATTTCAAGATTCTCTATCACATCGAATTTTTTTGGATGCTTGTATTGAGCATTAAATTGGAATTGACTACCGTAGCATTTTCGTTTGTATTTGACAAATATTGTTCAATCGGATTAACTAGGCTCAAAAGATTTTTGTCTTGCAAATTACAGGCAAATTGTACAATTAGTTATTTTTTAATATATATTTAATGCTCCATGTATGTGTCGCAAGATTCGATATGATAGAGAATCTAAAAATTTTTTACAAAATTTTAAACAAGGCCCAACACATGCTTGTCACACCCATATTTTAAGAACAAAATAGGATGCATAAAAGACTCATATGTGCCCCAGGAATAGTCGCACACATAAGTAGACAAATCTCAACTGTACCATTGCAGTGTTTATTACATAGCGGAATATAAGATATCACATAGTCTCATACAAAAATGATAGCAAGAAGTAAACAACGCTCTCGACGGAAGCTCCACACAGGGACACTGTTGACTGGTTGACTCCAAACCTAGTACTCATAGCGGTAATCCTCATTCCAGTCATCATCATTAGCATAACCTGGGGTGTTGGGAAATTGCAAGAGTGAGCACATATCGTACTCAATAAGTATAACCAGGGGTTCATAAGGCTCAAATAGCTGACACTGGTTTGACTGCATTTAGCTTTTAATAGTTGATAGCATGTTTAATCATTAAATAGCAAATATCAAGGTAGCATAATAAATCCCATAACCACATGATCAATGTATACAAGAATTAAGAATAACACATATAAACAACATAATAAACCATCATTTATTATCATTATTCACGTTCATC
>Ga0182004_10001284_pt1 | contig 18065 bp, 16 predicted proteins | sample Sormic07211540_1_FD_120479 | JGI IMG/M metagenome (GOLD analysis project Ga0182004, IMG submission 120479) | Endophyte microbial communities from Sorghum bicolor roots, Mead, Nebraska, USA - 072115-40_1 MetaG | ecosystem: Host-associated > Plants > Roots > Unclassified | place: USA: Nebraska...
AATAATAATAATAATAATAATAATAATAATAATAATAATAATAATAATAATAATAATAATAATAATAATAATAATAATAATAATAATAATATAAAAATAGCCCATGTTTTCCTGTGAAAAGTTCCAAGATCAAAAGAGAGATTTATCCTCAAGGAGCAAAAGTAGAAGTAGAAATTAGCCACAAATACCACAAATTCACCTATCCACCATATTTCATACACATGCACACCTTGGTTTGATTGTATGCCTCGATTCTCTATAGATCCATTAGTTGACTTTACAATACATGTGTTGCAAGTATGCCTATCCTTGTTATTGGCACTCCTATAAGCTCCACCATATATACATTTAGGTATAGGAGGCATAGCATCATTAATACCTCAAGAGAGAACCATAAATACCACATACATTGAGAGACTTGAGGGTGTCATACAATTAAGCTCTGAGTATTATTCTGAAAACTTACAAAAACTCTGGAAAATGGTTCTGCAAAGAATTTGAGACATAGTGCTTGACTTGATTGTTCTGTCTTCTGATTACTCAAGACTCATGTCAAAGTTGTAAAGCCCCATGGTTAAGGGTAAAATGGGTAAAGTTTGAAGATTAGAGCAGTTATTCACTAATCGAGAGGAGAATCCTTGTTTGGGAGCATGTGTACATGGAAAGAATAAAAATATTGTAGCAACTCTTCATCCAAATACATATACTGCTTAGGCTTGGTTTACCAAGGGACTGGCAAAAGGTAAGTTTGGGGGAATTGTTGACGGTCGATAACGTCAACTTTTATTAGAGCTTTAAACCTAAGGGAGAACATGAAAACACACTAGTCTAGGGTTTAAACTGACAATTTCCACGAGTTTTGCATATTCTGTATTTTCCAGGGTCTATTTCCAAAAAAGCTGAAAAGAGGGATTCAAGTGCATATTTACCACAAAACTTATCCGCTACGGAAAAGATCACAAACAGGACGTGGGAAGACTCTCGAAGACACCAGAAGAAACCGGGGGCCAGAGGCCGCCAGGTGGGGCCGGCCGGCCCCACCATGGCACCGGCCAGCGCCCCCTATTAGGGTTTTGGCCCCCCCTTCTGGAAGCTTCCTCCACCACCTCCAAGGAGTCATCTTGGCCCTTGGTTAAGTCGGTTTGATCCTATGGCGCATGTCGATCCCACCATGCTATAAATAAAGGGGCAGACCCCCCTCCCTGAAGGCATCAAGTCATTTGGAGATCCATTCATCAAGAGCCTTCTATAGTTCATCAGAGCCTCTCTAGTTCATAGTTTTAGCCTAGTTAGATTAGAAGTAGAAGAGTTCTAGTTCTTCAGCGGGATCCAGAGCCCCTGGCGTCTGTCTAGAGCACGAAGTTTGGTATAGCTCTAGTACCTTTCTCTTATTGTATTCATATTATGATTCTTATTGTATTCATATTATGATTCAGGCAACATTGTTCTTAATATCTTATATATTCTTAATTGCAATAGTAATTGTCTACTTTGATTATATGTCTAGGATAGTTGATTTGATCTTATTGAATCCATGTATTGCTCGTATAGCATTTACCCAATCAATTGGTGGGTAGATGGTAGACAATATGTAGATGTGGTGTCAAGATATCTTGTTTATCTGCGAGGGCACCTTGATGTGCCGGGTCATGTGGTAGTCCGCGTAGGTGACAGCTGCTTTGATTCCTCTGTAGTCCACCCCCCATACATAGGGCAAGCTTGGGTGCGGTCACGAAGGAGGTGACGGTTGCATCTTAAAATCCTCATTAGTTGATGCTCTTTACATGTGATCATGATATAGGTTTGACTTAACAATGATTTCTAGATGTAATTGCACTAATAGAGTTATTCATTGATGTAGTTATAGAATTACCTTAGTATTTCTTCCTGAGTTTATCCAATGGCTAGCTATTGATATGACTAGAAGAGCTCTGATATTTATCTATTTATGTTGACTGATCATTATTTATCTTATATCTTTTATCAAGTGACTTATCCCTATTATGTGTAGGATTCTAGTTATGGTTTACTGTTCACACCAATAGCATAAGTTATAGTTATAAGTCCTACATATAGACCATCCATGTGGATACGATATTTAAAACCCCCTGGGTAAAATGTGACATTGGTACGATATCTGTGCGCTTGCGAATAATCTTACTTAAATCTTATTTAGTGGAGTGCAGTTAATTTATACCAACAATGTTCCTGACCCACCTTAGCAATATCTCTTGTGTATGGATACAAGTTACTCTAACCATAATTGCTAGATGTAATTGCACTAATTAATGTAGCTCAATGACCTATAGTTAGAATAACCCTAGGAGTTAGTCTCTATTTTCTATTTCTTTCTAGAGTCATGCTCAAGTAGGGACTACATCTTTTGGTATTATGTTAGGGATAACAACCTAGCTTAAGCTGTCTGGAGAATCCTGTTCCTGAGAAGAGAATAGAGCTGAGATATTTGATAATCGAGTGCTGATAATAAAGGGTGGAGATCAGAAACTTACTTGCTTCAGAGCAATTTCACGCCTTTGACGAGGGGACACGGCCGGTACTATAGGTTGATCGGCTGGAGTTGCCGATGGAACAGTGTCAGCTGAGAAATTACAAGAATAATTATAATTTGTAAAGATAAATCCATCGGTGATAATTCTATGGTCATTACTTTACCTTGAGGAGGTGCAGTGCTTGTTTGTTCTGGCGGAACAACCGATGATATGATCAGATCAGCTGGATCGGCAGTTTGCTTAGGTACGTCGGCTGGTGCTTATTGTGGCTGGGGTGCTGGTTGAGGAGGGGACGGTACTTGTTGTGTCTGGATTTCTGGTGAAGAAGGTGATGATTCTACATGGATCGGTGACGTTGGCTGAAGAGGAGGAGATGGTGCTGTCCTCTGGCGTTTTGGCTGTGACTTGGTGCTCTTGGGGCCTTTTCTCTTGACTTGGCTAGGCTGAGGGGCATCGGCACTTGTTTGAGTACTTCTAGTCTTTGCCGATTTGCCAGTTTGCTATTACAACAACCAAGATTTCATGAGTAAAAGTATGAAAGAATGTTGATCAAATATTGTTAAAAGGTAAAGGTTACCGATGAGGTTCCCATAAAAACTGATGTATCCTGAAAAGATTATGTGAGTATGGGATAGAATCGGTATAAGCAAAGGAAATCAAAAGTCTACCTTGAAAGCCTGCGCCAGGGTAGTAGCAGCAACTGATGGGGATGTCTTTGACCGCTTGGTGGTTATCTTCTTAAAACACACATTTCGATGCATTAAAGCTGCCAGACTTGGTGTGTTGTGACCAATCAGAGAGATTGGACCTGACGGGAGGAGTTCGATCGGTCTTCCACTCCTGCTGACTGTCGGTGGTGGGTTGACAACCTGTTAAAAAGGAAAGAGTAAGTTACCAATAGGATCAAAAACAACGAAGGAACTGAGATATCAGTTGAAGACTTATAGTGTTATCGGGAACCTTATAGTTGGAGTCGATCATGCCACGGTATGTCACAGCTAATGTGCAGAATAGCTGCTCTTTCCATTCTTCCCACCACTGTTTGTACGCCTGAGTGATGAAGAGGGCCGGAATCCAAGCCGATAGATCGATATCTATCGTATCGGCATTTGGTTGAAGCTGGGCTATCCTTATCCACTCGAGCCCACTGGTTATAGTTTCCCTGGGCTTCACCACGTCGGCGTAACAGAGTCTGATCGGCAGCTGCCCAAATGCCAGTTGACGAGCTAATGCCGATGGATTGTAAAACTCGTAAGTGGGGTTAGAGTTTTTCCCACTACCAAAGGTGTTTACTGGGATGGCCCTCAGAGTGATGATTGCCATCATCAGATCATTATCTTTATTAAGAGCATCATCAAAGGGATGAAAGATGAGTGGAAATATGGTTTCTGGATCTTCATAAGGCATCCATGCTCGTTGATCTTTGGGAAGACCATCATACAGAGTCTGGAAGAATCGGCTGACCTGGTCTTCATTACCGCCAGTGCCAGGTAGTACTATGGTAGCCTCACCGTAATTCAAGGGTGGGCGAGTTGCCGATTCTTCGTCACTCAGTTCATGGTCTTCGTTGATATCTCTGGGGAATTGTTGTGCAAAGAGGTCAAATCGGAGGCGTTTGTGCATGTGGACATTAAGCCACATGTTGATGAACCACCAAGGACCTCCTAGGTTGCCGATGGGTTGGCCTAACAGGAGCTTCTCAGCTACTTGATGCAGGAGGTGATAGGCAGAACCAAGCAAGTATCGGCCGAGAGGAAATCGGCCGCCATCGGCTAGTCTTTCTGCTGCCGATAAGTAGACAGATGTTGGTCCTACCGATCGGCCACAGAAGACGAACTTGTCTAACCACATGTTCAGGAAAACAGCATGTTCCCTTTCACCGACTGGTCCCGTCCTCTAATACTTCTAGATATATCATGACCAACCGCCGATGTTGCGGGTTTTTACTTTGCGCTCGGGTTTGCGGTCGTATAGATGGCTATCATCGGCAGACGATATGTCTAAACCAGTGAGCATGAGCACATCGGCAAGAGTGGGGGAGCAGGGCCATGACCAAACAGAAAAGCATTGAAAGTGTCTGACTAGAAGTATGAAGCAGCTGTCAATAGTGATTCATTTCTTTCCATATCGGCAATGGATAACCTAATACACTGGTCCAGTTTGCGCTCACCCCATTGGACTTCGTTTGAGTTGCCAACCCTCAAAAACCAATCTCTTCATCCCTTAGTAGAACTGGGCCAAGATCGGAAGGTATCTTTCCATAGATCTATAGAGAAATTTTTATCTCTAAAGGGGATTCTATTTGTCTCTGCGTTGATCAGATCGGTAGGGTCCAGGTTACCCAATGGCCTGAGACATTGAAAGTGGGGTTGATCGGTGGGAATCACAATTTTATCTGCCAATTCCTAAAGGTTTGAAGTTTGGAAGAACAGAAAAGGGAAAAAGAAAGAAAGAACGTACTCAGTAAATAGATTTGTAGAAGATAAAAGTACGATAAAAGAAAAGAAGATAGGATAGAATTGACCTCAGGGACGGTGAAGTTGATGGCCATGTCCTCCTGAAGAGGGAGAAGATCGAAGATTTGAAGAATTGCTGGGGAAGATCCTTGCTGGAAAGATGTCGGCGCCGGAAAGAAGGGTTTGGAGGATGTGGTGAAGGAAGAGTACCAAGGAAGGAAGTATTTATAGGGTAAAGTGAACAGGGGCAATTCTGACTTATCTCTTTGCCATATCCGTGAAATTCGAGGGTGATCAGGTGGATATGGTAACTGTTCACACGGTAATCAAGGGATTGTGCAGGTGATTTGACAGCAAGCGGTCATGATTTTGAAGATATTTCACTTTATAAGATCTCCTGGTCAGTTCATCGGTAGTTTATTCTAACGGAAAAGTTACCGATGAACGGATATTTAGGTGGTTTGGTTTGAGAGGTTGAAAGATTCGAGGTGTGTGCTAGAGATCTGGGCTGAGGTTGTTTGGATTTAGCAATTAATGATCGTCAGGAGGAATTAATTGCGAAAAGGGCGTTATTATTAGAGAGAATTTCGGAGCATTCATGATTTTATACTCCAAAATTGAGGCTAAGTGTTGACACCGTTTTTGGACACGTATCTTTGGACCCGTATCTGGGGATTAATGGAATAAGTATCGGTAGGTGAAAAGAGTGATGATTGGTTATCAAAGGAATTGACGATAGGGATTGATGCCGATAGCGAAGTAGCAGGATGTGGCTAAGTCCAAGGATGGTGATTGATCTATGCCGATGGCCGATGCTGGTGGTTGATTTATGCCGATGACTGATACTGGTGGTTGCCGATACCAATGGAAGGTGGTTTGCCGATTGCCGATGATAACAAGAGGCGCAGGAATTGCTGATAGGATAGTGGTGATGTGTCGATCGCCTGTGGTAGGTAGATTAATGCTTTCCATAGTTATTAGAGTTTGTTTTGTATATGGATTCCGTTCAATTTGGAATTAGAATCCTAGTCGTGTCTGGTTGTAATTCTTTTGAGCAGGGTATAAATATAAACCCCGTAGCAATGTAATAGATATACACAATCAATCAAACACAAGTTTTTATATCTATTTCAGCATCTACTTTTTCGACGACTTTGTCACCTCGCGTATTTTCCTTTTACTTACGAGTTCTTAGGAATTCATCGAGTCAACCTCGGCGAGTTCTCAAGTTCCGCGTGAATACCTCATGACCGTGACATCCGGGCGCATCGCTATTGTCGGGACCAAAGTATTTGAGTTATCACCTTTGTCGATTGTAAGGTCAAATCGGTTGGCATGCCTTAACATCAATTCGGGTATTAGCCCTTTGTGTTTGCAGATCTATTTTTGCACCAACACTAATTGAATAAGTGCATAGTTATCCGCTCTAGAGCTTTATTGAACTTGAGCTTCTTTAGTAGCTCACCTTAGCTATCCTTAATTGAATATCTTTACCTAAGGTTTATTTTACCTATACCCACCAACTCGACTACCACACCTAAGGAATCACAGCCTGCCTTCCTTTGGGAAAAAAATAATTTCGACATCTAGTACTCTTAGGTGTAGTTCTGTGCACTTGTGAAATCCTTTAAATACCAACACACATTTTAGGCACATTTTAGGCACCGTTGCTGGGGATAGCCTAAAGCCCTATCTTTGATAATAGCATTAAGGACTATCAACAATGGCAAAGCATTGTGATCAATGATCCTAATAAAATTATTCTTGAGCAAGGTATCAAAGATATGATCACCAAAAGTAAAGTCAAAGGTGTACTTTGATTTCTTCAGCCAATTCTTTTGTGGCGTCAGCTTTAAATCTAGGAAAATGAATGGATTAGATTTGACATCAATCCATTTGGCCACACCTTTGCAACTGCTTATGGGAGGTTTTAGCTTTGACAAAATCGCACTATCGGCCTTACCATATGGAACAATATGTTGGCTGATAGAATCTGAATTATTTTGTCATCAAATAAAGTGTCATTCTCAATTGGTCTTTTATAACTATTTGCAAGGATGTATCTAACAGATGTAGGAACTAAAATAGTTTGACCGGGTTGGAATTTAAGCAAACTATTTATATCTTGTACCTTGTTGATCAGGCTGGAGAAGTGCATATCCTTGATTTGAATAGTGTTGCTCTTCATCTCTAGTAACCAATCAACAAGAAGGCTCAAATCACCCGGAAGCACCTTGACAACTACTGAAACAGAGGAAGTCAGCTTAGCCGACTAGAAGTCAACTAGGCCGACTTGGGCACTAGCAAGGGCAGTCGACTTAGCTAACTAGAAAGTTGGCCTAGCTAACTATGGCAGGCGATAGTCGTAGTTAGCCTAGCCGACTGGGAAGTCAACCTTGCAGACTTAGAATTAGTAGGAGTTGGCTCAGCTGATTCTAGGCATCCCTCCTATGTTGCTTGTAGAGGCTTGATCTCCATGAATGATGCGATAATCGCTAGATAAGTGTATAACCTCTTTAGCTCTTTCTGTTGTTTTCCATGTTTTTTTGTAGCAAGACTTGTTTGAGATATGATTGATTCAGATGGGATAGCTTCTTTTTTCATACTCATGGCCGAAGACTTAGATATAATTGGCCTCTTGCTAGTACTCCCAAAGTATTTATTTATAAAATCTTCATTTTGCTTCTCAAGCATTCTTTCAAACTCTAACATTGCCTTTTTGAAATCAATGTCTGATTGAGAATATTTTTCTGAATTCTTATTTATTACATGAGTTACTAGCAACATATGAAGATGAATCATGAGTACAAATATTTACCCACCTTTCATTGATTCGGCTAGAGTTAGGAGCAACATATGAAGCCGAATTATGAGCATCAATATTTGCATATGGTGCTAAATTTTTTAGAGTAATTGACTAAATAACTAGTATTGTCATAGCCAATTCTCTCATTCATCGGTATGTCTTGTGGCGGAACCACATATCGTGAGCTTATAGCCGATGAATAAGGATTTACATGTTGTATGTTGCTAGTAATATCAAAATTCAAAGAATTTATAATTGACATCGGCTCTTGATCATAGTATTCATAATCATTATGTGCATTATGAGGAGCATTATCAAAAGTAATAGCCAATGTGACATATCTAGTATCATTACAGCTAGCAACACCAACATAAGAACTCAAAGAACTTGCAAAATAACAATTGAGATCATAAGATGTATTTGCAAGTTGTACCTCAGGGTGATTGTAGTAAATTGTGATGAATCACCTTGGTACTCCATAATTTAGAGCTTCACTGCCTTGCTGAATTTTTCAATAGCAAGCACAACACAATGCAAAATTACACGCAAGATCACAGGGGTCAAAACCAGATGCGATCAGCCTTTTGGGCTAGATGCAACGGTAATGGTGATCTCAAGAAGATAGAGCCAAAGAAAATTCTTTCTCACTGGAGTCACCAAAAAGTGTGTTGATGTTGGATGTGGTTTGAATCACACACCAGCAGGGCCTTGGATGCCTGGGCTGCCACAAATCAAAGATCGTAGCGAGGACCTCACACTTTCATGGTGAAGAATAGAGAATTTACAAGCAAACCACCAAAGGATAACCAATGTATTTGTGTGATAAAGAACCGGCTAGTTTTCGAATAAACTAGCAAAAAAACTGTCGAAGCTCTCGCCTATGAGGGACCCCATCAGGGCAAGGACATCGTCGAGGTGTCCTAGGTCAGTCGGCAAGCCTAGGATGCCATCCTTGGTCATTGATCAAGGGATGAATAGCATAGAGGTTGAAGAAGAGAGTAAAAGGGTAAAATGAGTAAATGTGTTTGTGTTTTGACGATTAGATAGATAGGAAGTCAATCAACCAAGATCCTCTCATATATATATATATATATAAAAGGAGTGGTCTTATCCCAGTAGGAAAACTCTCTAAGACTTATTTTTTTATGTTTCCCGTGAGTTTGAAAGAGTTGTGATCGAGTTTGGACTCTCCCTAACTAAAATCAAAAGTTTTGGTAGGGGGTCAAAAGTTCTGATTTTTATAAAGCCAAAACTCCTATATGAAAGTACGAAGTTCTGGTAGGGGATCAAAAGTTCTAGTCTTCGTATAATGGACAATTTAGTTGTCAACAACATGAACATAACAGCCTTTTCTGCCCATAACACTTTGAGGGCGACGATGTTACACTGATGCCTCACTCAGGCTGAAAGACAACAGCATCGCAAGACATGCGGGCCTAGCCGCCTAGGAGTCTTCTTGCTGCATTAACAAGGATCGACACGGCTTACTCTTTATAGGCACAGCTGAACCACGCCACCTCAGTGCTAACGGCGGAAGCAACAGCGACCACTCTAGCTACATTGATTACAAAGTAGCTACAACTGAACTCTGTTACTTTCCTCACAAGCAATGGCGGATTACTACAACTCTAAGAATCTTTCCAACCCTCTCCACTAGAATATCAAAATCATCACAGCTACACTTCTAAACACACTGTAGCAGTCACAGTTCAAGGTCCACAAGATTCCAAGAAAGATGAATACAACAGCCAATACACTTGCAAGACAGGCCTTCAACTCTAATGCATTTTCTACCAACTATAGCTGCTCTACTATTCTTGACAGAGAACTTCGCGCGAAAATGGAAGAGTTCAAACTCGATCTCAACTCTTCCAAACTCGTGGAAAACTTAGAAAATAAGTCTTGAAGAGGTTTTCTACTAGGATAAAACCGGTCCCCCTCTATATATATGAGAGGAGCATAGTCGATTGAGTTCTCATCTATCCAATCATTAAAAAAATACATCTACTACCTAGTTTTCCCTTTTCCAACCCTCAGCTGTTCGTTGCATCCCTCCGCAAGATTCATTGGCATTCTAGACGGCCTTGCTGGTCCTAGAACAACCCTAGGTGTGCTCCTCCTTGACGGGTCCTCCCGGGAGGCATTCTTAGGCTTTTGCAGCGTTGGACGGACTCTAGATCGGCCTAACCTATCTCTAGATCAGTTTAGTCAATCCCAAGAGTTCTTTGCTGCGTGTATCAGGTTGTTTGCAACCCCAGGCATGCTAGCTCTTGTTGGTATGTGATTTGGATCACAATCCAACGTCAACAGGACCATTCGAGTGGCCTTCTGACATTAGCCATTTACATCGTAGCTAACGTTGTGCATGGATCCAAGGAAAGCGGGAAGTATTTCCGAACATCCCAGCTAACGATGTGCATGGATAAAATTAAACCAGGGGCATGGCATTTTTAGAACGTCAAGGATTATATTACAAATGAAGTAGTAGAGGCGAAACTGGTGGTTTTGCCGGTGTCTGACTCAACATCTCGCCAGCCACCAGGTCAGGATCCTAGAAGATGCTTCCTATCATCAACACATATTTCCGAGGCACCAAACCTCAGGGAGTAGCTACGTTTTCCTTGGCAAGTGGAGCAATCTCCTCGCCATCGATGCCAGCCTGACTTCCCTCGACTCCGAGGCCAAGAAGCACTTCCTCCCACTTCTTTGCAGGTCCCTGGACCAGAGATAGATGAGAGGTGTTATACTTATCTTGACAAATAGTAGCTGCATGTCAATAATAAACGGAAAACTTGGCATATGTGCCTACCTTCCAGGACAGGTCTTGCGCCATGCAGTTCTGCACCATCTCATGGAATGCCGAGGTGTCATACTGTTTCAGGGCTCGTGTGACAGTTGACGCTACTGCTGTGACATCAGCTGGGTCTACAGTTTCACACTACAAGATAGAAAAAATAAATAAATAACCAAAGGCTATTTATTAAGCCTGAGAGCAATGAATCAGTGGTTGCCCATTATTCTTTACCTCGACACTGAAAGAACCCATGTGGAATCCGGTGACACCCTCCTTAACCGTGTCAACAAGTCCTCCAGTTGATGAACAGATGGGGATCTAGAAAAATATTTGCACTACTGATGGTCATTTTTGTTGCACTTTATCTACATAAATATGTTGTATTTTCTAACATTTTACAGGGAATCAAGATGTAAAATGATAACAAAAACTGGCTGCTAATACTTAACTTTAATAATACTTGTATTGTAACAAAGCAAGTTAGAAACTCTTACCACTCCATATCTCATCCCTTGCAACTGAATGAGACCACAGGGCTCAAACCTACTTGGGACAATAATGAAGTCCGCGCCAGCAAACATCATATGTGCCAATGGAACATTGAATTTCGCTATGCCTCTAGCATTGTTTGGATATTTCACTTCCAGCTGCGTCAATTCCTCCTCCATCTTCTTCTTTCCTGTGCCCTGAAGAGCAAAAGTTTTTTTCCCCCTTAGCAATCATCAGGTGGAACTGTCATGTGAAAGAATAAGAAATCACTTTTAAATTGAAACATACAAGAACAATTATCTGAACATTCTCGCCCACAAATTCTGGAATGGCTGCAATGAGTATGTCAGATCCTTTCTGTTCTTCAAGACGGCCAACAAAAATTATAACGGGGATGCTCGAGTCCACAGGCAATCCAACTTCAGCTTGCAATCTTTCTTTATTGAGAGGTCTTGCTTCAGGTGCCTGACATGTTATTTCATTATGTAGAGAAATCTCCATATGAGGTAAGAATGGATGATGTGATAATAGACCTTACCGTTGTTGCATCATATTTCACACTGATGTGCTTATCAGTTGCAGGATCCCATTCATAAACATCCATGCCATTTACAATTCCAGTTTCAAGAGGCTTTGTGCGAAGGACACCATCCAACTCAACACCTTTTTCTGGGCCAGAAGTGAGTTCTTTTACATAATGTGGACTAACTGTTAGAACCAGATCACTCTCAATGATCCCTGCCTTCATCCAGTTAATCTTTCTCCCTACAACAGGCTTAACATATCTGCACACATTTGAATTCTATGTCAAAGAAGCTAGAAGAACACAGATATAATGAAGCAACAGAACATGAAGGCCTTACCCATCAATAAAATCAAATGATGGCAAGAAACTGTCAGGTAGATTAAGAAGTTCGAAGTCTGCTCTGGCAAATCTACCTTGATAGGCAATATTATGAATGCAGAAAGCAACCTACAAGATCACAGTCCAGAAATAAAAATAAGCGAATCATGAAAACTAAGAATGATCATTTTCTGCTCCTCACAAATTTAGTCCACAAGATTGCTTAAAAATTGAAAAACAAAAAGGAAATGGGATACCTTAGCATTAGCATAAATTCCATTTGGCTTATACATGCTCTTCAGATAGCATGGCAGAACAGCAGTGTGCCAATCATTCGCTACAAAGACAACATCTTCCCCTGATTACAAGAAAAAAACAAACAAATGTTAGTAAGTAAGAGTGTGGTCATGTTAGTTCGTATAATAGACAGACCTACCATATGGTCCGGAGAAATGTTCACTGTTGAGATTGAGAACTCTTGGAGCCTCCAATGCAGCCTAAAGGGATAACTGGGTTAGAAGAAAAACAATAAAATGATATAAAACAGAGAGGTTGGATTGCAGTGTACTGAGCTTCTGCACCGACCAAAGCAATCAAAAGTATAAGCCAAATGGAAGACATGTGGGCACTACTATTAATACTTCAACCCATATTCCCGCACCTAGGCTGCATCAATACTATGGCATGAACTTGAAAAGTTGATAAGGACAATGAGTAGACAGATTTTTTTTTCCTTCGTACTATTTCATCCTTGACTCCTAAGAATATGAGACCCAAGACCAACCTAACTCACAATGTGACCGCAAAAGCCTAGAAAACTCAGGGACACATTACCTTGCCCAACTTTACTGATTTCATTTTGAAACAGTATTTGCCCTGCCTAAAAAACTTGTCATGTTTAATAAGCCATTTGATCTAACATTAGCGGTTAGACCGTTAGATTCTCTTAGTAGATACCTAGATGGTGCAGTACAGGAAAGTTATGCTATGAATAGGATTAGAAAACCAAATGGTCAATAAGATGTAGCATTATCAGAAAAAGCAAATGCCACAGGCATAGTCACACTTGCTGCTAAGGATAACATGGAACAGAAGCAGTCAGACAACAACATTGTTTTGCTCAACTAAACCAAAAGTAAATTTACCATCAACAATAATAAAACTTGCAGTTGCTAAAGTAAAGTAAAAAAAAATATATTTATTAGGCTGCTCATGCTAGTTTATGTGAAAATAGTGAAAATGGGGAGTGGGGACTGTGCAGTGTGGTGGGGTGGGGTGTGTTGATGACAAGAGTTATTGGGGCAAATGGGCAATTTTCAGTGTGGCAACAATGCTTATATGACAAGGTGAAAATGGCACATCACACAATCTTCGGTGTTTTAGTTGCTTCACTTTAGCTGCAATGGTTGTAGCAGAAGACATTAAGTGACAGTCTTTTCTGTAACAAATATAGAAATCCCATCCAACAACTTTTGCTTGGAAAGTTGCATCATCCATGTATTTTGTAAAAAGGAGAAGTTATAATTTTACAATGAGATTCTACACCAATAAGGGCTTCTAGGAGTCCAAGAGATCAAGAGTCGCCAGGGATTACTAAAAAAACTAAAGTATACCTTAAATTAGGAAAGAGAATGCATGGGTTTGCTAAGCATATGTAAACATGAATAAATTGGATTACTTACAAGGCACAAAAGACAGAACCTCAACTGGTTATCTCGATAGTCAGTTCCAGTAGTAGGACCATACAATTTTGCTCCAGTCTTGCCCCATACCTGGAGTATATGATTCAAAAGCAACATTGAAAGGTCACCACCGCTGCTTAGGTTATTCAGTAAGCAAGCAATGCAGCAATGCAATTCAACAGACCTTTTCAAGAAACATAGGATGATCAACAAAAACACGATCGACTCCTCTTTTGTAGCAGTGGAAGAATCGAACAGTTTCTACTGTGTCACCAATATTTACCTGTGGAAGTGAAACATAGTTCAGTTTCTTCATATAAATATCATTAAGCAGCTTCAAGTTAGATGCAAGCTACATAGCAATACAGAGAAACAAAAATGTATACCTCAACAAGGACACTTGTATCCCATGCATCCTTGTATTGATCATAACGAGGAGCTATTGTCATGACACGGTGTCCCATAGCCTATAAAAAGTGATATATATACATGATGTAAAACATTATTTTACACAGAAATGTCTATGCAATACAATCTCAAAAGAGAACAAATATATTAAGCATCATTATAGTATGCAGAAACTATGTCTGAGTTATTTCCTGCTAGTGTTCAATGATCAGATTTTCTCAATTGGACCTAATTACCTAAGAATTTGGTGGACTCAAGCTTTTAAACTTGTGGTTATTGAAAATAGTAATGTGTTGCAAGAATACTTACAGCCAAAGCTGGGGGCAGTCCTCCTACAACATCACCGAGGCCACCAGTTTTGCACCATGGGTGCACTTCAGTTGCAACAAAAATTATAGCCATTCCAGTAGAACAGACAATAGGTGCCCGGGGCCTAGTAGTCTTTGGATGAATTCCATTATTTGTAGCTCTTCTTTTAGCCAGCTGTGTCTTACTTCGCATGGATTGTGAGTGCTTGCTTAAGAACCCAACTCCACTGCTACAACATTGTTGGAACTGCATGTGAGGTGCCTGCTTTAGTGCACTGGGCCTATTTGTTTGGTAAGAACCATAGGCAGATATTGAACCCATCATTGCAGCCATTCAATGATGACCTGTCAAATGCCAAATGAAAACTTTGAAGTTTTTCATGTTATCCTGGTTCAGAGAAAAATGAAAACCACATTGCCTAAGCAGATATTCTCATTCTCAAAGGAGAGCGGCACACAAAAAAAGAAGGTACATATTATGTTGATCTAGAGCAAATGTTCATGAGACTAGATCCAAGTATAACATTTTGAGGTTTCAAGTGCTTGAAGGATGAGAATCCTCAAACTTTTTTTTTTTTGACAATGCTAGAATCCTCAAACTTAAGATGCTGAAGCAATTCATGGGACAGCATAGCAGCCTCATAACCTGAAAAGGGGCCTCAAGTTTAACCAGAGACACCATTCAAGGGAATGCCATTTTTTCTAATGCTGAGTTGCACATAGTTACCCGAGATTCTAAATCTATGCAAAAACATAGTGAGGTTTCTGACCATGCACCCTACTAAAGGAGCTCAGTTACCCAGATCAGCCATTTTTACTCAGACATAGTAAAGAAAAGGGGAAAGACCGAAAGAGCCCTTTTACACCAAAATATCAACAAAACTAGTTTTCCTTGTTTATTTTTTATTTTACTTTATTTTTTTGAAAGAAGTTTCCTTGTTTCAGTAATATGAATGATTTTTAAAAATTGTTTACAATTGACTGGTGAGACTTTAAAAAAAATAATAGGGTGATATAGGGTCTAACCAATGCAACTTACTAGGGGTCTAACAAAACATAGAAATCCAATTTTTTTCCAGAACGGGGTAATCAAATTCTATTACCCAGAAGCAACAAAATTCCACAGTATTTTAGTTCAAACGTGGAAAATCCACAATTCCACAGTATTTTAGTTCAAACATGGAAAATCCACAATTATCACGACTGCAGATGTCACTGTCCTAGCAACCTACTGCCATGTTGATGATAAAGAAAATAGTGGCCCCAGTTGGCCCTGACATTCTCTTCTTTTTATTGGGAACCATCTCTTTATGTGCATGGAACCTACATGACCAGTCCATAGTTGCTATTATTTTCACAAAATATATATGGACTAAGTACTCCGCAATGTGGGTCCCACCTAAGATAAAAAATTCCCATCTCCAATCCATCAACTTACAAGGAGGGGGAGGAGTAAGAAAAAATAACATTTTTATTTTCTATGGGTCATCTATAAGCTTATGGGTATCTTTTACTATGGACTGATCAAAGTGTTTCAGCTAGCTGGTGGGGATTATTTTAGTCCGTATGGATTGCTTTTGAGCAACATTGTGGTTGCTCTCAGTACCCAAGTCACGAAGGAGAGTGGCATGCAAAGTATGAAGATTCGAACATGGAAAAGCAAAGTGCTAATAATAAGTGTATTTCCACCCAGATGAACTCTTGTAAAACTTGCACTAGGGGAATCCCGCCCTATCCACTCCATCTAACACAAGATCATAAACTGGATATGGGATTTGATTAATTAAATAACTATTATTTTGTAAATCTATATATAACTTACTTATCAATGTTTGTTGAACATTAAAGGATCTGAGAATATATGTGGTCTACTGTGGTCACAGGTGGATTTGAGAGTATGAGAATATGAAAAGTATTGTGAGTCAGTAAGTTATTATATAACCCCCTGTACTTTGGATCACAATAGTATTGGCATATTCAAAAGGTGTGCTAGATTTGATCAGAAGGCAGATCCTGCCATCAGAAGAGTGTGCATGTGACGGCATGTAGGACTGAGATTAAATGATTCATGTAAGAAATGGTGCCCTGACACAAAAACATCATATCAAACACACTTACTGATCACAAGTGCCTCTCAGGAAATTTTTAGCAACACAACACGTTTGTGGAAGAGCTGACCCCAGGAGCGTGCAGGAGCAGGATGCACGGGATGGGTAGGAATGAGCTTGATTTAGCGCATTGTGAAACAATAAGCAATAAGCTTAGCAAACCTCAGTGCACACGCACATCACACTCTTCCCAAATCCGAACTAACATTGTAAAGTAAAACAACACAACAAGGCAACTTTACAGTGGACAAAAGAAACAATCCCAGAACTCATAGCCCCCCTCCGCAGTTCCTATTGCCCCCGTTCCTGGAATCTCAGGTGCATTCTGAAATGGAAGGGGCAGAGAAGAAGAGCAGGAGGAGGAAACAGGAAAGGATCTCAAATGCAATGCGAATGCCGGCCAGGTACCTCGCGGCTGCTAGTGCTCCGCGCTGCCCCTGCGACCGCGGAGGAAGGCGAAGCGGCTGGGTGGTGCTGGCTCGGGGGAGTGCAGAACTGCAGACTGCAGAAGCGGGGAGGCGCACTCCGCACTCAAGTAGAGGAGGAAAAGCAGAGGCGGCGACGCAGCAGCGGCAGCGCGCCGAGGGCCAGGAAAACTATCGCGCGTGTGACAGGCGGCGAGCGCGTAGTGGCTAGCGCACGGGCGCCACACGATGGCTGCACCGGCGCGGCCCGCACCAGCAGCACGGCCACCACCGCCACCAGCCCACCACACATGGTGGTGACATGGGGCGGGCCGCGGGCGCCTCACCACCAGCGTACCGGCACCGGCGCGCGGCTGCGGGCGAATATGCCGAGGCAAAAGGCGCGATGCGATGTGAAGGAGGCAGCAGGTGGGGGCCGGCCTCGGGGCGGGCAGGCGGCACGAGGGCCGTCGGTTCGTCTCCGGGCCCCAGCAGCGGAAAAGCGCCTAGAATTCGTGGTCTTCCCCGTGCGCGGCAGGGGCGCGGGGGAGCGTGAGCCGTTGGTTCTGAAAGCGGGGAGGGGCCGGAGGGCCACGTCGGCGTCGGCGTCGGCGTCGGCTAGCGGCAGGCAGCCCACCGAGAGCGGCGTGTTGTGGAGGACACGGGGAAACGACGCCGGACATGTGTTGGGACGGGCCCTGGGGTACGAGATTTATTTTTTTTTTTTGGCGGTTCTTTCCTCTCTTTCTGATGACTGTGAGCGGAGGGGATGGTTTCAATAAAAATAAGGCCTTGTTTACTTCTAAAATTTTTTGCAAAATATAAATAGTAGTACTTTCGTTTGTATTTGACAAATATTGTCTAATTATGGACTAACTAGGCTCAAAAAATTCGTCTCGATAATTCCGACCAAATTGTGTAATTAGTTTTTATTTTCATCTATATTTAATACTTCATGCATACGTCTAAAGATTCGATGTGACGGGAAATCTGAAAAATTTTGCAAAATTTTTGGAAACTAAACAAGGCCTAAAATCCATCACCAGTTTCTAAATTTCTCTAAATTTATTTGGGTGTGCCATTCCAATCCTTAAACTCGCAAAACGATTATTTAGATACTTAAACTTGTTCAATTGTGTCATTCTGCTCCTTAAACTTTTAAATCTCTCATATAGGTTCTCAAACTTGTTCAGTTGTGTCGTCCCGATTTCTAAACTTATTTTTAAGACTCATCTGGATCAAAAACCGGGTGAATC
>Ga0182004_10001285_pt1 | contig 18063 bp, 17 predicted proteins | sample Sormic07211540_1_FD_120479 | JGI IMG/M metagenome (GOLD analysis project Ga0182004, IMG submission 120479) | Endophyte microbial communities from Sorghum bicolor roots, Mead, Nebraska, USA - 072115-40_1 MetaG | ecosystem: Host-associated > Plants > Roots > Unclassified | place: USA: Nebraska...
GCAAGGCGTGCGAATTGAGTCCTAAATACTCAACGCACGCGGCGCGAACCTTATCTCGTCCCGTCGCTCCCCGCCTACGCAGCTCTCTTTCTCTCGGCTTCAACCAGGGGACCTATGCCCTGCTCCCTGCTCTGCACGCCGGCGCCCTGCAGCTCCCCCTCCTCTTCCTCCCAGAACACAGTCGCCCCTCCCCTCTTTTCCTCTCCCTGCTGCGCCAGGAAGGGCGAGCCGCCGCCGCCCCAGTCGGGCAGGCTGGCCGCCGAGCTGCCGCCCTGGCCGGGCAGGCAGGCCGGCGCCGCCGCGCCGCGGCCGGCCAGCTGGCTGGCGCCACTGCCGCTAGGTCGGGCGAGCTGGCTGCAGGCCGCTGCTGCCACGCCTGGGTCGAGTCTCTGCGCTGCGCACCGCTGCCCTGGCCAACCACAGCAGCAGCGCCACGCCACGCTCGTCTCGTGCCGGGATAGGCCTGGACACGGGCCTGATCGGCGTTGTCCTCGTCCGCTCTGCGTCATCCGGTCAGGTTATCCGCTCCTCCGTCTAAAATTGAAATATACTTTGATTTATTAAGTTCAATGGAATGTGCAACTAAAATGTTTAGGCTATCAGTGTACAACTTAAGGGTTGGACGTTTACAGTGTTTCATGTTTTTTCCTTGAATACGCAGGAGCTCTGCATATCATTTTAATTAAGAGAAGCGAGTTTAATTTACAGAGACTTCCAGCCTTGCCGGGCTTACTATTGTGCTACATTTTTGATACTGAACAGTGTTTCATGTTCATTTTCTAACAGATGATTTAGCCATAACCTGTAAAGGATTCTGTACAATATCATGGAACCTGAAAGCAGATGTACAAGATGGGTGCTTAATATTCATAACAGGAGACCCAGTTACCCTGGGCTGCTGGGAATCCAACATGGCTGTTCAGTTGGCTCCTTCTGTTGAAAGCAATAATATATGGACAGCTGAAATAAAGGTAAATCTTCTTTTAACAGTATCATTTGCTGAGCATACCATTTATTGATTAAGCATAATATTGTGTGGATGATAAATCATATTTCAATATTCGAGAAGCATTTTAAGTCAATTATTTTAGAAAATTCATCTTTAGTTGATGTGTCATTTACCAACGATCTTTTAGGTAGTTTAATTTGTTAAGTATGCTGTAGTGGTTCGAAGATGAATAATTACATAGTTGCTGTCACAACGGGAGCATGGGGCACATATAGGTAGGCCATATCACATGGCTTGAAGGGGATTATGGCATTGGAAGTGGAAGATAGATGAGGCAGCCTTTTAGAGCTACACACTATTTTTTAGTTTTCCATGGTGAATGGCCCGATCGCGAAAAAAAAGCCATCATTCTTCGTCCTCTTCAGCATTAGCATGTTTGCATGAGGCAGATCCAAATCCAGGCATCTTCACCTGCTACGGCCAACGCCGTTCGTACACATGGCTGTCATGGAGTCTGCCCAGTCGCCGATTCGTGCGTCGCATACTTCCTGTCCCACCTTCATCGTCGCGCTTGTCATGGGATTCGCCGTCTGCCAGTTTTCATCCGCTCTGGTGTGTGGGGCCATTGCGAGTCTTCTCTGCACCGAGGTGGGGTCTTCATTCGTGTGGGGCTGTCATGAGTCCCCACCTGCAGCCCCGACAAGCACGGTCCCCGTTTCAGGCGCCGCTCTATGGATAGGTATAGAGGGGAGGGTTGGATAGCCTAACTAAAATTTATACAAAGACAAACACTAGGCAAGTGTATTAGTAAAAGAGACGATTCCACTAGCCACTACTCGCCTAGCCTAGTCAAGACAAAGCAAGCCCCCCTATACAATTCTAGTTGCAAGGTTAACTAATTAAGCAAACACACAACTAGAGGTGACACCTAGCAACTAGCGATCTAACAAAGAGAGCAACTAATATACACTAGCCACTAGAGAGCTAAACTAAACTAGCAATTGAACAAGCTAGAGAGCTAGAGGTACACAAATTACACAAGCACAATATATGAATTGTAATTGCAGTGTTATCCTGAGGTTCGGTTGCTTGCCGATAACTTAATCCGTGTTGAGGTGGATCCTTGATCACTGCCTCACTTGGGCATAACTAGAAGCTGGTAGATCACCAAGGACCTCTCCAAATCTTGATTGATTTCACTAGAGTTGGCGCCTTGTTTCCCGACCTCGTGCCAATGTCGTCACCGACAAGTGTATCTACAAGCATAAGTACTACGCTGACGGGTCGCTTGCCAGCCATAAGGCTTGCTGGGTCGTTCGTGGTTACTCCCATTAGCACAACGTGGACTACGACGAGACATTCATCCGTGTCGTCCTTGGCATCACTGCCTCGCAGTGGTGGCCGATCCACCAACTTGATGCCAAGAATGCCTTTCTCCATGGCAGTCTTGAGGAGTCCGTGGTGGCCGATCCACCAACTTGATGCCAAGAATGCCTTTCTCCATGGCAGTCTTGAGGAGTCCGTCTATTGCCAGCAACCTCATGGCTGTGTCGACCCCTCTGCACCTGATCATATCTGTTTTTCGTTGACCCCTCTGCACCTGATCATTGTTTGTTGCAGAAGTCCCTCTATGGCTCGAAGCAAGCTTCCCGTGTGTGGCACTAGTGGTTTGCCATGTATCTTCACCAGCTTGACTTCACGTTCTCCGCCACCGATGTGCCTCTTTATTTATAATCGAGACAGTGTGCCTATTTGCTGCTCTACGCCGATGACATGGCCCCAACGACCTCCTCGGACCTCCTGCATCGCATCCTCCAGGCTGTTGCTCTCGCAGCACCAGTATGCTGTTTAGCTTCTCTAATGTGCAGGCATGTCCGAGTGGAGTATCATCCTACCACAAAGCTTGTGGACTCTAAGTCCAAGCTCTCCGCTATAGATGGTGCCCCAGTTGCCGACCTGTCCGAGTATTGTAGCCTCGCCAGGGCGCTACAAGACCTTACTCTCACCTGCCCCGATCTGGCCTATGCAGTCTAGCAGGTGTGCCTCTTCATGCACGACCCCAGGGAGCCGCACCTTGCCCTTGTCAAATGCATTCTCCACTACGTCAAGGGCACTCTTTCTACAAGTCTACACATCCTTTGTCAAATGCATTCTCCACTACTTTAAGGGCACTCTTTCTACTGGTCTACACATAGGCACCGGTCCTCTCCAGTCTCTCACGGCATACTCTGATGCGGACTGGCAGGGTGCCTTGACTCCTGCCGCTCCACGTCAGGCTGCTGCATCTACCTCGGCGACACCTTGGTTTCTTGGTCGTCCAAGCGTCAGACCCTCTCTCGCTCTAGTGCTGAAGTAGAGTACCATGCCGTCGCCCATGGCATCGCCGAGTGCTGCTGGTTGCACCAACTTCTCACTTTGTCCGCGAGAAGGTCACCCTTGGTGTAGTTTGTGTTTAGCATGTGCCATCCTCTGTTTGCGGATATCATGACTAAAGGCCTGCTTGTACCGGTGTTTGTGTCTGTGAGCCTCCTGCGACGATTGCGCAGGGAGGGGGGATGTTAGATATGTATATATCTAGGTGTTTAATTGTACGTAGCTTACTTATAACTGAAGTAACTTGTTACTATATATATTAATATATGAAAGCCATCCAGCCCAAGGGGTGTGAGGTGTTTTTCCCAATTCTACCGTTTCCCTCCTGTGTGTCTCATGCACTCTATGTATAGTCCCTTTGGGCTTCAATACTATCATCCAATTCAATCTCCCTTATTCATAACACCTCAGACAGAAATTAGGAGCTTTATCAGTTTTTTTTAATATCCAACTGGTGCTGGTTAGCACATAAGACAAACCGTGTTACTGTATTCTTCTTTGGGAAAATATTGGGTGCAAACCACCCTCTTAGTGCAATCATGAAAACCATTCCAAAACCGTACTTAGAGGTTTCCAAAAATTACTAAACGATGCACATTCATAGTTCATCCATAGATGTACGTTGTAGAAAAAGTCGGGAGGCAGAATTATTGTGTAAAAATTCATACAAAAATGACAAATTTCATATGTATTTGCACTAGAAGACAAAATTCCTGGGAATTGAGTTTTGTTTCCCAACTTTTGCTACAATGTACGTCAATGAATGAACTATGGATGTGCATCGTTTCGTAATTTTTGGAAATCTCTAAGTATGTTTTTTAGAAGGGTTTTCACGATTGCACCAAGAGGGTAGTTTGCACCCAATATTTTCCTTCTTCGTTTAACAAATGACATGTTCACTAGCTACTCATGGAAACAATTCACTCACTACTTGTAGAAACAAAATAGTTCAATAAGGAAACATTCATTTATCAAGGACAGATAAAGTAAATTCTACAAATATTTGGTGAGTTTGATGAATGCCATGTTGATTTAACTGTTTTTGGAGCTCTTATATCTTCTTTTACTTTTGGAGCATCACATTCTTTATTCTTTCAGGTACCATATGGAGTGCATTTCAAATATAATTATTTTGTTCGAGAAGAAATGGGTTCCTCTTCTGATATTATATGGAGGCCAGGTCCGGTATACTCCTTATCAATACCTTCAGTTGGCCAGAAAAAGCAGGTCATTGTTGTGAAGGACCTATGGATGAAAGCCAGTCTAGCAGGTCTTCCTACTCCTTCATGGGGATCATGGCTGATGGAAGCTGGTTCTCTTGGGGGTGAACTTTTTGATGGTGGAAATAATCAGAGCATTGTGAAAGATCACTCTGCCAGGGATACATCAAATCAAGGTTTATCTGTAGGTAATGTTACATTACCACATCTTCTAGAAAGTAATAGTTAATTGTCTATTTAGCGGTTCTGAACACTTAAATATTTCCAGTGAATTTGTAGGTGATCATATTATATTCAAGCTTGGGAATGGCACACCTTTACATGCAAAACTGTTGGATAATCAATCTAGCATCATGCACAACTCTGTAACTGAAATACCAAATGCCAGTTATATAAGTCAACATGGAAGGTCTCAAATCGTAGAGGAGCCATGGATTCTTGAATCAATTGTGGCTGCAAAGAAACCAGTTGCAAAAGTCAAAGATAAGAAAGGGCAAAAGAAGTTTGTAAATTATAAGCACACTTTGAGTGGAGTTAGTAAAAACATGCATCAACAGGATCAGCCTGTTGAAGAGCCATGGTTATTTCAATCTATGTTTGAACTAAATGAAACTATAGTCCATGCTAATGGAAAAACAGAAGCAAGGGATATTATCGGAAAATTAAGGAAAATAGAAAAACCTCCAACACCTTTGGATGAGAGTAAGCCGAGTGGTGGTGAACCTTCATCAAGAGTTATACTTATGAACTCCTCTGTCTGCACTATTCAGAGAATTGCAGTATTAGAAGATGGAAAACTAGTTGAACTCTTGCTGGAACCCATCAAGAACAATGTACAGTGTGATAGTATTTATTTAGGTGTAGTAACAAAGCTCGTTCCTCATATGGGAGGAGCATTTGTAGATATTGGAATTTCAAGGCCTTCACTTATGAGCATAAAGCAAAACCGAGATCCTTTTGTGTATCCTCAAGTTTTTAAGAACCGAGGAACAGATCCTATTGATGATTCTTATTGTAATGAAGAGAACCTTCCAACTTATGAAAACGATGATGATATGAGTGATGACGAGTTTGAAAATGAAGAAACTCATGATGGTTCATCATTTCCAGTTGAGAATATTACAGATAATGAAGAAGCTGTGGTGCTAGCATCTGATGCTAAGATAAACAATGTCGATGGTGATGAATTTGACAGCATTTCTGTTTATGACGAAGACAAGGATGAAGAAAATGATCACATGGAAGATGAATATAGTGAGGACATACTGCAAGGAGATCAATCAGAAATTTCCAATGATCTTAAGACTTTATCTTCAATTCAACATGCTTTAAGAGAATCTAATGATGACACAAATGGAAGCAGGTGGTCTCAAGTTCGTAAGGGCACAAAAGTTATGGTTCAAGTTATCAAGGAAGGATTGGGTACGAAAGGTCCAACACTTAGTCCATTTCCATGCCTGCGAAGTCGATTTTGGGTATGTATGTATGATCATGGGGCTACCCTTGGTGCTCTTCCATAATTAAAGTTAGTGTGCTTTGCAACCTTTTAGAATACGCCATTGAAATATGCATGTGGTACAAAGAAATATTTCTGAAAATAATGTTTATATATTGACTAATGTAGCTGATTCCCACATGGGGTGTGTAGGCATTGTTTTCCAATTGTGATCTTGACATGATGTTGTCAAATGACACAGTGAAATATAAAGTACTGTGCTAATTGATAAGTATTGTAGTAGAATCTTCCTTTTGAAGGAAATGACAAGAGCTCTGCCTTATCAATCATAGAGAGTTCAAAACAGATCTTGCATGATGGTTGTGACTAAAGCAAAATTTCAACCACATATGTCTTGTTGTGACTATGGCAAATAGGGACCATCATCACTACAACTTGAGCAATAGAAAAACTACAAAACAACAAAGCTAGTAATAAGCAGTTAAAGGCCTTTTGAAAACCACAATGCTTTGTTAGGTGTCTTCCTTAACTTTTGAACACCGTATCTTGAATGATAAGGAACTTTTTCTTGGAGTTCGTAAAAAAAAACACTATTTTCAACAAAACAGATATGTGATTCATTGATTTATTGTTTATACATTAACTAATTATGCATCATGATGACATGCTAAAATAATATTATAATGTACATAACTTTTTTCAGGTAGCTAACAATAGATCAAGTATTGTTCTTTTTACATTTCATCTTGTTCCTCAAATTAAAATAAATCCACACTACTTGCAAGAAATTTTAGGATTAACTTCAGCGGTATACCTTTTGAGTTTGCAGATATTGGTTTCCCGTGGCAACAAAGTTGGGGTATCCAAAAAGATTACCGGAATAGAGCGCACCAGGTTAAAGGGCATCACGAAATTACTGCGACCTCCTGGATTTACTTTGACGGCTCGTACAGTTGCAGCTGGTCATTCCTGGGAGGAACTGCAGAAGGACCTTGATGGCTTGCTATCTACCTGGAAAGGAATAACTGAGCATGCTCAATCTGCTGCCTTGGCTGCTGAGGAGGGTGTGGAAGGTGCTGTTCCTGTAATGTTGCACAGAGCAAAGGGTCAAACTTTATCTGTTGTTCAAGATGATTTTAATGAAAAGGTGAATCACTTCATGTTGCAATCTACTCACATTAGTTTGATATTTAACCTAACCAATCTTTTTTTAAACTCTATTCTGCATTTAGGTCAAGAGACTGGTTGTGGATTCTCCTCGAACATATCATGAGGTAAGTAACTTCACAGCAGCAAACACTTAGGTTATCTAAACTCATGAAGAAATATTTATTTGCATAATTTCTCTTGACATGCATGCCTGAGTTGGTATTAGGAATCCTAAACAGTATAACTCTAGAAACAAATCTATTTGATGGTTTTTTTTGCACATGAACAGGTCTATATCTGATATTAATATATCTGATATTAATTTAGTTCTGCAATTTAATATTTAAATGCCATACTGTTCCATCTAAACTGATTCTGATTAGTTAATGTATAAACAATAAAACAACGACCATGCTTTGCTAGGTGTCTTCCTTAACTTTTTAAAACCGTATCTTGAATGACGAGGAACTTTTTCTTGGAGTTCGTAAAAAAAAAATCACTATTTTCAACAAAACAGATATGTGACTCATTGATTTATTGTTTATACATTAACTAATTATACGTCACTGTGAATGACATGCTAAAATATTATTATAATGTATAAACCTGGTTGTCTTTCTTGTCTTCAATATTGGTTCTGTAGATTTTCTTCCTTACATTGTAGCAAAGTGTTATAAAACATGCTGTTATGGGCAATCGACTGTGTAGTTCAAATCTCAGTCATGTTTGACTAAGCAACCCAACCCGAAGGCAAGCGTGAGATACTTCAAGGAGAGCACCGTGACAAGTGAATGATTTGCATTCGTGAGGATGTGGTACATATACGCACCGTGGCATTGGCATGATTGTAGAGGCTACTGACAAGGCCACAATCTAATGTGATATACATTGAACACAATTTTTTCCTAATCAGCTTAGTTATTCCTGTAGGGAGCAAATCATTCAGGCAAGCATAGAAGCTGCATGTTCTGCATGCTTATGTAGTAGACCAGACAATTTATCGTGCCAGATGAGCACTACTAGGGGTGCCCAATCAATCCATCTAACACCCTCGTGTAGTCAGAGCGGGAGGAAGTCGAACTTGAGACTAGTCCAAAACTTTGTGAAGACGGATGTAGGGAGGCCCTTGGTGAAGATATCTGTGAATTGCGATGTAATAGGGACATGCAAAACATGAATATGACCAAGAGTGCACGCTCACGAATAAAGTGTAGATCTATCTCCACAGATTTAGTCCGCCGATGATGAACGAGGTTGCTGGAGAGGTAGACAACACTCACCTAATCACAATAGACCAAAGCAGTTCACTGAAAAGGGGTGTGAAGCTCCATAAGCATCTCACGCAACAAGGGTGCTGTTTGGTTGCATCGTGTAAACGTTGTGCGATGATGGTGAACATGTTTGCCGGTCATATAAATAACATTGACATTGTCACAGTAGACGACTGTCGTGGTGAAGCTCCTGCAGCAGTTGGTGAAGCCAACAACACTCGGCAATGGCGTGGGCGATAGCACGGTACTTGGCCTCCTCACTAGAATGAGACTTAGTGGACTGCCGTTTGGAGGATTAGGAGACCAATTTATCACCAAGGAAAATGCAGTGTGGAGCGTCGGGAATTTGGACAACCTGCCAGTCTGCATCAGAGTACGCTCTGGACATGACTAGCCAATGTGGAGACTAGTGTTGAGGGTGCCATTGACGCAGCGGAGGATGCGCTTGACCAGCGCAAGGTGAGGCTCATGCGAGGCTGAACAGCGTATGCCAAATCTGGACGAGTGAGCGTCAGATACTGAAGTGCACCCGCAAGACTGGTGTCAGCGATTGGTGCGCCATTAGCGGCGACAAGCTTGGAACGAGCGTCCACATGTGTCGCCATAGAGTGTCACTCTGCAAGACTCTGTTATTCTGTCGGATCAGCAACACTCTGCAGGACTCCTGTGCCATACTAAGTAGATGCAAATGAGAAAAAGTTAGAAAGAGTTGAGAAGTTGTGAGAATTGAGGCGCAAAGGAAACTTTGATAAATAGTCTCATCAAGAATGACCAAATAATACTTGTAGCCAGAGACGCTAATGACAAGTGATGTCCGCAGATCACAATTTATAAGATAAAAATTATGCGTGGCACGAGATACTGACACATGAAAAGGAACACAAACATGACGACCAAGCTAACAAAGCATGACACAAAGAGGTGATGGTGTTCTTATTACATACAGTAACACATAAGAGCTAACTAGCTTTTCATGACCAGGATAGCCAAGGCGGCAATGCCAAAGGGAGGCGGTCAAAGTGACATGAAGGGTGCTGGCGTCAGGGAGGAAGAAAGGGTAGAGTGGCCCAGAGCTATACCAGCAGGGTCAATTCAGCAAAGCAATTGTTGTCAGAAGTAAAGTGGTGCACAGAGATAAGGTTCTTAATAAGGCTAGGTGCAACTAGAACATTAAGATGCAAGGAATCGGAGTGCAATGGTGCAAGTAGAGTTAACAGTGAGTAAAGACCCATTATTGACAACAATAGATGAAGGAATAGGAAACTATATGGGGAGGAAGTATGGAAAAGGATAGGGATACCACTGTCGGAAGTCATGTGAGAGGTAGCACCTGTGTCGAAGTACCACTTGGTCTGCTGGGGAGGCATCAAGAACATCGTATTGAATTTGGCGGAGAGAACTTGCTGATCCGAGTAGGGTTGTCCAATCGTTGGGTTGAGGATGGTCAAGGGAGACCACTGTCGAGCCCTGCCACAGAAGGTTTGTTGCGCCTGAAGAGCCTGTTGCTGTGGTGAAGTAGGAGGTAGTGCTGGGCCAGGCAGTCGACAGGTAGGAAGGCGTGCCATAGGAGGCCTGAGACCGGGTGACATCTGAATGGACCCGCACCAAGAGGGCCAGTGGGAGAGCTGCCAGGACCCAGAGGAGGAGTGCCATGGTTGCCAGGCTAGGGCTGGCTATTCTGGCCAGTGGGGCGCTGCTGATAGTGTTGATTGCGCGGCCGTCGCAGGTATTCAAAGGAGCACCCTTGTGCTTGAGGTAGGATGCTGCTGTTGGACACAACCGCAATTGGAAGAGCCGCCGAAGGCACTTGTGGGCGGCTTATGTTGGCCACTAGTGGTGGCAATGAAGGTTGACGAGGCGAGGAGTGTCGAGGAAGGAGGGAAACGGCTGAGTGCTCTAGAGATACAGTCCGATGGCAGTGTACTTCTCGTTCAAGCTGTGGATGAGGTTGAGAACAAGAGCACAGTCCTAGATGCGTTCGTTGAGGTTGGCAATGGTGTCAACCATGCCCATGCCCTTGAGATTGCAGTAGTAAGCAGTCAGATAGAGTACCCTGTTGTCACGATTACCAACGAACTGGTTCTCATCAGTGGAGATCTTGCCATAGAGCTAAGAGAGAGTGATGTAGTCCATGGGCATCCAATCGATAAGGGTGGCGTCAGGGTTGTCAGCGAGGATGTGGTCGGAGAGGGCAAACTTGCCGAGGGTGGCGAGGAATTGGCCACGCCACTTATAATTGCTCAGGGAGAGGTCAAGACTATCGGCACAAGAGTGCGGATGTTCTGAACAGAGAGCTTGAGTGTGGAGGTTGGTCACGACAGTAGCCTCGTGAAGAAGAAGAGCCGCTTAAACATCGGGCGACGGTGGGGACTCCTAGTGACTGAACCAGTGTGGTGCAACAGGAGGGCAAGGGCTGCATGGACGAGGGCATTGTGCACGTGAACCTCAGTGGTGTTACGTTCTGTGGCAGCAAGAGCAGAATTGCATTCGGCGGCGTTGGCCTAAGCAAGCACGTCAGCACGTGTCTTTGTGGCGGTGGCCAATGGTTCACCTAGGCATCAACGGCAGCAGGAAAGGTAGCTGAGGGAGAGGATCAGATCGATCTAGTCTCTTGTTACCATGTAAGGTGGGAGAATATGCAGGAATATTAGATTAATTATCTTGAGTACTAGGTACATGTATATGTAACTATCCTCCAATATCTTTTCTGAATACAACTCAATCTACAGGTGTGCCAGACTTAGTCCAAGTCAACATATCTACTTGGGGGACTGGCTGGGCTAGGCCTGCATGGCCAGCCCAATTCCATTTATTTGTCTAACACACTCTGCCATGCCAACATTATGAAGAATGTCTATCATTTGCTATTGCTGAGAAAGGAAGAGCCCGTCGCCATGCTGCTGAATGTGCAGCATGAGGAAGTGATGAAGAGCGCTGAGATCCTTCGTAGAGAACTCAAGCTGAAGGGCCTCAATCACCCTCCAGTGTGCCAGCAAGGAGTGAGGATACTGTGAGCACTTTGTCATCCACATACAAGAGCAGATACACCATGTCAGCACCATGATGGTAAATGAACAGCGACATATCAGACTTGGCCTCAAGGAACCCTAGGGTGAGGAGGTGAGCACTGAGCAGCAAAGCGGCTGTTCCAGGCCCGTGGCGCTGGTTTTGAACCTTAAGAGTGATATGTTAAGGGCTTAATTCCGGGTGAGTTGGGTCCTCATACCTCGAAGCCTTTGAGTAGTAGACCGTCTTGGACAGCATCCCGTGCACAAAGATGTTCTTGACATCGAGCTGATGAATAGGCCAATGGCGGGGCAAAGCTAAGGTCAGAACAGTGTGAACTGTCGTCGGCTTTACCACCGGACTGAATGTCTCGCCGTAGTCAACACCGGGCCATTGGGTAAAGCCACAAAGAACCCCACAGTCCAATAAGGCAGTAGCGTGCTAGAAGACCCACTTGCCTAAGAGAATGTTCTTCCTCCATAGCAGCCTGCCATTTGGGATCAGCAAGGGTGCTGCGGAAAGTCTTCGGAATGGGCGCCAGTGGCTGCATACAAGGCATAGGCAACAATCTAATGTGATATACATAGAATTACATAGAATACAAACTTCCTAATCAGCCTAGTTGTTGCAGTAGGGAGCAAATCAATCAGGCAATGCAATGAACATAGAAGCACGCATGCCGTGCATGCTGCAGGGGTGCCCAATCAGTCCATCTAACATGCCTTATAGCCTAGGATGATCGGGCCGAGGGCTGCCCCCTCTTCCCCTCACTCTCCTTTCCTTAATATTCACCGTCGAGTCATCAAAGCCGTCAACTAATTCAGAGAGTCTCGGCTGGCCCGGTCGCCCTATGCTACTGGTGCTTCCAAAGGCGAAGCTCTCGTCTTTGGCGACCAGCAAACAGAGGGCTAAATCCTTTAATTTTGAAGCAAGGGATGAGTGCGAAAGTCGTTGCGCTCCCGTACACGTGCATACTCTTGCTCCGTCGCGCGTTAGTACAATAACGCGCAGCTGTTTTCTTGCTGTCTGCCTGGATGCCTAGGCGACATTTTTGAAACATAGCAGTTAGTATAAAGAAGGACTACGAATTGTAGAATATCTTGGCGTACCCTGTTGGTTTCTTTGCACTGTTCATCATTAATCCTTATGCAAAATTATTTCTTAAATCTTGTGAAGCATATAATTTTCCTGTTTGTGTTTAGGTTACAAGCTATCTTCAAGAAGTTGCACCTGAGCTCTGCAGCCGAGTTGAGCTTTATGAGAAAAGAAAACCTATATTTGATGTATATAACATCGAGAAGGAGATAGACAGCATCCTTTGCAAAAGGTGCTATTTCATTGTTTCTATATTATTTCATAGTTCCTGTTGGTGGAATTCTTTTCATTAGTAATCATTTTTATGGTAGTTTAACTCATCATTTTGTGTGCTGTAATTCTTTTTAAGTAGTGCATCTGTAGAACAAAACTTAAAGTTACTGTACCTTCTACTTTGTTTGGTAGATCTATTACAAGAAATGCTTTAAGATGATTTTGATATTAGAATAAGGAATAAATCCATTTCTGTTCCTCAACCCTTGTTTTAATCTTGCACCCTAATTATCTATACTGTTTGATTTTGATCTCTGAACTCTTTTTGTTGGTTTTGGAGTGATGTGGCAGGAGTTTTTCCTTCGTTGCCGGTTTTCCTTTTCCTTTTTTTGCCAACGCCATGATGTCCTGGGGCAGCGTGTCCTTTTCTCTCTTCTCTCTTTCCATGGCCAGCCGATTTGCTTCTGTGTGAATGAAGAAAAAAAAGTGGCAAAAAGAAAAGATAGAAGAGAGGGAATTGCAGTTGGTCTTAGGCCACATCATAATTTTGGTGGCAGAAAACCACCCACTTACAGGAAAAAACACCCACTTCCAGTAAAAACCACCCGTTTCATATATAGAATCAGTTGGATAGCATGTGCAGTAACATGGCTGCGTAGAGCAAGCCAGTATGGGATTAGCAGAATAAGATTTACCAAGTACATTTTCAGTTAACATCATGAAAAAAGCTATCAGACAAATAGAAATATATCTTGGCCTGATGATTACTAGCACGTCTACTACTATAGGATGTGGATTGAACAATTAGAGCCTTGGAAAACATATGTGGATTTGGGGTAGTGTCCAAAATCAATGACACAGGGTTGTCAATTTTGTGGGCTTAATTTTTACTCATTGGTGTTGAAATATACTGAGCAGTAGCACAAGCACCTTCTCAGTGGGGAAAAGCATCTGTTGATGGAATTATTGAGTTGGTTTGTGACTTCACTAAGATATGCAAGTTCTGAAGTGCAATTAGTTAGACTTTTTTTTGTGCGAGCCAAAATCAAGATTAGTGAAACAAGCCAAAATCAAGATTAGTGAAACAATAAGGACAATTTTTCTGAGGGGAAATAGAGTAGGGGGGGGACCCTACTGAGCATTTTATTAAAAGAGAATTTAACAGAGAATAAAGGAGTTACGAAATGCAAGACAACCTGTATTGGTGAAAAGTAGAAAAAATGGCATGCAACAGGCAGCCAAGAGTGAGAGAAAAAGTGCACATGAGCAAGTTAATCGAGCTTAGGCATAATTAAATTGAAGATCTGAGGTTGTGGTTGAACCTGTGAAGCTGAAGGATAACTTCATCCACACATTATTCCATATAAAAAAAATCAGTTTGCAATATTTTAATATACAATAGACAGGTATGACACTATAGGCTCATAGAACTTACTTTCACTAATGGCTACTATTGCTTTTTTAACCCAATATTTCATACTCTTGTCGGGTTTCATCTATAGAACCCCACAGCCCTGACCTAGGACTCATTCATTGGGGCAGCAGGCTAGTCAGCGCCATGTAAGACATACCCCTGGCACCTGCTGTCCCCTACAACCTCAACTCATGGCAGGGAAGGGATAAAAATCTATTTAGATTTGGTGAAACTCCATCGAACGCTCAGCGATTTCTTTGGTGCTAGTGTCCAAGCTCCTAAAATGACGATAGAGTTCAGGCTTTTTCTTGCCGATCCATCAACAGCCTTGCTGGCCCTGTCCCTCCAGCCCTCAAAGGATGTTTCACCAAGCTGGGATGAGAGGTTTTGCATGCCAACTTTCTGCAGCATGCCAAACCAAAAATCTCGTGCAAAAACACAGTCCTCCAAAAGATGATTTATAATGAAGGCAACAAGAGGGATGATGAAGACCCCCCTTGCTAGCCTATCTTCTGTCCAGCACCTGTTGTGTGTGACAATCCACATAAAGAAGCAACACTTGCCCGGTGCCCAAGTCTTCCAGATCCTCTCCCAAGAAAACAATCTCACTGATCCCTGGAAGAACCCCTATAAGCTGACTTTGCCATGTACTCACTTGAGTTGAGTTACCAAATATGAGAATCGTCAACACCTGGCTGTAGTTCCACATTAGACAGAATGTCCATAGTTCAAGGAATTCCACAATGACATTCACTCAAAGTGCACCTACAAATCCGAGATCCACCTCTGGTTTGTGAGACCTTTATATATCATCTTGGTAAAATCAGTGTGAACCAGATGTTTGTCACTACGGAACACAGTTCTGTTTTGTTGCTCTGAAACAAGATATCTAATTGAGCTGAGCTGCTTAAAGTTCAAAATTCACTTTTAATTTAAGTTTATGTGTTGACCTCTAAGCTGTTGTAAGCTGTAAAGTAGTTTGTGTAATATTGTGTTTTTTACCCTTGTGGCAGGGTACCACTATGCAATGGGGGTTCTCTGGTCATAGAACAGACTGAAGCTCTGGTGTCAATCGATGTGAATGGTGGTCACAGTATGTTTGGTCAGGGAACATCACAGGAGAAGGCTATTTTAGAAGTCAATCTTGAAGCTGCAAAGCAAGTATGTGATTTATCTTGAAATTTACTGGGAAGTAGCTTGATTTGCATTGTTTTCAAATTTTCCTTTTCAAGGATAATTCACCTTAACCATTTTTCACTTGGTTTTCATTTTTTGTCACCTTTTTTCTGAGCTCATCTATCTCATAAGAAATGCATGGCATAGTTCACTCATGAATTACAAATTGTTTACTCTTATGAACTGTTGATGTACCTCTATATTCATTACAACCTTACTAAATTAAGCTGGCATCCACACTGAACGCAATGGAATTGCATGGTAAGACTGTAGATTGATTATGGGCCATGGAGTGCATGTACATATGCAAGGAAGATCTAGGGTTGGTTTGTAGCTGTAGAAGTATCTTCCAGAAGCAAACAAACTTCAGCAGACAAAGGATCCACCTGACCTGCGGCAGCAGCAAGGGATGAATTGTGGGCTGGGCAGGCCAGGTCTTCTACAGAGGCATGAATGCTGGGAAATCGAGTGTCTGGCCCGATGGGCTGCAGGTCACCCAGAGCTGCAACAGTAGTAGCATCACCTACCATGGAGCTCAATGGGGGCCGTGAGCAGTCTTGAAACGATCCATCCACGGCAGGAACAACAGGTAGCCGAGGAGGTCAGGAGACGCATCGTGATCTTTCAGAAGCAAACGAACTTCAGCAATGAGGGGATCCACATGAGAACCTGTGTCGTATTGGCCCACCATCGCAGCAAGAGATGAATCATGGGCTGGGCTAGCCAGCACTTCAACAGAGGCATGAATGCCTGTTTCCTTAATGACCTGGGCTTCAATGCAGTTCTCGACCAACGAGGAGTCGCCCGGCCATGGCGATGCATCCGCATCCCAAGCAGCCTACTCGTGCCAAATGAATTGAATACGTCACACCGGACCCAACACGAGGATGCCCCAGGGTCGCATGCCCATGCACAGCTCGAGGGTCCCCTCCAGGGTGAAGACGCCTGATCGTCGCCTCCATTGGAAGCCAGTCCAGGACGTGAACCAGTGGACGGGGTACGCTGATGCCACTGATTACCGTTGCCCTGAGCACCACTGGCCGGAGGAGGGGACGGGGCAGGATCCTCTGCCGGTGTCGGGGAGGCAGAAGTCATTATGCTGACGGGGTAGTAGTGTAGTACAAAGCACGCAACACTGGCGGGCCCTCGACGAACGCTGGTGTCGGCTCTTGAATCAGCAGGTCCAGGGACGCTGGGATAAGGTCTGGCTCCATGCACCAGGCCATGAGACGGAAATTATCCCACGGGTTGATCGTATCAGGAAGAATTCCTCGAATCAGACAAAATTCATCTAGCAGCTGCTCAGGAGTCTAAGCTCCCAAGCATGTGCCGGGATGCCACTGATCGTAACCTTGACCGGCCGTGAGTTGAAGCAGGAAATAACCTGCTGTCATATTTCTAAGGGAACATGTTGAATTCTTGCTGTCATATTTTTAAGAGATTCGTTACATCTTCTGCATAGGGTGACACTATAGTTGAAGCAGGAAATATTTTGTAAATTTGAAGTTCATTAAAAATTACGAATAACCATGAAAAAAATTCTGAATGCAGATTGCCCGTGAGCTGCGCTTGAGGGATATTGGTGGCATTATAATTGTGGATTTTATCGATATGTCAGATGATTGTGAGTATGATTTCAGATACAATCTGATAACTGATGTCACAAAACTGAATGTTCAAGTTTCTCCATGTGTGCTTTTGGTGCCAATCTCCTAATAATATCTCTTAAAAGTATAAAGGATTCTGGTACCTATACACTACAGTCCTCTTTGCTACAATGTACTACCTCTGTCCCAAATTAAATCAACTTATAGAGTTGTCCTAAGTCAAACTATTTTATTTTGACCATATTCATAGAAAAGGTCACCAAATTAGTGTTACTTATTTGTGTCATAGATGTGGTTACCCTTTCCTAGGATGATTATAGGAATTGATTTATTTTAGGATGGAGGGACTGGTTTTATACTTCATGGGAATTTTTATTGATACATGTGTTTGCAGTTTTCATGGGCTTGGACCGTACAAACTATACTCTTTCTTTATGTTTAAACCTTGCTTCATTCAGTCATTCATTGTATAAGAGTTTTTTATTCTCTTTTTTTCTTCTTAATGCAATGATACGTAGCACTCCTGTGTATTTGAGGAAAAAAACAGTAAGATTTCATATATGATAGCATATATAGTGGTCATGAAAGGGTAAAAAATTTGACGACATTGACATAACTCTTCACGGGGTGACATTGTAGCACCCTAAGAGTTGTAGCAGTAGCTGCGCTCTCTTTATGAAGTGAACGAACTACTTATGGGTTAAAAGTGTTTAGATATTACTTGCCTGTAATATTTAATTGAGCTGAGTGAATTTTGATCAATTTTCGTTCAGTATGTTCCCTATTGGAATATCTGGTACATTCCATAATTTTTCTTTGCATCAATCAAGGGATAGTTTGGCATGAATGTAATTGGGATGTTTAAGACTGGTGCTTTAACTCCAAAAGGCAACATGTCTTAGTTAGAGCATCTCCAAGGGCCTCTCCAAATCAGTTTTGCATTTGAGGTTATTTGCAAAGTCTCAAAACAAAATGCAAAGCCTAAAAAGATGCCTATTCCAAGGGCCTTTGCAAAACTGACTTGGCATACTCTATTTTGCCAAACCCAGAGTCCTCTGCATAAATGCCAAGTTGGGAGGAAGATTTGCAAAGTTTGCACAAATGCAAAACTCATTTGCAAAACCATTGGAGCCC
>Ga0182004_10001286_pt1 | contig 18059 bp, 28 predicted proteins | sample Sormic07211540_1_FD_120479 | JGI IMG/M metagenome (GOLD analysis project Ga0182004, IMG submission 120479) | Endophyte microbial communities from Sorghum bicolor roots, Mead, Nebraska, USA - 072115-40_1 MetaG | ecosystem: Host-associated > Plants > Roots > Unclassified | place: USA: Nebraska...
AAACTGTCGGTAGTACCGGCAGGCATTTAACTTCCGCATCTTGAGTTTTTGAGTTTCAGGTTTTTAAGATACGCCTATTCACCCCCCCTCTAGGCCAATTAGATCCTTTCAATACAGCTGAAGCATACTACTTGTACACGGGTAACCCGCAGGTACCCGTTACCCATGCGGGTACGGGTATGGGCACATATCTGTACCCGTCAGCGGGTATGGGTTTTTTAATGAGCATGTTTTTTTCTCACGGGCATGGGTATGGGTTCATTGTATCTAGCGGGTATGTACCCGTTGCCATCTGGATTCACAGGTGGACAGAGCCACCATCTTCTGCTTCAAAGACTGCCAAGCAATCGGCGCCGCTCCCAGGAAGACAAGCACGCCGGAGGTGCTCCGCCGCCCATCCAAGTCGCCCGCCATGTCCGCATCGCTGAACACCGTGAGCTCTGGCGCGCCAGCCACATCCTTGGGCGGAGCCTCACTGAACACAGTTAGCCAAAGCCCGCCGCGCTTGGGGTAAGCCGACCCCAACTCCGTCGTGCCCTGGACGTAGCGCAGAAGACGCTTTACCACCGCCCAGTGGTCCTCACAGGGGTTCTCCATGAACCTGCTCACATAGCCGACGGCAAACGCAATGTCCGGCCGCGTGTGTGAGCCACCGCAGCCCACCGACGATGCTCCGGTAGAGTGTGGCATCCGCCTTCGCCGCCGTGCTTGCTTTGCAGAGCTTGATCCTCTCCTCCAACGGTGTGGCCACCGTCTTGTAGCCCGCCATCCCAGCCCGCTCAAGCAGCTTCATCGCGTATGCGCGTTGCACAAGCCTGATGGCATCCTCCCCCTGCCTTACCTCGATCCCGAGGTAGTAGGAGAGTGCGCCGAGATCGCTCATCCTGAAACGCGCCGCCATCTCCTCCTTGAAGACCGCGATATCACTCGCGCGTGCGCCCGTGATGATGAGATCGTCGACGTACACCCCGACGATGAGGTGTTCCTTCCCCGTTGTCGAGTGTACCGAGCGTGCTCACTGGCACACCGCGTGAACCCGAGCTCCACCATGGTGGCGTGGAGCTTGGGATTCCAGGCGCGCGGGGCTTGGTGAAGCCCGTAGAGCGCCTTGCGTAACCGAAGCACCTTTCACTCCTCCCCTTTCTTCACGAACCCCGGTGGCTGCTTGACGAAAACAACCTCTGCCAGGTCGCAGTTGAGGAAGGCAGACTTGACGTCGAGGTGATGGACTTGCCAGTCCTTGGCCGCCGCGAGCACAAGCAACAGTAGCACCGATTCCATGCGCGCGACCGGCGCGAAGACCTCCTCGAAGTCAATGCCTTCTCTCTGCACGAACCCGCGGGCAACGAGGCGCGCCTTGTGCTTCACGATGGCGCCGCGCTCATACCTCTTGACCTTGTACACCCACTTGAGCCCAATTGGCCGGCATCCCGTTGGCGGATCGACGAACTCCCAGGTGTGGTTGTCCTCAAAGGACTTCACCTCCTCAAGCATGGCCCTCTGCCATGCCGCATCGCGCTCCGCGACGACAAATGTGGCCGGCTCTTCCGCGCTCATGAGAAGCAGAGTGTTGTCTGCGCCGTCGAGGCCGCGCACCGCCAGGCCCGGCACCTCTGCTTCCCCAATCACGTTGTCCACCCTGCGGAATCGGACCTCCTCCCCTTCATGGAACGCGTCCACGAAGTCAGTGACGTTGGGCGGTGGCGTGGCGTACTCAATCGTAGCCGCCGCCGACGTCCTCTGCTCGGGCGAACTAGGGGATCCTTCCCCGGTCAGCCCAGGCGCATCCAGGTGCCCAGCCCCGCCTGGACTAGGTGGCTCCTCTGCTTCGGCTACAGCTAGTGACTCGACATCCGCCGCGCCATGGCCGTGAATCACTAGACGCTCCACAACGAACGAGTCCCTGGACACTAGGACTTTGCCGCGTGTCGGGTCGTAGAGCCGGTACCCTTTCGTCCTCGGTCGTAGCCGAGGAACAACGCCTTGACGCTTCGGTCGTCAAGCTTAGCCTGCCTAGGCTTCACCACCTTGGCATGCCCGACGCAGCCAAACGTCCTCAGGTACGAGACATTGGGCTTGCGCCCAAACCATGCCTCGTATGGGGTAATCCCCTTCAGCGCCTTCGTCGGTGACCGGTTCAGGATGAACACAACTATGGACACTGCTTCCCCCTAGAACTCCACCGTCATGCTTTTCGCCTTCATCATCGATCGGGCCATGCCCACAATCGTCTGATTTTGGCGCTCTACCACACCACTCTGCTGCGGTAAGGTGCAGTGAGGTGGTGCCCAATTCCTTCGGCAGCGCAGTACACGACGAACTCTCTTGTCGTGAACTCCCCGCCGCGATCGGTGTGCAACACCCGGAGTTGCTTCCCGGACGCCGCCTCCGCGTGCTCCTTGAACGCCTTGATGGCGCCCGCTGCCTCGTCTTTGCTCGTTAGCAGCCGCACCCACATGTGGCGGCTATTGTCGTCCACGATCAGCAGGAAGTAGCGTCGCCCACCATGCGTCTCCGGCGTGATGGGCCCGCAAAGATCCCCATGGACCAGCTCGAGCCACTCCGCCGCATGATACTTGGCCGTCTTGGGGAGCGGCAGCCTTCTCTGTTTTCCGGCGAGGCAACTGTCGCACGGCTCCCCAGCGTGCTTGATGCTCGGCATCCCGGTCACCATCTTCCCAAGTCTTCCCAGGGCGTCAAAGTTCAGGTGCCCAAACCGGTCGTGCCACAGCCAGGGCTCCTCTGTGCACGCCGCTGCCAGGCACACTGGCTGCTCGATCTTCAACTCAAGGAGATAGAGCCGGTTACGTGAGCGTTGTACCTTCGCTAGGAGACGACCGTCCTGGTCCCTGATCTGAAGCACATCGTCGCGGATGAGCACCTCCGCGCCGTGCTCGTCCAGCTGTCCCAAGCTGACGATGCTCGACCGAAGCTCGGGGATGTAGTAGACCTTCGAGAGCGCATGGTGCTCGCCATTCTTGCACCTGAACAGCACCGTGCCTCGCCCGCAGATCTTCACCCGAGAGCAGTCGCCGAACCTGACGCTCTCGGCATGTTTCTCGTCAAGCTTGGAGAAGGCAGGCAGCACCCGATCATGTGGTTGCTCGCGCCAGAGTCCAGGTACCATCTCTGCTCCGACTCGTCTCCGGCGACCCCAAGATGAACCTGCGCCCGCGGCTCGTCAAGGTGATGGACGACCGGTGGCGCAGGACTCTGCTCCACCTCCAGCCCCTCTTCCTCGCCACTCTGCTCCGCGCAGTACACTCCAATCAGAAGTGCGTGATCGCCGTCGCTGTCGGCCTCCGCAAGATGTGCCTCTTCTTTGTTCTCCTTGCGCTCCGGGCACTCGCGTGCCCAGTGCCCGACCTTGCCGCACTTGCGGCAGGCGTTCGGGTCGGTGAACTTCTTCCCCTTCTTTTGTCCACCGGACCCTTTCCCTGCTGCTTGCCGCCGCGCCGCGGTCACCACCACCGCGGTTGGAACCTTCCCTTGTCCGGCGCTTCTCCTTCATGCGCGTCGTCCATTCTTCCTCAGACAGCAAAAGCTTGGGCTTCTCCTTCTCTGGCGCTGCCGCGCTCACATGCTGCGACTCTCCACCACTCGTAGCTGCCCAGCCACGTCCTCTAGAGACAATGTGGAGATGTCCAGCATCGTCTCAATGGACATGGCAAGCTGCGAGTACTTCGCTGGCACCACACATAAGAGCTTGCTGATGAGATCCTCGTCGTCCACCGGCTTGCCAAAACTCACCAGCTGCCTCGCGAGCGACTAAAGTCAAAGCGCGAACTCGTCCACCAACTCGCCGGACTTGAACCAGATGTCGTTGAGTTCCCGGCGCAGCTGCTGGATCTTGGCCCGCTTGGCTCGGTCCGAGCCGACGCGGGAGGACTCCAGCATCTCCCACGCCTCCTTCGCGGTCTCCTTCGCCCCGAGCGCCTCATGGTACTCTGCCGGTGTGGAAGCCATGAGCGCTTCCGTGATGCCTACCTGAGCATCCTCGCTCCGGTCATCTTCAATCGCCTTCCACCACTTGCGGCTGCGGAACTTCCACTTCATCTGGACCGCCCACTCATCGTAGTTGGTGCGGGTGAGCATGGGCTAGGAGTTGGTCCCGCCATACTCCTGCACCACACGCACCTCCACCTGCTGCGGCCCCAGCTGGAGCGCGCCACCGCCGCCGCCTTCCTGCAGTACCACGTCCGCCATCGCCGGTCGTTGGACCTAGCAACGGTTTCCGGCTCCGATACCACGTGTTGCAGCACTTGCCCGAGGTGAGCAGGACCTGCTCTCCTCTCCTCTCCTCCTCCCCTGTCCCAAGGTAGAAGAAGAGCAGAGCTCACTTCAGCACACACACACACACAGCACACTGTCTTCAGCGTTGGCTGAAGACTGAACACAGGAATGGTGGCAAATGAACTGTCTTTTCTCATTGCATAGGTAGAATATATATACACAAAATATGTACCTGCCGGTACACTACTTGGATGGTGACTACACCACTCCATACAACTACTCTACATGGCTTATATCAGCCATCAACTACTCTTGTACCTGCCCATACCAGCCCTCTACTCTAGGTGGTGTACTTCTACCAACTACTGGTGTACTTCTACCAACTATGAAAGACTCAATGGCCTATTGCCATACCTCTACAGTGGCAGCTGAAGCTGACCACTTGTTCCTGCAAAACGCAGGGCAAGGGGAAAAGGGGGACAGCAGATTATCACTCACATTGCACTTGTACTGATTTAAAAGGAAGATTAGAGATCCTACCAGAGTTGCTATGAAGGTTGTAGGGATGGAAGAGGGGTGGACGAGGTTTAGGCAGGCGGCGGCGCCGAGGGAGAGAGAGAGAGGGAGCCGAGGGCTTCAAGGAAGAGCAACCAAGATATTTATCCTCCCTAAACAACCATCTATGAAATCCTATTTTCAAGGAATAAATAATCTATTTGAGGAAATAACAAATGATGAGATAACCGGGCTATTAGCCCTCTAATACTAGACGCCACCTCAGCCAAATCTATGCTGGCCCTTGGTGTACTGTACACTGGTCATAACATCTCTCCCCACCTGGACAAACAGCTCGTCCTCGAGCTAGAAATCTGGGTAGAGGCCTTGGAACTCCCGAAGCAGCTCCCATGTGGCTTCTGCAGCAGCCAAGCCGTGCCATTGGACGAGGACGTGCAAGACAACACGGCGATGTTGAGCACGCAGGACGCATGCTGGAGCAGGCAGGAGACAACCGTCATGTGTAGGAGGCACAGGCCCTGGAACAACCGGAGGATCGCCGCAGTGAGGCTTCAGCAAACCATTGTGGAAGACGTCGTGTAGACGGGCACCGTTAGGAAGCTGGAGCCAATAGGCCACCTTGCCGATATGTTCCAGGACCTGGAACGGAACAGTGTAGCGAAGGCCGAGCTTGCCCTTGGCATGAGGATTCAGCGTGCGTGTCGGGCGGTGGAGAAGACGCAGCCAGACCCAATCGCCCACGGCAAACTCCAAGACGCGATGGTTGGCATCGTAGTAGCGCTTGGAGACCTATTGTGCCTGGAGGAGGCATTCCCAGACCTCTGTCAGGAACTCATCGCGCTCGCGGAGATGGTCGACAACATCCGTGAGTGGCACCCACTGTGTAGGGCAAAGGGGCGGTGGAGGCCGCCCATATACCACCTGGAATAGTGTCATGTGCAAAGCAGTGTGGAAGGTGTTGTAGCAGTATTCCGCCCACAATAGCGAATCCACCCACAAACGCGGTCGATCGCCGATGATGCAGCGCAAGTACATAGCGAGTACCTTGTTCACCACCTCGGACTAGAGGTGAATGATGCCCTCAAAGAAGGCTTGGCCGACGGTCATGGCGGTGTACGGATGGCCGAGGGCAATGAAGTACATATACTTGGAGAAGCGGTCGATGATGGTGAGGATGACTGACTTCCCATGGACCATGGGCAGGCCCTCGATGAAATCCATCAAGAGAGGGCATTCGTCGCACTGTCCCCCGTGTCCCGGCGAGAGAGAGCGCCAGCCACCATGTTCAAGCGGCCAGGGCGGTACTCCTTAGCGAAATCGAAGCCAAATCAATGTTTTCAGGACGGATGGTCGAGCCTGGTCGCCTAGGGACCATCCACGACGTCCAGGACGATAAATCGACCCTAGACGAGTCCCTTGGTCGTCCCGGTCGTCCTTTACATATGGGGACTGATATATACCATGTATATAATATTATATAGTTATATGTTATATACAATATACTTCAATCCATGGTCTCAAGATTCAGCCTTCCTCTTGGGGTCTTTGGCTTCAGCAACCATTTCTGAAGAAAGTTTTGCCAGGGCCTTCTCAACAAGAGATGCAACATCTGAAGCAGCAGCAGCCGCAAGGAAGAGAGGGAGGGCAGCTGGAAGGGAGGGAGGAGCAGCTGGGAGCCGGAAAGGAGGAGAGGAGAGGGAGCTGCAGAACTGCAACAATGAAGGCGGCTGCTGCTGGACAGGAGAGGTTAGAAGAGTGTGTGTGTTCTGTTGACTTGTGTGTGAGAGGCTGAGAGAGTGAGGGGTAAAAAAGAAGAGAAACCCTAATAGGTTTGGGCCAAAACATAAGACAGCTAGCTAGGCCCAACTAGGGCTGGATATCAAGCCAGCTCGGCTCGTTGGCTCGGCTCATTATAGCTCAGCTCGTTATGGCTCGGCTCGTTATATAACGAGCTAGAAGGTTGGCTCAGCTCGGCTCGTTAGCGAGCTCGAGCTAGCTCGTTTGGCTCGCGAGCCAAATCATAGAAACATAGTATAGAGAGACTATAAATTTATAAAAGCAATTGAGCAACAAATATATCACATGCATACTTAAAATAAACTCAACAAAGTACTTATAGCTTTTAACAATTCAACAAATGAACTAAAGTTTTGTCTAGCCAGCCTACTATGATCACAACCGTGACTACATGATAGTCATACTCATAAAGTTTAAGCATCATCCATTGAAGGATAAAGTTAGGGTTTCACGAATGGGCTAGGTCAAGCTACTGAGAAATGTATGGGCATTTGGCCGAGCCAATTTTAGTTCCTGACGTGATAGTTGACTGGCTCATTATGGCTCGCGAGCAGCTCGTGAGCTGGCTCGTTATAAACCGAGCTGGCTCGTTATAAAACGAGCTAGCTCATTATAAAATGAGTCGAGCTCGAGCGAGCCATTAACGAGCGAGTTGAGCGAGCTAGCGAGTTACGAGTTTTTTGTCCAGCCTTAGGCCCAATTCAGCCCACTCTCTAGCTAGACGACCACATAGCCTCGGCGTCCACATGGTCCCAACCGTGGCTAAGGGCCCGGTTGGTTAGAGAAGGCACAGGGAGGAATTTTAGGAGATTAGATTGGTTTCTGTTAGAGGTGCACCTATCCTATAAAGGGGCACTTAGATTGTAATCGAAGACTATGGAAAAAGGAATTAAACCTCCCTTAGGTGGGTGGGGTTTAAACGGTGGCTGCGAGTGGTTCTGCTGTAGCTGCTGGTGACGAATCCCCACCACCGTTGCCTTGCTACTCTATATTTAACTCTCAATCCCAGCTGCTCCTCTGATCTCTACGCTCTCCCTGCTGCCCACGCCGTATCAATAAGAGAGAATCCTGGAGGCATCAGAGGAGCACCATAGGTATGTGGAGCTGCCATGAACACCTGCAGCAACTGTGCAGGCCCACGGTTTTGCTGCTGGTGCTGGCCCATAGGGCACATGGTGATGGACACTGACCAGGGGTCATAGAAGGAGGGCCAGGGCACGCCCTCCTTTGCCACCAGTGCTCTGGCGGCGACAGCGAATGCCCCATTGTTGGAGGGGGCATGGCTGGTGCCAGCGGTGTGTTTAGTACTGCTACCACCTGCAGAAGCGGACAAGCCAACAGCCGACGGAGTAGAAGCAGCAGCAGGTTTCTTTTGTGTGACGAGGAGAGAAGTCGATGGTTGTGAAGACGGCTGATCCATGGTAAGTTTCCTCTAATTGGAGGTCATTACGGACCTCACTGAACGTCGGGAATGGTTTGGACTGCTTGAGAAGTGCCTTCAGGTGGTCATACGTCATACCTCCTGTTGAGTCTGTGAAGAATGTTGAGCAGTGAGCACAAGGTGCAGTCTGGAATAACCTCCCCAAGATCACCAAGAGCGTCAGCCATCCCTTTCATCTTGCGGCAGTAGTCATCAACGAGATCACCCTGGACAAACATGCAAAACTCAGCATCAAGATGTAAAGCACGAGCTTCGCCATTGCCCAGGAACTGCTCTTCAATGCAAAGCCATGTATCACATGCAGTGCGGCCACGGATGTGAACAGACTGCTGAAGCTCGATGGTGACAGTACCAAACAGCCAGGAGAGCACCGCAGTCCATCCGGTGCCAGGACAGGATGTCATGACGAACCACGTCGGAGAGCACATGATCGTCAAGGGTATAGCGCTCAAGAGTGAGCAAGACAAGGCTGCAGAGGAACAGGGAGCAGATGTTTTGAACAGCAGTGGCCTGTACGTGGAGAGGCCGCATTGATGGAGGCAGTGGCATCAATGTCGAGGGCTGTAGCGGCAGCGCACTCCTGATCGAGGACAGCGAGGGAAGTACAGACACGCTCCTGGGCATCGGCATCGGCGCGTGAGGCAATGTCAGCGGCGGCTTACAAGGTAGCCTGCGCGGCAGCCTGCTCGTGCTCTGGGCCGGCAGCGGCCTCTAGCGCCTTGGTGGCGGCTATATATGGGCATGTAGCCTACAGCACGAAGGCCTGGCCCAAAGCACTAACTTTCGGCCCGGCCCAAGCATGGCCCGGCCTGACATACTTTGTGCCAGTACTGGCCCGGCCTGAGACACCAGGCTGTGCATGCGTCGCTCCCCCAACATGACGAGCGGCATGGCCTGGCCCGCAAAACGTCAGCCCAATAGAGGCCCGCTAACAACCTACGTCCCAATCTTATCCCAAACCCTAAATGGCCCATTTACTTACTCGGGCACTCCCTTCCACGTCACCTCAGGTAGTCAACTCCAGCCATATATGGGCATGCAGCCCACGGCACGATGGCCCGGCCCAAAGCACGGACTTTTGGCCTGGCCCAAGCACGGCATGGCCCAACCTGCTCTCCCGTGCCGGCCAGCCCGAGACACCAGGCCGTGCTTGGGTCGCTCCCTTAGCACGACAAGCGGCACAGCCCGGCCCACAAGAAAAACATCGGCCTGACAAAGGCCCACTACAACCTACGTGCCAATCTCATCCCTAACCCTAAATAGCCCATTTACTTACTTGGGCATTCCCTTCCACACCACCCTACAGCTGTCCCACTCCTTGCTTCTTTCTACTTTCCTCGTCGCATCGCAACCTGTGCACACGCACACTCAACTCGACTCCTCTCCCCGTCACACCACGCATCTGGTAGCTCCTCGAATCCTCTCCCCGTCGCACGCGACTGCTCCCTCCACGCAGCCGGCAAACCCCCTCGTGCTCCTCTTCTCGTGCTTCCTCCGCTCAGGCTAGCGCATGGGGACCGGCAATGGACCGACGGCAACTGCACCCTACGCGTGGGCATCGTGCCTAGTTGTGGCCGCGACGGAGCCAGCCACTCAAGGGAGATCTAGCGATGCTAACCTCAAGCACCACCATGGTCCGCAGGGCAGCAGCCTCGACCTCTTCCGTTTTGATGTTCCCTTCCACTGTTGAAGCGGGCCATGGGCCGGCACAGCCTGCTAATTTGGTGGTGCTTTCTAGGCCGTCCCGGCACGGAAAAGGGCACGTAGTGCAGTGCTTGGGCCAACGGCCAGGCACGAAGCCCAGGCTGGCATGGCCCAGTGGCACGTCGGACCATGACGTGCCGTGCCTGGTCTGGCCATGACGGGCCTGCCCGTTGCCCATCTATAGTGGCGGCAGCATCACCAGAGAAAGGAGGCTGAGCCATGGATGGCTGAGGGGAAGAAGCGGAAGGGTGAAGTCATAGGGTCGTGAAGCCTCTTGATAGCATGAAAACATAGATGTATTGCATCTGTTTTGATTTGAAAGGAAGATTACAGAGTTACACTTTATAGAAGAGGACTAGAATTAGGACTTGGAAGTAAAGGGGGCAGCACGCTGGGCGGGTTCCCAGGCGTCAGTCCAGCTAATAATAAAGCAGAGCATTAACCATGGCTGCTGCCCAGTAGCCAAGGCCCCGCTGGGAAGGTTCCCAGGCGTCAGGCCAGCTAATAATAAAGCAGGGCATTAAATATCTAAGTATGCCTAACAAGTCATAGATTTTCCTACTCATTTTTGTCATCGAAAAAATCTACTGTAATATGCTTCTGTGTAGCCTCAAGGTGTGCACCTTAAGTAGATAATGGAAGCACCATACCAGACCCACCTGTAAATTATACAACGTTTCTTCTCCCTTCCGCACACACATGGGAAAAAAATAAAAGCAGAGATAGCATTGCTGCTCTGGTGGTGCTTGCCTCAGCTGAGGGGAGCAGCACTAGCCCATGGGAAACAGAAAAATGGGTTAGACCAAGAGAGGCAGCGAGATCCGGTGTCAGATTTGGTCTAGCGCCACAACACGGACAACAAGCAGAGGTTATAGGCACCACAGAGGCAACAAAACACACTGGCTGGCCTCAGACCCAATGGCAAAGGCAGGTAATTACTACCTCCAGTCAATAAAACATGATGTTTCAGACCAGTACAGTTTTTTTTCCTATTACTTCACCTTATCAGAACATCAAATTTTCTTGACTGGAGGCAGCAGTTGCAAAGAAAAGGGGAGGTGAGAGGATGGAGATGGTTCTTGTGCGAAACCATGTCCCACCCATTTCTCTTTCACTGTGTAGAAACAAGAAACGATTCTATTGTTTTGTTTTCAAACCCCAGTGTAACCAAGTGTCACAGATTCTCCCATTTCTTGCTAGAAACAGGAGCCAAATGCCACCTAAGACATTTAAGAAACAATTGATGACAAAACAATATTACTCGGCTAGAACAAAGCTAACTGTTCTGTAAGACATGAGAGGAAACAAGACCTAGACATAAAAACAGAAAACATACAGACTATCACACTGGTATTCGTTTTTATTATCTTTAGGATTGACAACCTCATGATAGATAACCAAAATAACATGGAAAAGAATATGTTCTTATAGATGCATATTTTGTAGGTTAGGACAATGCATGTAGTTATGTTTCACCGATACAACACACATCCTTCTGATTTTAGATCTGAGGATGGATCTACAGGTTAGTAAATTTGTACTAACTGTAAAATCTTAAATATCATGCATTGTAGAAATAGAGATCTTACCATAGGTGCGATTTGCTATAACTACCCTCGCACCCTTTTCCTTTGCCCCATAAGCAATTGCCTTACCAGCACCCCCAGCACCTACAACAACAACAAGTCTACCAGCCAACGGTGAGCTGGCAGCATCCTTTGATCCTGGACCTGTGAAACATAAAGCATCTGATATCTTTTCCATGGCACACAAGTGTCGAAAGAGAATAGGTAATGTTAAACGAACCTCCAATGCCATCCTCAATAGCAGATATCGCTCCAATGTAGTCCGTATTGTACCCCACTAATTTGCCATCTGGTCTTCTAATTATGGTGTTTATTGCTCCTATTGACTGCATATTCAGTTAATAGCATTTCAATCAAATCGAGAATGATATGTAACTAATAACATAAGCATTTAAAGATTGTGTATTGCACACAATTACCTTAGCAACCGGGTCATGTTCATCACAACACTGTACAGCATCTACTTTGAAAGGAAGTGAGCAACTGCAACATAAGATCATATAGAGTGAACTAAGAAAAATTCTTTCAAAAAAATATCATTAAAACATGCATATGAAAATGACTTGTTAAAGATTGATACAGAAAGTCAGTTTTTTTTAACGTAAAATACAGCAGGGGAAGCCCCCACTGTAAAGTTTTATTTAAAATTAAGCAAAGCCCAACAACTGAATGAGTATCAACAAGGAGAAAAACTGTACAAAAGCAGAAGGAAAGGAGGGTCCGATGTGGACAAGAGAAAAATGACAACCCCACAACCAGGAAAGGGAGAGAGCCATCAACGCTAGGCAAGGACTGCTAAAAGGGACAAGAAAATCGATCTTTTAGAGTCACAGAGTCTAAGAGCCTGTAAATTAGCTTCATACAAAAAACTTTGCTTCCAGGAGCTAAAGGAAGGGCGACCATGATCAAAGATGAAATTGTTCCTCTGCTTCCAGATTTGCCAAGCTCCAATGATGAAGATCTCCATGAAGAAAGGGCTCTGAAATTGCTGCTTAGCTTGAATCACCATCTGAAAGAAGTACATGGAGAAATCCCAATGGATGCCAAGGTACTGCCAACAAGCTTGGCTAAAAGCACAGCTGAAGAAGAGGTGAAAGGCAGTTTCCTCCAAGTTGTTGCTGCAGAGAATGCAATTGTAGTTATTTCCTTCTAGCTTGTGCTTTTTTCTTTTGAGGATGTTCCTTGTGTTGAGCCTTCCATTAAAAGAAGCCAGGAGAAGACCCTGAGCTTATTGGAACATCTAGAATCCCAAACCCAGATGAACGGAGCAGGTGTAATGGTGGTATGTATTTTGGGATAACTAGACCTTATGCTTTCTTTGCCAAGAGGTTGAGAGATTGAGGGAGACTAGAATTGTTTCTTCATAATTCATTGCTTAATTCCCAAAGGGTCTGATTACACGCCTATATATAACCAAGGGCCCAAACTAACGTGAGCAACAATGCTCCTTTAATCTAGGAACTAAACGGAGCCAATTGCTCCTTAATCTTAGGAAACTAAATGGAGCCAATTGCTCCTTAATCTTAGGAACTAAAAATAGGAAACTAATCTAAACTTCCTCTTTAGCCACTGGTTGCCGGCCGGGCCTGCTCCTGGCCATGCGCTCTGTCAGCCTGTTGGCTGCCCATGACAGCAGGAGGTTGGATATTCTTGTAAGGGAGATTGTAGAACTTTGAGGAACATCCAGGGACAATCCATGTTAACTCAGGCCCTAAAGTAATGTCTATTTCAGCCACATTATATTTTTGCCAAATTATACAACTGTATTATGTATGTCACAAAAGTCTGAACTTGAAATAGAAAAGGAAAAATATCAGCAAAAATTTACAGAAGAAACATAAAGCTTGGTGCTACCATGCAAACTGTTGGGATTGGGAAATTCTGATTCCAATCTAAGAGACATTAGGTTATGGATCCATCAAATATGCTTTCATGATGTATAATAACTTGCTAACAAAGTTCATCCATATGGTCCTCAACTCCACTTAAGGCCTTGTTTGGATGCATGTGTATCTACTTCAATCCACATGTATTGAAGTGGATTGGAATGGAACTTAGTTTAATTCAACTCCAATCTACTTCAACACATGTCGATTGAGATGGATACATGTGCATCCAAACAAGGCCTAAATCTAGTCCATCTAAATTACTGTTTCCACTCCCAAGTGATCTCCCAACTTGTAAACAAATGTAATATATATATCTTACAATTTTGCAGAACAAGATTTAGTACCTAAATCCTGAGAAGTCAGGAGATGAATATGTCTCAAGAAAACTAGCAAGATTGTCTCCAAGAAGTGGAAGGTAAACCGCATTATATCCAATGGATTGAAGACATTTATTGTGCAAAATTGGGCTCTTGCTCTGCTTTACTGGGTTGGCTATAAGACCAAGAACCTTTGTATCAGGCCCAATACATTTTATGTTGTAAATGTTCAGTAAGTCCTCAACTGTTGGTTGTCCAGAAGCTGATGTCTTTGTAGCATTCAGTATCCCAAATGTAAGATATCCACCAAACTTGGGTGCTAACACTCTTGACATTAAACCTCTTTCACTCATTACGAGTCCAATCATAGGCACCTGTCATTTTTACTGGTCAGTCAAATGGAAGTTTTAATCCAATATGGCATGAGAAAATATAACTCTCTAAAGCATAGAAGTACAATTAAGATGAAATGTTATATGGTAGAGATCCAATAGGATCCAGCTATTAGGGTAGGACAGGATTAGTTAGTGATAGACAGGCCTAGTGCTTATATGGTTAGGATAGATAGATTGATAGATTGATAGATTGGTTGGTTGCTTGTCATCTAATAGGCAAGGATCCCCCACTGGTTCTGTTTTTATAAACCTGGGTCATCCTGGCTATATATATGTAACCTCATATCCTATAATCAATCAACTATCTTGTGCCCAACTTCTTAGGTCATTCGCCCAGGTTTCTCCTAGGCCTTCTTCTGCTGCCTAGGCACGCCTCCAAGCTGAGCCATCTCCTTCAGTCATCGCCATGCTGGCCACCCCTAACACACACACACACTCCGCCCCCCTCCGCCACTCCTCCCTCTGGGAACGCGTCGCCGCCGCTGAACACACAGCTCCAACCAAGCGCGAGCGCACCTCACAAGCACGTGCCGCCACCCTTGAGCGTGCTACCGCCAACAAACGAGAGGCCAAGGTCACTGCTGCGGAGCGGCTCACGGCCAAGGAATACGATCGTGCGGACGCTGCATGGGCTGATCCCACACGTGCGCCCCACCCAGCCCTAGACCTCGCTCCGCACTCCCTCCACGACACGCTGCTTCTCCATGAAGCCACGGTCCTTGTCAACCTCCACTCGCAGGCCGTCGGTGTCCAAAACATCCGCACTCTTGTGCCCATCCTCGAGCCCTCCTCTAGCCAGTACACCAAGTAGCACGAACTGTTCCTCCTCACCTTGTGGATGTTTGCCCTCAAGGACCATGTCCTTCAAGACGACCCCATCCTAGCCTTCCCAGACTGGGCGTGCATGGACGGCATGGTCAAGTCTTGGCTCTGCGGCGCCATCTCCCCCAAGTTGTCTGCCATGGTGCCACATTCCCGCTCCATAGCCCACTCGGTGTGGCTGGCCGTACAGACAAGGTTCCTAGGGAACCTGGAGACGCACGCCCTCCACTCTGACGCCGAGTTTCGAACCTTCGCCCAGGTGAACCTCTCCGTCACCGACTATGCCTCAAAGGCACGGTTGACGCCCTCGAGGACCTCGGCAAACACATTCCCAACCACACCCTCCTGCCTTCACCTTCAGCGCAGTCGTCCCTTCCACATGTTCCTGGAAGCCCGAAACGACCTGCTGCTAGAGGAACTGAACCAGGCACATCAGTCGACCACACCCTCCACTGCCCTAGTGGCTGCTGATGCACCACATGTTCCTCCGGTGCCTGCACCCAGTCAGGAGCAGCAGCCTCCACCATCCTCGAGATCAGCCGATTCTGGGGGCGCTCCTCCCAATAATTGACGGGGCAAACATGGCAGCAAACGGGGTGGGTAGCCCGCTACTGCGTCCAGGCCTAGGGCCAGCATGCCTTGGCCTTCCTACCTCCACCCTTGGGCTGGTTCCATACATATGTATGCATTACAACCAAAGCACAGGTTTGGGGTAGATTTCGGATTTCATTAGCCACACAAATCATGAAAGGATTTGGGAATACATATAGAGTAGCATACTTGGTCCTTAAGAAAGAATTACAGCATATTCCAACTACTAAAGTAGATCCTACAGAAGAAGCTAATTAGGATAAAGTAGATGATAAGGGTGCTGACATATGTACCAACTACTCCTAATAGATAGACACAAGACTTATAGCTATCAGTGAAGACCCACCCGTCCTCCCATTGCGTCCCTCCCCGCCGGTCCACATCAGTAACCCCCGGTACATCTGCAGCAGTCCAAGCCTCCACATGCTCTCATTGTTGCTACACAGAACGTGTGGGCGCCCACTCCGCCTCTTGAGTTCAACCCCTAAGTCATCCCCGGCTCGGACCAGTCAGCCCACGCCCACTCCTTGAGCACCATGACCCTGCAACTGCCACCTCAGCAGGAATGGTAGTTCGACTTTGGGGCTACTTCGCACATGACCTCCGATGCTGGTACTCTCTCACAGCTCCCCTTCCCGGTAGCCTGTTCCATTTTTGTCGGTAACGGCTTCCTTCTCCCTGTTACCTCCACTGGTGCTACCACCCTTCCTGGGTCCTTTCATCTTAATAATTTTCTTGTTTCCCCCAACCTTATTAAGAATCTTACTTCCGTTCACAAGTTTACATCTGACAACAATTGCTCCATGGAATTTGACCCACCTGGTTGCTTAGTCAAGGATCTTCAGTCTCAAAGCAAGATCATCAGGTGCAATATCTCTGGACCTCTCTACTCCTTGCGTCTACCTGTTGCTGGTGCCCTTCATACTACCACTTCAGCATCCATGTGGCACCGTCGTCTTGATTTGCTTGTCAAGTTATAGGTAATAGAAGTCTAATAGATACAACAAAGCCTATTAGTCCCAAGCAAGTTGGGGTAGGCTAGAGTTGAAACCCAACATGAGCCTCTAGTCATAGTTCAGGTACGTCAATAGCTGCTTTCCAAGCACTCCTATCTAAACAATGATCTCTAGGTACATCACAACCCATTAAATCTCTTTTTATTGCCTCCCCCCATGTCAGCTTCGGTCTTCCTCTACCTTTCTCGCATTGATATCTCGACTTAGGACTCCACAATGCACTGCTGCCTCAAAAGTTCTCCTTTGGACATGGCCAAACCACCTCAACCTATGTTAAAGAAGCTTTTTTTTGATTGGTGGTACCCCTAGACGGTCACTTTATCATCATTCCGAACTCGGTCCATCCTTGTGTGACCACAAATCCAACGCAACATACGCATTTCAGCGACACTCAGTTGTTGTAGGCCAACATTCTGCTCCATACAACATAGCGGGTCTAATCGTCGTTCTATAAAACTTGCCTTTAAGCTTTTGTGGTACCCTCTTGTTACATAGAATGCCAAATGCTTGTGCTACTTCATCCACCCTGCTTTGATCCTATGGCAGACGTCTACATCAATATCTCCATCCTTTTGTAGCATCGATCCTAGATAACAGAAGGTATCTTTCTTAGGCACCACTTGACCTTCCAAACTCACCTCTCCCTCTTCATGTGTAGTGTAGCATTGCCAAAGTCACATCTCATGTATTTTGTTTAGTTCGACTTACTCTAAAACCTTTGGACTCAAGGGTCTGCCACCACAACTCCAGTTTCCTATTTACTCCTGCCTAGCTTTCATCAACTAGCACTACATCATCTACAAAAAGCATACACTAAGGGATATTCCCTTGAGTGTCCCTTGTCAATTCGTCCATTACCAAGGCAAAGAGATACGGGCTCAAGGCTAACCCTTGATGAAGTCCTATTTTAATCGAGAAGTAACCTGTGTTACCATCATTTGTTCGGACACTAGTCATGGAATTGTTGTACATGTCCTTAACGAGGGTAACATTGTGCTTGTCTTACAAAGGAAGTCTAATAGATTGCTTGGCTTAAAAAAATCATTTTGATGTATGTTACTCATTTCACTACCATTGGTTAGCAAGACTTAGAGCAATGGTTAATCAACTGTTCAAGCTTGGTACCTCTTCCACAGGCCACCTAGCTACATTGGTTCTAGAGAAACTCAACAAAATAAGATGAGACCTGTTAGAAGAGTCAAGGGCCTATTGGGCCTTAGCCCATTAAGGTTAATTAGTCGCTTGCTTAGGGGTTAAGTAAACCTCTCTATATAATGAGAGGGAGATGTATCAATCTAATATCAAGCAATGGCATTCTAGCGCCCAAAACCCTAGCCTCCTCTCTCACTCTCACAGCCGCCTCCCTGTGAACAGTACCCGCGGCTACTGTAGCGCGGGTACTGTTCACGCCTTCAGCCGCCGCTCCCCTCTACCACATAACAATCTGGTATTAGAGATCTCAAGTTCGATTCGATCTGGACCTCGCTGCCACTGACCGCGGGGGCATCCTCATCCGCCGGTTCCGTCATGTCGAATGCAGAATTGACAGCGGCGGTTCTCGACCTCGGCAAGATGGTGGCCGGGATTCAGTCCTACCTCGTCAATTTGGGCATGCAGCCACAGCCCCGGTTTCCATCCACCAGCCGTGGATGTCGCCTTCTCCTTCACCGATCCCGTCATATGCTATGGCATCAACGATGGGGCTGGTGTACACGATGGCGAGCACCCCGACGGTAACGACGACGGTCACTC
>Ga0182004_10001287_pt1 | contig 18051 bp, 19 predicted proteins | sample Sormic07211540_1_FD_120479 | JGI IMG/M metagenome (GOLD analysis project Ga0182004, IMG submission 120479) | Endophyte microbial communities from Sorghum bicolor roots, Mead, Nebraska, USA - 072115-40_1 MetaG | ecosystem: Host-associated > Plants > Roots > Unclassified | place: USA: Nebraska...
ATGCTTGAAATCCTAAATCTTGAAGCAATTCGCATGTTCAGTCCTATTTTTTAAAAGGCAGACGAATTGAGTCCTAAATCTTGAGAGGCATGTGAATGGAGTCCTAAATATTGAAATTTCTCGTTTAGTTCCTACCTAAAAACTTTTCATACTAAATGTTTGGACATATGTATGCAGTATTAAATATAGATAAAAAAATAACTAGTTGCATAGTTTGCATGTTTTTTGCAAGACAAATCTTTTGAGCTTAATTAGTCCATGATTGGACACTAATTACTATAGCTACAAATATGCTACAGTACCCAAAATCTTTTTCTTTTCGCGAACTAAACAAGGCCTACATTTTAGTGCAGCACCAAGATCCTTTTCCTTTAATTTGCTGCTCTTCCCATTGATTATAAATAAAGTTAATAAAAGTATTGTTCTGCGGCTTAAGCAAGGTGTGTTCTGCAGAGTCTTGACATCTATGGTTGCACTTTATAGCATTCGCGTGCGCGGGGTCTCTTGCCATTTCCTGTGCATTCAGTATAGTGCAGCATTAGCACACCTATCTATCAGGTAAACAAACTTTGTTAGGGAGATTCTCACGGATAGCATGTGATTGCATGGTTGTTTCGGTGATGGGGGATGGCTTCCTGTGCCCTAGCTTGTTGTTTACATATGAATCCGCATACGTTCCTCCTGGGAGTATCTCCTAGAGATGTTGAGCCATAGGGGCTTCAGTACAAGGTGGACAAACTGGTTAACAGCGTTACTCAGATTCTCTTCATGCTAAATGGGAGCGCAGGTCCAAAACTGAGGCATGCTCGGGGATTAAGACAGGGCGACCCTCTGTCGCCTTATTTATTCATCTTGGCGATGGATGTGCTGAGCAGAATTTTTGACATTGCTGCTGAAGAGGGACACTTGACTCCGCTTAAAGGACGACAAGCCAGGCTTCGTCTCTCTCTGTATGCTGATGATGTCATGATTTTCACCAACCCAATTAAGGAAGGTATCAGCTGCATCATGCGGATAATGAAGGCATTCGGCGAGGCTACTGGACTAATTATAAATATGGCAAAAAGCTCTGTAGCCACAGTCAGATGTGAGGATGTCGACATGGATGAGATACTCGGTGACTTCACAGGAAGAAGAGTCTCCTTTCCTATCCAATACCTGGGCCTGCCACTCACTCTTGGGAGGATGAGAATGGTACATTTGCAATACATACAAGACAGAGCTAAGAGCAAGCAAGCTGGCTGGCAAGGAAAACTTGTCAATGTTGCGGGTTGGCGAGAGCTGGTTAAATCTGTGCTCAGCTCGCTGCCGGTTTATCTACTGACAGTGATCAAGGCGTCAAAGCAATTCTTGAAAGAAATTGATAAGCTGAGGAAAAAATTCCTTTGGGCTGGAGATGGGGAACTCACTGAGGTAAATGTAAGGTGGCATGGACATGAGTCTGTGCACCACAACCAAACGGCGGTCTAGGCATCAAAGACCTCGATCTTTTTAATCAATCGCTTAGGCTCAGATGGCTATGGTTCAGCTGGGACACCAGAGCAAGACCTTGGGAAGGCCTGCAGATTCCAATAACCGAGGAAGATAGAGCCCTCTTCAATGCAGCAACAGTGGTCCAGCTTGGAAATGGTAAGAAAGCGTCCTTCTGGAATTCAAGATGGCTTAATGGTGAAGCTCTGGCTACGCGATTCCCGCTGCTGTACAAACATAGCAAAAGGAAAAATAGATCGATGGCCCAAGCGCTAGCTGATAATATGTGGATCAGTGATATTGACCACAACCTAAGCCGCGAGATCATCATCGAATACACTCAACTTTGGGTATTGCTAGAAGACATAACACTAGCTGATTTTCAGCAAGACACCATCAGATAAGTGCTGACATCAGATGGCTCCTACTTGGCCAGCTCAGCCTATGCAGCACACTTCATTGCAAGGACTAAGTGTGAGTATGCAACACAACTTTGGAAGATCAAAGCCCCTCCGAAGTGCAAGTTCGTCTTATGGCTCCTGCTGCAAAATAGAATCTGGACAGCAGCCCGCCTGCAAGTAAGGGGATGGCCAAACGAATATTTCTGTCAACTATGTCTGAGGAATTTGGAAACAACACATCATCTTTTCTGTGAATGACCAGTGACCAGGGAAATCTGGAAACAGGTGGGGCGTTGGATTCAGATGCCGTGCTTGATGCCTGAAAACTAGACTCAAACTGAGCACCTACAAGATTGGTTTGTCTCGCTGATTGCTGAAACCCCAATCAGTTCGTCCTGGAGTGGGTTCAGCCATCATCCTTACTATCTGGGAGCTATGGTTGGAAAGAAACAGCAGGGTTTTCAAGAAAACAATCAAGACGGTCCAGCAAATTGTGCATTCTATTTGTGATGCAGTGCGTAACTGGACGACGGCAGGGAACCAAGACCTGGAGCTGCTTACTCACCAACAGTTGACATTGGTTCCTACCATTTAGGAAACTTCCTTTTACTTGTTGTCTTTTATTATTAATGTAAATCACCATTAGTTTCTCAGGGGTGGCTTGGGACCAGCCTTCTGGGTCCTGGGCAAAACAGTGATAGTGGCGCATCTTGTGCCGCTATCTCATGTTGTAATTTGCTCTTATCTCTTTCAATGAAAGCCGGTAATGGATCTTTCGAAAAAAAAAAGAATCCGCATACGTTCCCACAACCTGCTTCTCTTGTGGTGGACGCAAACCATCGTTTGGCTGCTGTGATGACTGAGACTTGACATGGCTAAGGCTAACCATTCTTCCTTTTTACAGTGCTGGATGTAGCAGAGTCGACCTGGGATGACCTCGTCCTTGGCTGCGAGTGTCCGGTGCTTGTCGAGTTCTGGGCACCATGGTGCGGCCCTTGCCGTATGATGCACCCTATCATCGCGGACGTGGCGAGAGCATACACCGGCAGGCTGCGCTGCCTCAAGCTCAACACTGACAAGAACCAGGAAGTGGCGACAAGGTACGGCATCAGAAGCATCCCCACCATCTTGATTTTCAAGAACGGGGAGAGGAAGGAGACGGTGATCGGGGCTGTCACGGACACCACGCTAGCAACAACGGTCGAGAGGTTCTTGTAGCCCACCCACAGGCTATTCGCTCGCCATCTGCTGAGACTTAGCCTCGTTTGGAGCATGTCACACAATGCAGCCTGAATCAAAAGTTGCAAACGTGAAAATGGACTATTGCACACAGGACTCGTCTAGTGTTTTTTCTTCTTATTATTATTAAAAAAAGAAGAAGTTGCTAATAATTGCTGTCGTTGTTACTAATACCACCTGTTGCAACACATGAAAAAAGGAGAAACCAAAACATCTTGCTATGCATGGGACAGATGTTGCATTATTACCCTTTGTGAAAACATGTTTGCTGACATGCTTGTCATCATCGCCCTCTCTTTCTCTCTGTCTTTGCCATCTCATTTCAGGTTCTACCGTTCTAGTGTAGTGTAACCCTCTTTTTAACTGAAAACCAACCAAATCACATCATGCATGCTTCTTTCAGCTCAAAATTGATGGCACATTTTTTCATTTGTATTATGTATTCGATTCAACCACACATTCCATACAAAGAATCATATTGCATTGTATCGCAGGACTAACTAAACTGAGCTTATGTTTCTCTCCTCGCTTGAGTTGCTACAAGCAGAAGAGGCAGAGGAAACTACTGTCCTGTAAATCACATCCTAGCTGCTTATATTGATTCATCCGGCAATCATGATTCCTGATAGGTAGCTCATATAGGCCCGCAGCTGCTCCGCCAAAACAAACTGTCTATAACCATCGGCCATGGTAGTTAAGCTCTGATATGCACGATGACAGCGCCTCCCTCACCATCTTGTTGTCTGCTTCCACATATAGCACATCTTCGAACAAGCTCTTCGCCTGCTCCAGAAGCCTCACCTTATCCCTGCTGTTCCGAGGCCGCAGATAGGACCGCTGCTGCAGTGCAGTGCCCCATCTGTAGAGAGCTGCAGTGCCATAACAGTTCCGCATCAGCAAATATATATCCAACCAAAACCACCAAACATGGCTAACAACAGAGCATTGTTGTCAAAAACCTTCTGGAGCATAAGTGTTGCTTCTCGACAATATGGCATCAAACTTATCAATTGCAGCAAGATACACCCGGTCAGCATCGACTGCGGCCTCCTGCATCAATGTTTCAAGTAAATGAAATCAGCATGAACATATTGCGAGTCTTCTTCACAAATAGCAAGGCATAAACTAACATTGCATTTTACTAGCAGATTGACGCTGTTCCTCAGCCCTTTTTTTTTTTGCCTAAGTGGATATTGATTATTGGCAGTTTGAATTTCTAGAGCATAAACAAGACCTTCCCATTCATCATAGTTGATAAAAAAATGCAGCTCATACCGGTCCAATGTCAGCAAGTAGTTGTGCCCGGAAAATAAGTGCTAGTCCCCAATTGTACAATGCCTTGACGTCACCTGAATCAATGGAGAGGGCCATCCTGTAGCTTCTGCCAGCCTCAACAAGAAGGCTTTCACATTCCTCACATACATCGACAAGAGCGGATGAAATGCTCTCTCTGCTTAAGATTCTCCTATCTACCTTCCTGGACCGTGAAACACGCTCCCTTCCATTCAGAAAAGCACCGCTGTTGGCCAAGAGTGTCCTCAGCTCACGACTAATCTTGAGCTTGAGCTCTCCGTGGAGAAGGTATGTGTTCCCTAGCTGACCCACTGCTACCAGACTCGTTGGCCTCAAAGCTACAGCTGTGGAAAGGAGCCTAGCTGATTTGTACAGCAGTGCATCCGCAGTCTCTTCGTCAGCCATGGCCATCATGGATTCCCTGGCCTTCCTCAAGATCTCTGCAGCTTCCTTGACGTTTCGGCTGAACTCCTCGCCATCCGAATCAGCAGAGGCGCCTTCATCATCATATAAAGGATGCAAACCAGCAGCATTATCGACAAAGCCGTCATCAGTCCTGTCTTGTGTTTCACTCACCTTGCTACCACTGTCGCTGTGGCGCTCAATCTTGAACCTGTAGGACCTGTCCCGGATTTCAAGCGTCCTCTCCAGCAAAGATGACTCCATGGATTCAGCGGAAAACCTAGTAGAACCACCTTGAAATGGGCCATCATTCTGCACATGGTCACGCCGATGCCTGTGCTTGGACACTAGTCTCTCCAGCCGAGCATCCCCCACCCCCAGAGTGGCGGTGGCGTCAGCACGGGTTCCTGCATCCTTGGATCCATTGTCATCCTCGTCAAACTGCAGCATGCCAAGCGGCCTTCCATTTGCATTATCGACTATAGAAGGATCAAATGCAAAAGGCTCTTGTTGCAGAGTAGAATCCACGGGCTTATTATTCCCAATTTCTTGTTGCTGTTGAGCAGCAGTAGCCTGGTTGTTGGGATTGGCCACGACTTGAACATCTGAAGTGCTGTTGCTTTTTGCAGGCTTCTTCCTTGGCGAGCTGAGGCTGAGGTCCCGCACGGCGTGGCGAGCCCAGGCACCGAGATAGTCGACGACCTCCCAGAGCGGTCCGAGCGCATCTGACACGGTGTCGCCTTGTTGCGCGGCTACTCTGGCGGCGTCAGCGACGGCATCGCGCAGGCGATCGACGGCCTGGACGAGGAGGCCCGGGCGGGCGTCGGAGAGCAGCTCGTCCCTCAAGGCGCAGGCCTGGGCATCGAGATCGGCGAGGAGGGCGGAGAGGCGGCGGGGGGACTCTGGCTGCGCTGAGGAGGACAGGTGCCTGGCTGCGAATCCAGCGGTGAAAGCGGCCGCGAGGAGGGGGAGGGGAGGTAGGCGGGCGAGGGCGAGGGCGAGCGCGACGGTGGGGAGGAGCACGAGGAGGCCATGCGTGGTGGGCTGCGGCGGGAGGGAGAGGGGGAAGGGGAAGGGGAAAGGGGTGTCGGGCGCCGCGGCGAGGTCGGCCCAGCCGTTGTACGACGACGCCGACGGGGAGGAGTAGGAGTAAAAGTAGGCAGAGGGCGGTCGGAGACAGCTGAGGCGAGGCGGGATGGATGTGGATGGAGGCGGCCTCCTCGTCCTCGTCCTCGTCGTCGACCTCAACGGCAACAAGGGTCGGGTGGCGAGGAGGCTCCGGCTGCTGGAGGTGGAGGGGGAGGAACCTGCAGCCATCGGACAGGATAGCTGGATAGGAGACAGGACAGGGATGCACTGCCAGCTGCAAGTGAAAGACCATCTGCTATCATTTCAAATCAAATTTCTCCAAATTTCGAATCACACTCTAGCATTGTTTCAAAATCAAATTTCTCCAACATTAACCAATAATAATATTATAATATGAAAATAGACCAGCATCTGTGGCATCAAATTTGCTTAATTAGATCTTCCATAAAATACTTAGATTATTTATCAAATCCGCTGGTCATTTAACAATATTTTTTTCTCAAAAAAAAAAATCTGCGAACATTATTTTAAATCATGCAGCTAAGAGCATCTCTAACGATCCCCAATATTTCATTCCCAATAAAATAATATTAGGGGCCTCCAATATTACCTTTTTATATTATTGGGGACGATGCTTTAGCAGATCGTGAAAAAACTTCCCCAACCCATGGGACCTAGCCGTCAGATTTGTCTCCTTCCTCTCTTCCTGCTGCCTCTTCTTTCTCCCCCCATTGACGCCTCTTTCTCTTATCGGCGAACAAGTGGCCGGCAGGCAAGCAAGCACTGGCAAGCAGCCATCGGGGCACTAGCAAGCAGTCAGATCGGGCCACATCGGCAAGCAAGCAAGCACCAGGGCACATCGGCAATCAAGCAGCCTCTTACTCGTCGTGCTGCAAGGCCTGCCAGAACGACACAGAGCTCGCGAACACGCAGCTGGTGGCCATGCAGGTTGCTGCTGCGCTGCGTGCCATCTCGTGTTCGGGGTGAGTGGCCTCCAGGCTACCGGCAAGCAGCACATCGGCGAGCGCGGGGCATACACCTGGGTCGTGGTGCGTGAGCGTGACCTCGGGCTGCCGCCAAACCATCTCCGAGCAAGCATGTATCTCCGGTCGACAGTTGGGGTGGGGCAGTTTGGGTGGGCCCCATCTACTTGGGGAGATGCAAGTCCCGTTTTTTAGGGGAGATGAGGTGTTTTTTGGTCAAAAAAAAAAGATGTTATTGAAGAGCTGTTGGAGCAACAAAATTGCATCGTCTCCCTCAATATGATACGTTTATGGAAGATGAGGGCTCATATTAGGGAGCTGCTAGAGATGCTCTAAGAGCAAGTATATTAATTGGTTGTAAGCTAGCTAAATGCTAAGATGAAGAAGAGAGGAAGAGCAGTCTATAAGCTTACAGCCACCTTAGACATAAGAACCAAGAAACTTTGTGAAAGAAATAAGTGAGTCATATATTAATAGTCAATAGCTAACTATTATATGAGTGGACTGAAAAAGGCTATAAAAAACCTTACATGGACTGCATTATTAGCATTGCTCTAAGCGAACAGGCTAGTTGATATACTTTTTAACAATTGGTCTAAGTAAAAGAGGCTTGGCTTAAAACAAAGCTAAAATGATCCATAAGTTGGAATAAAGCAAGCAGATTTTGTGAGATTTATCAAATGTCATTTAATTAGAAGAAAAACATCGCAACAGCACAAGGAACCAGTCAGGATCCATCCTGAATGAAGATAATCAACACAAGAGAGCTGTTTATTCCACACACGATTCACAACAAAATATATATACAACTATTAAGCAAGTCAAGCATCCCTAGCTCAGATAGATCAAAATGCACAAAAATATACTCCATATATGCAGCAGATAGTAGCAGAACAATACAATCAGTTTTTATAACAAAGGAAAATTTCCAACACTTGGAAGAAGAAACATAATACAGCCACCAAAACATACATCCTCCTAATACAACCTTATTATTACCATGAACCAGGATACACATGCCCTTCTCTACAAAATGCAATAAAAATATATAGTAATGTAAATGAATCGAGGTGCCTTAACAAATACACAGTGCATGTCTCCACCATGCCGGAAATTCACACGTTTTCAGTTTCACCACCACCGCCTCTGCAACAACTCTAAATAAGAGATTTTTCACATCCTCCTACCATAAATGATTAGATTAGGCAGCTGCAATCGGCTCAGTTGCTGCTGGTGGTGCTGCTGCAGGCACTGGTGCCACCGCGGCGGCCTTTTCCATCTCAGGGACACTGCCATTGGCAGGGGCTGCTGGCTTAGCTCCATCCTTTCCAGCAGCAGCTGGTGCTCCATCCTTTCCAGTGGCTGCAGCAGGTGGCGGGGGTGGCTTCATGTGTGGTGGGGGAGTGTGCTTCAGCTTCAGCAATATCTGCCGCATCCGTGCCATGTCTGTTGGCTTCCCAGGCTTTGGGCCCTGGATCACCACGATCCCAGGCTTCTTTTCCTTCTCCTTATCTTTCCTTGCCCCTCTCTTCTCGATGTTAGCAATCTCATGTGGGATAAGTTCTGATATCGCCTTCCAGTACTGCTTATCCGCACCAGCATGGAACTTTTCCTGGTTTGCTAGGAAAAGCTGGCGACAAAGCAGCAGAATAAGAAAATAAAAATGGCCAGGTTTTCATCTTAAAAAAGAGACGAATAGGATATACAGGGTCCCAATCATACCTTCTCCCTGTCACGGTTTTGGCCCTTGCTTGTCTCAACATTGAGCTTTCTCTTCTCAACAAAAGCTTTCTTAAACTCTTCAGCATCAACGATGATTTGGCTCCTCAGCTCCTTCTCATTCTTCTCCTTTTTCTCAAGGTGGATAGCATTTTGTCTGTTGATCATTGGTGTTAGCATACACTTTGAAGAATGAAAGGTAGAGAATACCAGCAACCATTATTTAATACTGGTTACAATGCCTATCTTGACTACCCTGCCATTTTATGCAATTGTCGTATGACCAGAAGAATAGGATAGAGTAAACTACAACAGGCAGACTGAGAGTAGTGAACATAGGTAAATAAAATAATACACAGCAAGGGACAAATAAGAACAACATCAAGGCTTACTCCCAGGAAGATTATCAGGATCGCTGATAGTGAAGAAATATATCAAACGAAACGCACAATAAACTAAACGAGGAATTGCTAGAAGGTATAAATTAAAACATGCGGATGTGCTATTCCAGGATTGAATACTGATGCTCTAGTGCATGTTATGAAGCAAAAAATAGAGTTGTTCATACACATAGACCCTGTTTAGTTCCTAGCCAAAAACTTTTCACTCTGTCCCATCGATGTTTGAACACATACATGAAACATTAAATATAAATAAAAAATAACTAATTACACAGTTTCCATGGAAATCGCGAGACAAATCTTTTAAGTCTAATTAGCCCATAATTGCTACAGTAACACACATGTGCTAATGACAAATTAATTAAGCTTAATAAATTCGTCTCGCGGTTTCCATACGAGTTATGTAATTAGTTTTTTCAGTTAGTATCCGAACACCCCTATATCCCATGGAACATCCGATGTGACACCCAAAAACTAAACAAGACCATAGCTGTTCAGTGGGCACAGCAAGCTTCTCAGCCCTACAAGGGAGGGAAAAAAACTAATGACAGTACGACCAAACCATGCACAAACAGTGAAGCTGAAGCTTTATATGATTTAACAAAGCAGCAAGGTAGCCCCACCAATGCATTTGTGTTTTACTGTAATGACAACCAAACAAACTGCATCCTAGATTCCACTAGCCCTTTTTTTAAGCATGTGCATGTCACGGTCTAGCAAATTGCAAAATGAAGTTGCAGACGCTTATATTAGTTGTATGCAGAAGAATTAGGCGTCCATCGCTTATGCAGAATTCTAAGGCAGACAACGCAACATGATAGAAAAAGGAAGCAGTATAAATTGATGTACTTGGTAACTACTGGCAGGTAAGGTATGAGGGAGACGTGAAATGGTTGATGGATCCACTGAGCGAGGATCGCATCCTATGCACTGAATTTTGAGTAGATCACCAGCGGAATTGCATGCCACTGCACTGCCATCAAGTAGTGTGTGTAGTAGCAAGTACCGACGGATTTACTAGTTGCGATGAGGTGGTGAGATCTATCAAAGGGCGCTGAGTCTAGGCAGGTCGGCGCGGCACGATGGGATCCGCCGACCCGAACCCGAGGCGTAGATCTATTGTAAGCAGACAGCGGGGGATGGCAGATCTGGGCAGCAGAAGCGAGGGGAAGGGAAGCGTTGCCATACCGGCGCCACTCGCGGAGCAGGAATCCCTCCTCGCGCCCCATCTCGGTGGGCGGCGGGAGGATGGGCCCACCGTTGGAGTCAGCGGGTGCGGCGAAAGGGTCGTCGTGGAGGTCGCCGTTGGAGTGGGGCATGCCGAAGGGGGAGGGCGCATAGGCGTCCGGGGAGGCCGGGAAGCCGTCGGCGGCGGGGGCCGAGCCGTCGAAGTGGAGGAAAGGGTCGTCGTGGAAGGGCGCGGCGGCGGGGGAGGAGGTCGGGGACTCGAAGGCGGTGGCCATGGCTGGGGTGGGGGATCTGGGATGGGAGGGAGGGAGCGAAGGAGGAGGGTGGCAGGTGGGCTGGCGTCCCGTCCCTTGATCTGATCTGAGGTGACCGAGACGAAGCAAATGGAAATGGAACCCGAGCGCAGCGAGGTGATGCTGCTGATGGAGGGAAGAAGAGGAACGAAACGCAGGCGCCGACGCCAACGACGCCCACCCACGGTGCTACTAAGAGCAATATTTGTTGGGCTGGAAGGTTTATCGTAGCCTTCTCCCAGTCCACCCATACAATAGTTAACTATTCACTATTAATACATGGTCCATTTATCTCGTTCCTATGCCTAACCTAGCTGTAAGCTTACAGCCTGCTTCTCCTCTCTCTCCTCCCTTCTCTCCTCCACCTCACCATTTAGCCAGCTTATAGCCCACTATAATACTTGCTCTAAGGCCCTGTTTAGTTCACCACTTAAAAAATTTTCATCCATCCCATTAAATCTTTAGACACATAAAAAATATAGATAAAAAATAAACTAGTTACACAATTTGGTTAAAAATCACGAGATGAATCTTTTAAGTCTAGTTAGTCTATAATTAGCCTTTAAGTGCTACAGTAACCCACATGTGCTAATTACATATTAATTATGCTTAATAGATTTGTCTTGCAGTTTTCAGACGAGCTATGTAATTTGTTTTTTATTAGTTTCTAAAAACCTCTCCCGACATCTTTCCGACACATCCGATATGACACCCAAAAATTTTTCATCTCCAAACTAAATAGGGTCAGGTCTTGTTTAGTTTCAAAAAGTTTTAAGATTCTTCATCACATCAAATCTTGCATCACATATATGGAATATTAAATATAGATAAAGAGATAACTAATTGTACAGTTTATCTGTAATTTACGAGACAAATCTTTTTGAGCCTAGTTAGTCCATGATTGAATAATAATTGTCAATAAAAACGAAAAGTAGGCAAACCTAAAAAATTCGCGAACTAAACAAGGCCTAAGGCTAGTCAAATAGCTAGTCTAGGAAAAATTTTATTGGCTATGATGATATTTTTAATGATAATTTACAAATAGCTAGGTAGATAAGGTATAAAAATAATAAAAAAATAGCATTTTCATTGACTATCAAGGAGAGAAATTAAATAGCTAGCGACTCCCAAATAGCTAGCAACTTGTAAATAGCTAATTTAGCACAATCTTTCAAAAATACCTCTCTCACGTAACTCTCCACTGTAGTGTTTATTTATTCTTATTTATATGTTTTGAGAATCATTGGAGACGTCCTAATGTGAATGAATCGTGTCATGCATAAGGACCGTATTGTATATTATGCTTTTTTGCGATAAACTTGCCTCTATTCATATCATTTCGGAGCTTCATATAAACAACTAAGTCACAAACACAAGCCGGAGTTACATGCCACAATTCCGACCGGTGTGTTTTTTGACTTGTTTGGCTAACATGTGCAACCCTACTACAGGATCTACTAGCAAATGTAAAAACAAACTCCGAAGAGGCGAGCCTGAACTCGTTTATCTTGAGAAGGATCGGTGTAATAATAAATCGTTGCATCTCACGTTTTTCCCATAGCTGAATGAGCTCCAAACAATCAGTTTCCAAGTGAATCTTGTGAAAGCCAAACTGAGCAGCCATCTTCACTGCGTCTCGACATGCTAGCGCTTCTCTCACCATTCATTTTGACAGAGAAGGATACTGACTTCACACACATCATCACCCGCTCTATAAAAGGAGGATGAAAACCAAGCTTAACCATAATGCCTTGGAGATAATCCCACTCCACTCTTATCATAAGCCTTTGCCATGTCTAGTTTGACAGCACACGCTCCAAACTTTCCTTTCTTCCTCTTTAAATAATGAATGCATTCATATGCTACCAGGACATTGTCGGTGATCAATGTGCCAGGTACGAAAGCACTTTGTTCCTCTGCAATAATATCATCTAGGAACTCCCTCGTCCTCATTGCTAGTACTTTGGAGCATATTTTATACAACACATTGCACAGAGATATCGGCCTAAAATCCTTTACCTCTTGAGGGTTCCTTATTTCCGGAATTAGCACAACCGTCGTATGATTGAGATCACTCGGGAGAGCACCACCATTCAGGAAATTTAGCACCCCTGCTGTGATACTCGGCCCCAACATCTCCCAGTGAATTTGGTAAAATCCGGCTGCCAAGCCATCTGGTCCCGGCGCCTTGCTCCCTCCCATTGCAAATAGCGCCTTCTCCACCTCCCTAGCACAGTATAGGCGTGCTAGACGCTCATTCATAGCCACAGACGTACACCTTCTGGGGAACATGCTGTAAGACAAGACCAGGAGCCAAGCCTTCACACGCCGTGAATAGGTTAATTCTTGTAGAAAGAAGTAGTTGCCTCCTCTATCTCATCTTGATTTAGCACGACGAGCCATCATCCCTTCTCAAGCGATGATATAGAATTTTGTTTTGATCTCATCCTTGACTTGGCCTGAAAGAAGGCTATGTTTCGATCACCTTCTTTGAGCCAATCCATCCTCGCACGTTGTTTCACCATAATCTCTTCTCGTGACAGCATCTTCGACATTCTTGCAATTATCTGATGTTCCCGAGCAGATGGTCCAGTGCCTATATATAGTCCGGCTCCCCTCCTCCTCCAATTCATGGCGCATCAAATTCAAAAAAAAAAATCACTGAACCAAAGATGTCTCGATCCCAGATCGATGATCTAGATTGCACCCCATGCAGCCCCGCCTGTACCTCTTCCATAGAAGTGTTGTTCCAGTAGCTGAGGACCAAGCATCACGAACCACTGACATATAACTTGGTTTACTTTGCCACATAGGCCTTGTTTACTTCTACCCAAAAACCCAAAATTTTTCAAGATTTTCCGTCACATCGAATTTTTAGACGCATGCATGGAGTATTAAATGTAGACAAAAATAAAAACTAATTACACAGTTTGATCGAAATTGACGAGACAAATCTTTTGAGTCTAGTTAGTCCATGGTTGGACAATAATTACCACAAACAAACGAAAGTGCTACAGTGTCACAAAATTTTTCGCTTCACAAACTAAACAAGGCATATTCTCTTAACAGAAATTCTTTTTCTGCCTTCTCCTACTAGTGTGGCCCAACCATTCAATTACCAGGCCACAAAACGTGTGTTCTGAACATGCCATACCTTCACCTGACGGAAGAGGTTCAGAGAGGGATCGTTAGCCAAGCCCCGATCTAGTCTGACCTTCACGTTCCTATCACCTGCTTCCTGCCTGTTGTCCCAAGTGTATGGGAGACCGATATAACCCAGGTCCGTGAAGCCACATATATACTGATACCGCATCACGAAAAGCCTCCATCTGTCTTCCAGTCCTCGCCGTGGTTGGTATATTATGCTTTGCTAGTGCCATCTCCCTGCACATTTTGTCCATTTACACAAGCATGAAGTATTGTGCATTTGCACGACTGTCCAGCAACCCCCACCAGCTTACTGAAAAGTTAATTCCTAACCATAAAACAAAAATTAAAAAAATTATATATGACTAATATACATTTTATGCTTTGTTTTTTTAAAAAAAAAGAAAAATAGGGGTTAAAAACTCAAGAATTATATTGTCTTTGGAGACCATCAAAACACGTTGTTGCATATTTCTGCTAAGAAGTTTATGCATTTCTTTTTTACATGAAAAAACAAATACAATGACGTAAGAAGCCACCAAGGACGTGAGTGACGGCGCACAACATGTACCGGTCCGTGAGAGGCTTGGGCTACGGGTTCCAACCAGCGGCAAGTCGGCAACCTCCGCCGCTTCTTCGCCGACTGCGAAAGGATCATACCTAAGCCTATGGTGAACCTTCAAGTAATGCTACGTATGTCAAGCATGCAATTATATATAGAGTATATGATTATAATTATTTTACATACTATTATAATATTATTGTAACAATATATTAAATAATTTGTGTTCTTTTGAAAAAAAATCACATGATAACCTTTGGAGTATCTTAAAATGAGTATTTACGTACTCAAATTGATAAATGAGTATGCACGTATACACAATGTGGTTTATTGAAGATGAAAGTAACTATTCGGAGGAGTAGAAAAAATGCATCCATAATAATGTATTATATGTATAAATAAATTTGCATACCACATCAATAATCGAATTTTCAGAAGTAAAAACTACCTATAATTTTGATTGTTTTGTTTTCATCTTAGGAAAAAACAAGTAGCTCTATGTTTTTGTCCGATCCATTTTCATAAAATAAAAAAAAAACACCCAGAATCCTGGCCCAGCCTAACGCGTACAGCTCTCATCAGCTAATAAAAGCCCAATAATGGTCCAATGTGCATATGTGTCCTCGATCGTACAGCACTGCTTTATATATACGAATACGATACGAGTCGACCGACCTACCCAGCCCCCGGCCGCCTCCTCTCTTGTTGACGGCAGGCGGCCATCATGTCGTCCGCCGCCGCCGCCGCCGCTAATAACTTGGCACCTCCCAAGTGGGAGTGGAACTGGGTGATGCTGGAGCGCTTCGTCTTCCGCAGGGACGACGACGAGTCTTTCCCGGACGAGAGCAAGGCGCCCATGAGGGCGTCCGGCACCACCTCGTGGGGCGCCCCCTTCCTCGTCGCCTTCAAGCTCGCCGATCCCCCTGCGATCTCCCGGCTGTACGCGCAGCTGTCGGGCTTTCCACCAGATCCCTCCAAACAGGCGACGTCCTTAGACATCCTGGCGACCCACCGGCATCTCGCCCTGTTTCGCGTCGGCACCTGCAGAGGAGGCGGCGGAGCTCTAGTGCAGGACTTGTTCATCTACGACAGCCGCAGCAGCAACCCTGCTTGTTCCTCCTCACTCAAACGACTCCCCCCTTTACCTTGCCGCACATGGATGATACCCTCATATGTCGCCGCCGCCGTCTTCTTGGTCCTCCTCCTCCTGATCACGACTGGCGGCGGCGCGTGATGACCATCGCATCCATGGGCGTCTTGAGCCGAGGCGAGCGAGAGTTTGCGGTGGCAGAAGTCAAATTTTTCTACGGTCGCCGCACCCTCCGCTCTGATAAGGTCTATGCTGACATCTTTTGGCTGCGATCATCATCTCCTGTTCCTGGTGGTGGTGCCATTGTTGACGGCCAATGGAAGTCTGCCCGCGTACCAGTCCTCGCAAGCAGCAGCAGCAGCGGTGACAAGTCTCATCCTATTACCTGGCAAGATTTCAGCTGGCAGACCGACACAGTCGTCCCTGTCCACAACCGCCTGTGCTGGGTGAACAACTACCGTGGCATCCTCTTTTGTGACCTGTTCCAAGAGCCCACCCCTACTCTCTCCTTGGTCCGCTTCCCTTCAACTGACGACGACGTTCGCACCATTCCTGCATCCTGCCGCCGGCTCTACTGCGGCGCGTCCGCCATCGACGCCGGCCGTGCGCTCAAGTTCGTCAGAGTCATCCGCCGTCGTCATGATGGCAAAGCCGCCGCCGCCGCCGCAGGGAGGACGAGGCTTCACCATCACCTGCCAAACCCTGGTGTTGGACACCATGGTGTGGAGCAAGGACTACACGGTCACCTCCGACGAGCTGTGGTCTGTCAACCCCCCTGAGCACCTCCCACGCAGCATTCTCATGTTCCCTCAAGTCAAAGTCGACAGGCCACACATACTTCACTTCCTTATCACCGACGACTTCAGCAGGTACGTCGTGATGAAGAAGATGTGGGTGGTCACCATTGACATGGACACCAGGGTTGCCCACTCATGTTTTCAGTATATCAATGGGAGGGAGGACACTGGAACTGAGGACGCTGACTTGACCCAACAAAAGTCCATGTGTCCCGACTCCTTCCTCCCCTGTGAGTTGTTCAAGTCCCTCCATATCTCAAGGTAATTATTACTCCTTATACTAGTAATTAATAATTGCTGCTGCTCTTATTAATATACGTACTGCTAGGTGTACTATTTGCTAGTTTGGATATAGTAGTATTGTTACCTTTAATTTAGGTGTCTTAATTTTATTGATGCATTTATGCATATATATCTGCAACTGTTTGTCCCCCGTTTGGAATATATATGGATTTTTTTTTCTCATAAATACTGTATTTTTCTAATGAAACTAAACCAATGAAATTCCTGCATATATATCCCGAATGGATCCCATCTCATTACCATTTCACTTAGAGCTCGTCCGTTTAATTAGTGCTCTTTATTATTATTTCTGTGTTCACCCCAAAAACCAATGAAATTCTTGCATATATCCCGAATTAAGGCCTTGTTTAGTTTATTACTCCAAAAACCAAAAACTTTTCAAGATTTTCTGTTACATCAAATGTTACGATACATGCATGCTTTACCTGTACATCGCGAGATTAATCTTTTAAGTCTAGTTACTTCATAATTGGACAATGTTTGTCAAATAAAAACGAAAGTGTTACAGTGTCAAAATCCAAAAAAAAAAGAAGTGAAGTACTCCCTCCGTCTAAGGATCATAGAAATTAATTCTTTCGTAGATGGAGGGAGTATAAATTATTACCTTCACTATCTGTTCTTGTCAATTGTTTCATATAAATATAGCACTGCTACTTTACAAAGCATCTTTACATGCTAGCCTTCTCTTGCTAACTGAAGCAAGTTTAATTTGAACATCATCCATCTAGATCATTTATGTCGCAATATTATTTATGTATTGCAGAAAGAGGGAAAATAGGAATTGAGACACTTCTGCGCACATCACGTGTTCCTGCCGATCGTAGACATGTCGTCTTGCAGTCCAACCATTTTGTTAGGCCTTGTTTAGTTCGCAAAAATTTTTAAGATTCTCCGTCACATCGAATCTTTGGTCGTATGCATAGAATATTAAATATAGACGAAAATAAAAACTAACTGCATAGTTTACCTGTAATTTGTGAGATAAATCTTTTGAGCCTAGTTACTTCATGATTGGATAATGTTTGTCAAATAAAAACGAAATACTACAGTACCCAAAAACAAAAAAATTTGCGAACTATGAAAGGCTTATCTTGTGTTCGTCGACAAAATTGAAGGACCTGTTGTTTCATGCATGTTGCGGCATAACTAGAGGGATCTTTTATTGGCTATTTTTATGCACTGTATAAACCGATAAGATATCAAGTTTGAAGCACACTATTATTTAAGTTGTATCATTGTGTGGAGCAGAGTTGTTCATCATCAGACACCGGTCGATTTGTTGATGCATACATAATATATGCAATTTATTTGGTACATGCTTTTTTTTCGGAAATTGAATCCTGTATTTTCTTTGTGAGAAATTGAATTGAATGTATATACGAAAATCCCGCATTGCAAACAGATCCCATCACGTTGCCGTTTTACTAGGAGACCACCATCTTCCTGCAGCTAGAGAATTAAAGTACTTTCACATGAATAATCATACATCAATTTCACATGAATCAAGTTCAACATGCCTTGTTTTTGTCTTGCTGATATAGATTTCATTTTTGAAGCGCCCCTGGTAAACCAGGAACTCAAATGTGATACAATACTAGTCCTAGGAGGCTAGTAACACATTTATTACATCAGATAAGTTTCAGCGCAGTAGTCTTGGAAAGCGTGGACAAGGAA
>Ga0182004_10001288_pt1 | contig 18049 bp, 13 predicted proteins | sample Sormic07211540_1_FD_120479 | JGI IMG/M metagenome (GOLD analysis project Ga0182004, IMG submission 120479) | Endophyte microbial communities from Sorghum bicolor roots, Mead, Nebraska, USA - 072115-40_1 MetaG | ecosystem: Host-associated > Plants > Roots > Unclassified | place: USA: Nebraska...
TTCTATCGTGGCTCCGGGAGTCGTTTTTCAGCTCCTGCACCCAAACGCCTGTTTAATCAACTGATTCACTAGTGGAGCTCTGCGTTTTGCGCTCACACAGGCACAGTGTGGCAAGTGAAGCTGGAAAATGGAGCTTCACCCAGCTTCGATTAGACACAAGCGGATCCAGTGTGTAGAGGTCGAGTCTGCCCCCGATGTCAAGGAGGCGCATAAGGGGAGGACGGGCGAGTGTGCAGTCACCGACGCTGTGCCCGGGCTTGGCTCGCCGAAGTACGTGACCGTCGGGTGCGAGGTCACCAGACTACAGAGCTGCTAGGCGCGAGGTCACCAAACTACGATGCCGCTAGGCGCGAGGTCACCGGACTGCGGGCTCACGAGCATCGCGCACAGCGTCAGCTCTTCCTTGTGTTCTGCGGCCTGCAGGAACCAGGCGGAGGCGAGCTGTTGGGGAGAAGATGAGGAGAGAGAGAATACGATATGGTTGAGAGAGAGTATAGAAAGAAAAGAGAAATAAAAAAGGAAAGAAAAAAAGAGAAGGGCGTTATGGGCATTTCTTGGTACAAGGCGAAGCTGTTTTACCAAAGGTTTCCTTAAAATAGCTCTAACTTCTTTAAAGAATCTACTCCTTTGTAGAAGCTACAATTAAAACTGTTTTAGCTGGAGCCGGAGCCCGACCAAACGGGCTTGGGAAAGCAACACCTATATCAGAGTTCATAGCAACTACTCCGCCCTCAACTCCAGTCCCAATTGTAATTTCGAGGACACCGCTGCGATTTGGTGACCCACACAACACGCGTGAGTGTGCCCTTTGCTACGCAAGAGCAAGCACTCGAAAACTTCCCTCTCCCTTGAGCCATATTTTTACCTTGCTACTTTTTGTTTCCTAATTCAGAGGTTAATTGGCTTTCATAAATTATTGTTTGATCTGTTAGCTCTAGAGTGACAAAACTCTAAAATGATGTGTGCCTCTTACTGTTGTAGGCAGCGGCGCGTTTGCAGCCACTGGAAATCCTTGGATCGCGAAACGGTAATGATACATATACGTTGTCCGTCCGTCCGGACGTTGCTGTCCACTCATTTTGCTGCTCCCCCATGCCTTCTTATCCAGTCATTATTTCATCCTCACTCTTCTCTCATATCTTGGTGCCACTCCCACCACTCGCACCATGCGTCTGCACTTCTGCCATGCCATCGGCGAGCCGCTCCTCCCTCCTTTTATCCCTCCCTCCCCGCTGCGACCCACACGCCCTCCATGTCGCCGGAGTAGAGCGCGATGGTGGCAGCTTCCAGTGAGCGACGCAACTCCCTTCCTCCCTGATCTTTCTCCCTCGCTCTCGTGACCTCCATGCATCTGGAGATGGAGACAACGACGCGGCTCCGACGAGGTAGGTGGGGAGGGATTTGGATCTAAAGCCTTTCTCTCCCTTTTCCCTCTCTCCTCTTGTGGATCTGGATCTGAGCCCTCCTCTGCTCCTCTTCTACCTCTTGCTCCTCCTCCTCTTCCTCTGGATCTAGATCTATGAGATATTGTGTTGGCTAGGGTTTCGGCGAGCTCTTGGGATTCAGTGCTCCCGCGTGTTGTAATGGTGTTCTTTGATTTTTGCAGTATGTTTTTCAGGTGATGTTGCAGTAGGATAGGGTTCCGACGAGCTCTCGGGTTCAGATCTCGTCATTGTTGCAATGGTTCTCTCTAGACGTTGCAGTAGGTTTTAGTCATTGTTGCAGTTTTGTGTTTTGAGATGTTGTTTCAGTTGCTTCAATCTGCATGTTGTAGTAGTTTGTTTTATGTCGTTACAATAGTTGTTCGGTGTTGTTGTTGTACTATGTCCATGGTGTTTTAGTTGCTCCATCCAATGCTTCAATCTGCACTGTTGTATTCGTTGTTGCATGTTGTTGCAACAGTTGGTCGATGTTGTTGTAATACTATGTCTAAGGTGTTTCGGTTGCTCCATCCAATGCTTCAACCTATGCTGTTGTATTAGTTGTTACATGTTGTTGCAACAGTCATTTTTTGTTGTTGTAATACTATGTTCATATGGTGTTTCAGCTGTTTCTATCCAATACTTCAATCTGTATGTTGTAGCAGTTGTTTGCATGCTGTTGCAGCAGTTGTTCGTTGTTTGTTGTAATACTATATTTATGATGTTTCAGCTACTTCAACCTGTTTGTTGTAGCAGTATGTCAGGTGTTGTTGCACTATTATGCATATTGAGTTACAGCGCCAAGTACAGGGACAGGTTGTAGGGACGAGTTAGTGGTAGGTAGATTTGCTAGGGGCCGACAAAGCGAGGGGCTGGGCGGATCCCATGCTCGTGGGGGCAGAGGACGGGCTCCTTGCGTGGGAAACGGACGAAGGGGCGGTCCTCTGTGCGGGGCGAGCGGAGCAGGGGTAAGTTGGTTGGGAGGGAGCGGACAAGGAACGGTCTTCCGGACGGGACGAGTGGGGCAGAGGTGAGTTGGTTAGGGGTGGATGGGATTTTCTTTTTTTTTCCTTTTCTGTGGCGCAGGTGGGGAGCTCGGCGTCCGGACGCGTTGTTGGCGCCGGACGTCCGGGCGCTAGCAGTTTCGATCTCGAAAGGCATGCATGTGCTGCAGAACGATGATGAGAAAACCATTGTATGTTGCATCTTTTATTTTTATTTAGACCTTATTTAGTTCTCCACCCAAAAAGTTTTCGCTCATCCCACTAAATATTGGACACGTGCATAGAGCATTAAATATATAAAAAATAAATTAAATACATAATTTGGTTGGAAATTGTGAGACAAATCTTTTAAGCTTAATTAGTCCATGATTAGCCTTAAGTACTACAGTAACCCACACGTGCTAATGACAGATTATTTAGGTTTAATAAATTCATCATCGCAGTTTTCAGGCGAGTTATGTAATTATTTTTTTTATTAATATTCAAATAATTCTTCCGACATTCTATGAAACATCTCACTCCTAAACTAGACAAAGCCTTAACAATCCTTGTGAGTACGGAGGGGATACTAGTTTTTAAGTAAGAGTATAACACATGTTCAAATTTAAATTATTAGACATTACTTGGCATGATCTATAAAGTGAAGTATTTGTGGAAGGAGCTATATACTATTGCTTACTAGCTGATTGGCGAGAGAGTGGGATTCCATATAACCGTATTTATACTCAGGCAGGGATCGGAGTACGGGACTGCAAGGAGATTAGATTAATGGCTCGTGCCTCACGCATTGCGATTATATCTATGATATATATGAACTTTTTGCGTTTACTCCAGCTGCTATACATACGTGCATGATTTGATTTGATTTATCAAACAATATCCCCGAATTGCCTGCAAATTGTTCATTCTCCTTGTTCAGATCCTGTAGGGTTTTCAAGACAATATATGAGATTGATCACTCAATCATAAATGCAAGGACAAGGAACTGAGTTTTAAGTTTTAATTTATTAGTGAAAGTGATCAGATCGTGCTCCACGAATAATCAGATCGACCAGAGACTGATCTGTTGAATCGAAAATATACCAACATGTCAGCCTTTCACGTAATACTAATGGGAAGAAATCGATGCAGGGCCGTAGATTAGCAAGTGCAAGATGTGCAACTGCTCAGGGCCTCCAAATTTACAATAAAAACTAACTAATAATAGATAATATTTTAAATAGAGAAATAAAATGTAGCATATAAAAAGAGTTTACATGTTGCAATTTCTTTGTTTGTTAATTGGATCAACTATACAACATAAGGCAGCCCCAATGTCCATATCCATTTGTTTGCTTGGTAATGGTTTGTCCAGCTAATTGATAAGCCAGCTAATAATTCCAGTTTTTTTTTTGACAAGAGCCGGCTAATTTCAGTTATTTTAATAGCATTCTGTGAAAGAGAATAGGCTGAAGTAAACTGAAACAAGCTCAAACCATTTCGCTTTTTCATGCCACGGACTGCTATGCTAGCTGTTAGGATACTTGTTTATTACTTGAGTACTATTTTATACTCTTTTAGATATTCAATTTGTTCTTAGTTCTGTAAGACCCAAATAAATTTATAGCTTTATAATTAAGTGAAAGTACGATTTGATTTTCTCAAATTTAAGGGCCCCAATATATATTTTGTTCAGGGGCCTCCAAATCTTAGGTACGGCCCTGATCGATGTGCCATGCCATATCATGTGCGCTTGCTTTGGTCTGCAATAACCAGATTGTTTTGTCTTTATATTCTGCGATTAGGATTATGCTCTCGTGCATTGCAACCAGAACAGAAAATAACAACATGATTACTAAATGTTTCAATGTACATCGTATTGTTACGAGAAACTTGATACAACGATAGTTTTGCCTTTATTTCTCATTTTCTCCAGCTTTTCCAAATTTCTTGCACTCAGGAATAATGGCTCGATCATCTTCCATGAGCTAACGTATCTCCATCTCTAGCTATCTCTTCTACGAATAAAAAGCGTCAAAAGCAATCGTTGATCTAGCGACTCATTCTCTTCCGAAACAAGAAAAATCTTCCATAAAAACACCCAGTAAAAAAAATTCCCGCACCCGGTAGAACCATACCCTTCCTCGATAAAAAAACTCCTACCTATGCAATATATAAAAAAAACTCCCGAGCATGGAAATAGAATGAAACCCTACATGCAGGCTCGACCTGCCCACACACCGCAAGAGCCACGACACTGCACCGGCCTCCTTGACCTGCCCTGCCATCTCCACGTCCTCCAACTGTCGACAACCCGTGCCATTCTCGTGGCATTATTTTTTTTTTCCGTCTCAACCATAGGCCTTGTTTAGTTCACCCTAAAATCTAAAAAGTTTTCAAAATTTCCCGTCACATCGAATCTTGCGGCACATGCATGAAGCATTAAATATAGACGAAAACAGTTTGTTTATAAATCGCGAGACGAATCTTTTAGTCCTAGTTAGTTTATGATTGGATAAGATTTGTCAAATAAAAACGAAAGTGCTACGGTAGCAAAATCCGAAATTTTTTCGGAACTAAACAAGGCCATAGTGTATCACAAATTCATAATACAGTTTTCAACCACAGTTATCTCTGTGAAAAGGATAGGATGATCGTGTTTCCTGCTACACATGGTTCTGAAATGGTCAATACCTCCGGAGTGATGACCGGGAATCTTTTATCTCTCTGATCTGATTCTCTACAGACTAGACGAGAGATAAGGCGTTGAAAAGTTTTTATACTATAATACTTTCGTTTGTATTTAATAATTATTATCTAATTATAGACTAATTAAGTTTAAAAGAGTCGTCTCGTAAATTATAAATAAATTATGTAATTAGTTTTTTATCTATATTTAATGTGCTCCAATATTCAATTGTGATGAAAAATTTTGAAAAGAATTTTCATTTTAGGTACAACTAAACAAGCCTTAATAGGAGAGATATGATACGGATACCACCAAAATCCTTTTTGTTTGTTTCTTTGATTTGATTGAGAGAAGGTACCAGGAAATCGCATGTGTACTGGCATCTGCTTTTTATCAACGGTTTACCACTGCTACGCCAGAATTTACGCGGGACCAATACTCCGTAGTATCTGGCAACCTGCATTTGACTAGTAGTCTAGTACTGTAATAACGTCCTGGTCCAGGACGAACATGGACGCCCATGCCGTCCAGATGCGTGATCTGGCGGGGTCCGCACCTTCCCTCCCCCACCCTGCCGTGGCAAGACAAAAAATCATGGCCTTGTTTCTAAATGATTTAAAATTATGTAGCATTAGATATAGATTAAAAATTAATTAATTATACAATTTATATATAATTTATGAGATAAATTTTTTAAATTTAATTGATTTATGATAAGACAATACTTATCAAATATAAATAAAAATACTGTTTTGTAAAAAAAATATAAAGTAAACAAGGCCCAAGAATCCATCGGAAAGAGATCCGAGATACTCTTCCTACTCCTACTACCGGTGCTTTCATCTCGGATGAAGAGAGAATGTAAAAAAAAAAAGCACCGTCAGTCGGTCAGTGCGACCGTGCGTGTCGGATTGTCATGGCAGAAGAGAGCACGGGGGAGTGACGTTGCTTTCTACCGACATGGGCTCAGCTAGTCATCCGACGATTATGCCTTCGCAAAAAATTTTCAAAATTCCCTATCACATCGAATTTTTAGTCGCATGCAGGAAGCATTAAATATATATAAAAATAAAAATTAATTGCACAGTTTATCTGTAATTTGTGAGATGAATCTTTTGAGCCTAGTTACTCCGTAATTGGAGAATGTTTATAAAATAAAAACGAAAGTGCTACAGTGGCCAAAAACGAAAAATTTTGCGAACTAAACAAGGCATGCTAAGGCCTTGTTTAGATACACCCAAAAACCCAAAACTTTACAAGATTCCCCATCACATCGAATCTTGCGGCACATACATGAAACATTAAATATAGATAAAAAAGATAACTAATTGCACAGTTTACCTGTAAATCACGAGACGAATCTTTTAAGCCTATTTGCTCCATGATTGGATAATGTTTGTCAAATAAAAACGAAATTGCTACAGTGTCAAAATCCAAAAAAATTTTGCATCTAAACAAGCCCTAAACCCTCCAATAAACTCTGTTTTATCTACATAGGCTTGAACAGGTTACCCAGCTAGTCTTTCTTGTTATTACCTTCAAAAATGGAATTTAAGCTATTTTATTTAAATTGTTGTTTTTCCGTGTGACAGATCCCTATTATGTAGTGGCGGTGGTGTGCAGGCATGAACCGCGCGTGTGTTCAGCATCGTATTCTGCTACACGTCAGCCGGCATGCGCTCCAAAGCGGCGTGCACGGACGCATGGCCGCCCCAATCCGCCATGGCATATCCCTTGTCCGGACTCATGAATCGTGCGTGCGTGCTGTTTGGCCAACAACCCAGACTCCGAATCCCTTTCGTCCACCTGCAGCATTATCCCCCATATAGTTCCTCAGCAAAAAAATGTGGTGGTGGATACAAATATGTACTGACACCAAAAAAAAAAGTTGAGTTACGAAGTTAAACCAGAAAAAAGTTCAAACGAAAATGATAAATATGAGGTTCATTTGTACTTAAAGACGAAACCAGGAATTTTGTGTTTTATTGCACTTGAACCTAAAAAAAATATCATTTTTGTATGAATCTTTTTAAATACGAGTTTGAATTTTATTTTTGGATGTGAATACACATTTGTATGCACTATGGATATGTTAAGTTTAAATTTTCTTTGAACAGTTGAATATATTTTAATTTTACCTGCCTTTTCTGTCCATCATATATGACTTCACTTTCTCCCTTCTCTCTTTGTTATGGTTCCACTTGTCTCATCAATAGTAGCCACCACGTGATCGTGTTGCCTTTCCCACTTTCTTGACCTGGCACCTCCGCTCCACTTCCATGTCCTCATGACCCCTCTCTCCACCAACTCTACAGCCTCTGCTTCCTGCAGGGACCATGCCAATTGGTGGTACCTAAGGCAACAAACATTGCATGTTTAACAAGACCCCTTTAGCTAATCTTATCATAATCTTAATACTATCCAGTTAATGATTACATGTTTAGTGCTAATGGACTTACGTAACACCTAGGGTGTTTACACACATTTTCGACCGAAGGCGATCGATGTGGCTAGGATCTCAATTTGCAGGTGTGGCCGCACATGGAAGGGGAGGGAAGAGACGAAGGAGTTGGACAATCCATACTGGGCATCATGAGGGTCACCACCACCATCGTAAGACCATAACTTGCCTCGTTCGAGGAATTTCGACACATGCTGAAAGGCGTTTATCAGTTGCCATGACAGCACAAGATCAAACCACATCTAATCTTGCGCTACGCATGGCAAGGACCTCTCACCCGCCTCGCCTAATACTTGGTCCATCATTGCAAAAGCAATTTGAAATGTTGCCATAGCCACCTTCGCCACTGAGTGTCAGGCACACAGAACATATGCACAGCCTTCACAGAGCCCCAAGCCGCTTGCCATGGCCCTCATGGATCCTTGTCCTTGCTTGCCGCCCTCTCATACTCGGATTGAAGCTGTGGATCGGGAAGAGAGAATGCAAAGATTTGAGAGGCTAGATTGGGGTCTTCACCTATTTAGGATAACAGATAAGGATGTCGGATAGGAGACGAACCATAGTTGAGGTGTGATTTAAGTTTTGGATTACCAGATATGTAAGGCCAGTCTTAGTGGCCCGTTTCAATGCACTATTTCCAAAACAAATCCGCTGACAGGGCATCAATGAAACGAATAATGAAACAACCTCCACAATGCATGAGTTTCACCTTGACGTTTCCTAGGCTAGGCAAAGCATTTAATTACTGCAAAAATGATTGGATCACATGCAAGATGGTGAAACGATTTAGCCCTCAGTGGGGATTTCATCTCATTTCACCGCGTGGGAAACAATGCCCGCGGAGTTTCACCATGGTGAAACTACTTCCTTCTCTCTCCTCTTCGTTTCATGCATAAAGTGCAGTTTTACTGACATGGCGTTCTAATAAATGTGCATGACATTCTGGTGAAATCTCCACTGAGACTGGCCTAAGGTCGAAACAAGGAGATAAAAATTGGATCACCAGAAACCAAGAACCAAAATTTTAGGAACTTCAGTCTCGGTCTTAGTTCTTTTGGGACACTCTTTTTTGTTTTTTTTTGTTTTGCCTTTCCCTATTTATTACTGTTCACAAGTTAGAGACCAGCTGACCAACCGTAAGTATTTTTCTATAGAGGTACGTAACATGTGTAACTCATGCTTGGCACTAGCAGATACAGTATGATTTTCTTCACACAAAAAAGAGATACAGTACGATTTTCTTTGCAAAAAATGAGACGGTACGATTTTTGTTTATTTTCTTGCATCATTTTTGCATTATTGGCGAGAAAACTAATCTGCAGCAAAAATTATTTTTTTCATGAGTACTGATTAGGCGCCAACCACCCTACTCGGATTTAAATAAAGAAGAGAGAAAAAAAAAACACCAAAGGCAAGGCGAATCGTGTTTAAAAAAAAAAATCCTTCTCTGCAACGTGCAAGTGCAACCATGGAGAACCGGAGATAGATCCAGGAGGTGCGGCCATAGTGGTCGGATCATGCAGGCGCAATCGCGCGACTTTCTGTGCTCCAATCGTCCTTCGAGTCAGAGGCATGCATCTTTGACTTTTTGAAACATGCTTCATTAAACAATTGCGAAATTAATACTCAATCCATGCTAATTATTATTTCTTGAATAAATAGGAGGGTTTTTTAGGCCCCTACAGGCCCTAAATTATATGACGTTCAACTTTTTAACATAATTTTGATTATTTGTCTTATTCAAATTTTTGTGCAAAATATCACTTCTTTTGTCATGATTTGATTATAAGTAAAAGTTCTATAAAAATGACTTAAATTTAACTATATTTATATAATTTTTTTAAATAAAAACAAAAAAATCAAATATCTTTTAGTTTGGGATAGAGAGAGTAATAATTATGCATTTTCTTGCCGCTCAAATACCTATAGAAAAACAATTGGAAAAAGGATAAACTCCTATTTGCTACCATGCGAGAACACGACATATGCACATACAGTCATACACGTGCTAGGAAGATGGTGCTACAATTTTCTCATGAGAACGACTTCCCAAGGACAAGAAATTAATCAGACACCAAAAGTAATCGTGAGATTGTTTTTCTCATTGAACTTGACCTTTCCTTTTTTTTTTGTAATCAGTAATCACCATTCTGAACACAGGAATCTTGCAGGAAAAAAAAATGCATTTCATGCATTTCCAAAAAGGCATGTAACGCTTCTGTGACAAGGTATTTTGCTCACTGTCCAGGACAGCACATGATCCATATAACATGTTGACCTCCACTTAAAATGTTTGAAAATTATTTACTTTTTTTGGATAATTCATATATTTGTAGGCATTAACAATAATAATGCTAAGGCCTTGTTTAGTTCTCAAAAAGTTTTACCAAAAATTTAAGATTTTACGTCACATCAAATATTGCGGCATATGTATGAAGTATTAAATATAAACGAAAATAAAAACTTATTACATAGATTACCTATAATTTGTGAGACGAATCTTTTGAGCCTAGTTAATCTACGATAGGATAATATTTATTAAATAAAAATAAAAGTACTATAGTACCTAAAATCTTAAAATTTTGCCAATTACAAGACCTAAAGTTGATCGTACAGTGATGCGGTCTCCGGCCACGCTAAAGCGTTTTTTCCTCCCTTTCAATTGACAACCACCAACCATAGCCCCCAAAAGGAATGAACTTCCTCCTAAAGAAACTATTCTCTCCATCCTAAATTATAAAAAATTTTAGCATTTATAGATTTATAGATTTTACTATGTATCTAAACATTATATATATAGTAAAAATTATGAATTTAGAAAAGTCTGAAATTATTCTATAATTCATAATGGAGAGAGTAAAAGACACCTCGTAAGTCGTAAACCGGTGATAATAGGTGAGGCAAGTATTTTATTTTCCATTTCTAGGTTGAGGCTGGCAAATTTCTAGGAGAAAAATGAATAACAGAAATACTACTACTGTACTGATAAAACGTAGTACTGATAACAGAATATACTACACGGTTATACGGAAGAAAATGATGGAGAGAGAAATGTTAGGTGAAGTGGGCCCAGCATCACTGGGGGGTTGGTGGCCGTGGGGTTGGTGAGAGGACAACAAGGCTACAGCGCTGCTACTGCCTACCGGCCAGCGGGTGGCTTCTTCGCCGACGTGGGGCCATCCGGTCAGTGTCCGCCCGCCATGTCCTCACGTGCATGCCTGCCCGACTCGCCAAAATACTTTCCGCACCGAAGCTCAGGTACACCCGCACCCGCACCCGCACCCCGTGCGGACCCACCTCTGACCTCCTTCCCCCGGATCCGCGCCCGGCGCCAGCGCGGCTATAAATGGCGGAGCCCCCAGCAGTGCCGAGACCCCGTGCCACACATCCCCGTTCGCATCTTCTCCCTCTTGCCGGTCCCGAATAAAGAGCAGCAGCGCAAGGTGAGTTCCAGCCTGCTGCTTCTCTCTCTCGTTGGTTCGTCATTTCCCCGTTCGTCGTGCTTCTCCCGAGGTTCGTCCGTCCGTGCGTGCGTGGTTTTGTCATTTGTGCGCGCATGCTTGGGGGGAGATGCTGCAAACCTTGGTTGGGTCTTCCTCGGTTGGATCTGATGGTCGCCACGGGATGGCCGATCCCGGTGTGGGTTTTGGTGATTATTATGCTTATTTAGGGATTCTGTAGATCTGGGGTGCCGTTTAAATTTGAGATTCAGTGGACAAATTTTGGGATTTTTTTTTTAAAAAAATTTGGTGTCTCGGAGGGAGGGTTCACCATTTTATTAGATCTCGTAGCCTCTGCATTTGGAGTTGTCTGTGGTGCTCTGATTTTCAGATCTCACGGCATCGGTTTAATAAGTATATTTGTTGGTCATCCAATTCGAATGTGCGGTGGATCTGCGGATGGTTTCTGATTGTCTGAATTCCTTTTTTTTTTCAAATAAAATTTGCAGAGGTTAATTTATCGCCCGAGAAGAAGAAAGCAATGGCGGCTGAGAGCTTCCTCTTCACCTCGGAGTCCGTGAACGAGGGGCACCCCGACAAGCTGTGCGACCAGGTGTCGGACGCCGTGCTCGACGCCTGCCTCGCGCAGGACCCCGACAGCAAGGTGGCGTGCGAGACCTGCACCAAGACCAACATGGTGATGGTGTTCGGCGAGATCACCACCAAGGCCACCGTGGACTACGAGAAGATCGTCCGGGACACCTGCCGCGAGATCGGCTTCGTCTCCGACGACGTGGGCCTCGACGCGGACCGCTGCAAGGTGCTGGTCAACATCGAGCAGCAGTCCCCCGACATCGCGCAGGGCGTGCACGGGCACTTCACCAAGCGGCCCGAGGAGATCGGCGCCGGCGACCAGGGCCACATGTTCGGGTACGCCACCGACGAGACCCCCGAGCTGATGCCGCTCAGCCACGTGCTGGCCACCAAGCTCGGCGCGCGCCTCACCGAGGTCCGCAAGAACGGCACCTGCGCCTGGCTCAGGCCCGACGGCAAGACCCAGGTCACGGTGGAGTACGTCAACGAGGGCGGCGCCATGGTGCCCGTCCGCGTCCACACCGTCCTCATCTCCACCCAGCACGACGAGACCGTCACCAACGACGAGATCGCCGCCGACCTCAAGGAGCACGTCATCAAGCCCGTCATCCCGGAGAAGTACCTCGACGAGAAGACCATCTTCCACCTCAACCCGTCGGGCCGCTTCGTCATCGGTGGGCCCCACGGCGACGCCGGCCTCACCGGCCGCAAGATCATCATCGACACCTACGGCGGCTGGGGTGCCCACGGCGGTGGCGCCTTCTCCGGCAAGGACCCCACCAAGGTGGACCGCAGCGGCGCCTACATCGCCAGGCAGGCCGCCAAGAGCATCGTGGCCAGCGGCCTCGCCCGCCGCTGCCTCGTGCAGGTCTCCTACGCCATCGGCGTGCCGGAGCCCCTGTCCGTGTTCGTCGACTCGTACGGCACCGGGAGCATCCCGGACAAGGAGATCCTCAAGATCGTCAAGGAGAACTTCGACTTCAGGCCCGGCATGATCACCATCAACCTCGACCTGAAGAAAGGCGGCAACAGGTTCATCAAGACCGCCGCCTACGGCCACTTTGGCCGTGACGACGCCGACTTCACCTGGGAGGTGGTGAAGCCCCTCAAGTTCGACAAGGCATCCGCTTAAGATTGGGAAGCCAAATTGGACATGAAGAAGACTGTGTGTCTCCGTGCTGTATCTTCCTCTGGCTCTGCTGATACCTGCTGCAAGCATTGCTGCTGCTGCTGCTGCTCCTGCTCCTGGATGTGTGTTTGATCAGTGACTGGCTGCTCCATAGAAGAGAAGAAAAGAAGGCTTTGGCAAGCAAGCCATGTCGGCGCCGCCGGCTTAGGGATTGGTATAATTTGGTGTGGCAGCAACCAGGATTATGCGCTGATCTTTATCTTTTAGTTTGGTCGTCCAGTATTTTTTTTTCTTCCCCTTTTCGAGTCTGTACTGAAACTGCTGAGAGATTTGCAGTTTTTAATCTATCAATATTCGTATGTTACTGTTACCCTTTAGGTGCCCCCTGTGTAACCAAGCGCAATTACAAGTTCACATTTCTCCGTCCACTTGTGCTTGGTGACCTTTGAGTACCATGAAAGGTGGTGAAAAAATTGTTTCGTGTGACCTTTGAGCAGCTGTGAAAGGTGCGCACAGTTCATACTGCACAAATTGGCAACTGAAGGGACAGGCTGGATCTTTGTTGCTGTTGGTTACACAACTGGCCAAACTTGAACAGCAGCAAAATTGGCCACCGGTACGTGATGCGCGCTTAGCTGAAATATTATAGCTGAAAGAACCGTTCGCTGTTTGTTAAGAGAGAAAAACTGAAAAATTATGACTAAAAGAACAGTTGGCCATTTGATAAGAGAGAAAAACTGAAAACATGGCTAAAAGCCTCAGTCATGATTCTTGAGCAGGAAAGCTGAAATTATGCATCCTTTTTGTAGATCGGGTGGGCACGTGGAGTTCTACTGTATTTCTGAGCGAGTAGAGGTATTTTTTTGTCACCCAAAGAAAGAACTGTTTAAACAGCTAGCGGGGATGATTATTTCGGCGGCTTATGCTAATACTAATTTGTTTTGAGAAAAAAAAAATATTCTGCGGCTAAGTGAAACAGGGCAATTGTGCTTCAACAGACAAGCTCAACCATGACAGGGCAAATGGGACGGTTGGGGCCGAGAGATGTAGCAATGTGGAAGATGAGAGAGGATAACATATTTCTAATGGTTGTAAAAAAAAACATATGTCTAATGCATCATCATCATATCATAGGTAACGAAACACAGAACAGGATGTCCTCGTTCTCCAGTCAAGCAGAGAGAGACAGAGAATAGAACCATCCTGTTACAGTAACCTAGAACCAAACACGCGTCTGACGACCACGGCCATGGCGGTGGGCGGCCGTCCACCGGCGGCGAGCGGGGTGCTGTGGCCTGGCGGCGGATCTGGAGCAGAGTTAAGCGAGCAGCCGAGCACGCCACGTGACGACAGCGGCAGGTGAACAACCAGCCATGGAGCAGGCGTACCGCGTACAGCTGCACGCTGTCCGCATCCGCGAGCGAGCGACAGCAGCGATTGGCCGTTCCGCGCTCCGATCTCGTCGGTGATCCGACAACGGAGCTCCGCCGGTCGCCGGAAGGTTACAACCCTGCACGTGTTTGGCTGTTGATTAACTTTTTTCATAGTAGGCTAGGTGAAGCAATGCCAAACAAAAAAGGAAGGAAGAAAAAGATCGCACTCACGATGGTGTGATTAACGAACCTTCTTCGGTTTGACGCTTAATTCATCAGTACTACACACCGGTCTGATTTTACACTGTTTGGCTGGGGAAAGATTTGTCGGGGCGGTTAAGGACCCAAGAGAAAAATCAGAGCAGCAGCGATCGGTGGCCCTGTATCCGGCTTGTTGGTATGAGCTGTCATAGAGTTTATTAGCTAAATTTATCAGTCATTAAACAATATTTTTTTTCACAACAAATCAGCTATGGCTGAGTGCCTTTCCAAAAATCACCCTTTAAGTCATTATTTCAAAGAATTATGTGCATATAGATCGTTTTCTATATCCGTTCTATCTTCAACAATTTTTCTACATGTTTTCAGATAGTCATTCTTATTTTCTATCTTCAGCTAACAAGAAATTCGAAATAGAAGATGGCTATATTTAAAATTTTAATAAAAAATACTGTTAAAGACTTTTTACTAAAATTTTATTCCTAACCATTAGATATTACATAACAGGTCTCTTGGAGTTGTTCTACCAATCCCTTCACTTGCACTTGTAGGTCTATGTCCATTTCTTCAACCCCCGCTGATAATAAGTCATAATGCTCTTTGTGGATGGGGAATGGGTCATTCATCTTGACCCACCTTTTTTTTATTTAAACACGTACTAAGAATTTCATTCAATCATTTTGTGGTGCTACGAAAAATATCTAGCTAGCTCATAGCTTACTGTATCATTTATTTCTAGGCTTTGGTGGGTGAGACCATCAATAAACATGTAGTACATTCATTATTGAAACAAATACTGATACCGTACTACATTAAAATAAGGAACAAAAAAATGATCTGGATACTGGAGAAACAGAACCAGAAATCATGTGGCTTTTTAAGGCTGTCTCCGATAGGAGACCCATTTGGGAACCCAAACCCAAAATGGGTCTCCAACACAATACCTATAGCCTCCAACAGAGTATCCATACAGAAAACCCTTTTTAGGTATCAGGAGAGGCATAACCCAAATTTGGGTATTCTCTCTCCTCGAGACCCATTTGCAGAGAGTGTTTTCTTTTAGGTCTCGTTGCTGGAGAAGACTAAATATAGGTATGAAACCTTTTACCTGTAGCGCTACCCAAAGGATAAATAGGTCTTGTATTTTGGGTGATGATTGTTGGAGATAGTCGGCCTTTTATAGGTCCCCGTCCAACAGCTGCACAACCTCATATCCAAGTCTCATTGAGTACGGAGTCATTCCCCTTTTTATATTTTGAAAATGAAAACACGATTTAGCATCGTGTGCACCGACAATATTCTATTTGGAAGGAAAAGTATCAAGTACTAGGTTCCGTCAAATATTTAGGGGCAAAGGAAAAATACGCCTGCAATTTTTAGCATAATTTTGAGCTAGCCAACGACAAACTTAAGGTAATGAAGGTGTATGTACCTTACCAAGTTACCATGCTCAGCTGACATGGACTAGAGAATAAGGGGCTGTTTGGTTGCCAGCCACAGTTTGCCACACTTTACCTTAGGCATGTTTGACCAAGTTGGCAAGTGTTTGGTTGACAACTAAGTTTAGACATGATTCTTTTGGGCTCCACATGTCATAGAGTTAAAAAGTGTGGCAAGATTCCTTTAGGCATAGCAAAGTGTGGCAACCAATTTGCTAACCACACTTTTTGTGGCTTGCCATACTTACCTAAAGTTAGTTATGGTAAACTATGGCTAGCAACCAAACATCCCTTAAAACCAGCTGATATTTTTTAGGGAATGACTCATCTGTCGAAGAATACTTTTACTCACTTTAAAGACTCATGTGTCTATGAGGACACGACCACCGTAAGCTAAGGGGGTGTCCCGTTTCGATGGTTAATGTAGCATTTTTGTCTTATTTGATAATTAGTATCTAATTATAGATTAATTGGGTTTAAAAGATTCGTCTCTCAAATTACTCTCCAGCTGTATTTTTAATTTCGTAAATAGTTTGTATCTAAACATTCAATATAACAAGCGGTAAAGTTTAACAGAGCAAACCAAACACCCCTAAATAGCGTTGTTAGCCTCAACGAAAGTTATTGCTCCACGTAGATGAGGATGCATCGGAGGTGGCTGGTCTCGCTCCAGCCTCCACGTAGATGAGACGAGTATGTATTAACGAGAGCATAGTCAATACTCCCTCCGTCCATTTATCTCAATCATTTAAGCAAAAGTTTTTCTTCCAATTATCTCCATCATGTTGAGGTGATCGGCTGTAATTATGGCCATTCTTTGGATGTATGCACACGTCTCCATGTAGGACTTGGGTCATATTGGCTGTTCATTGGTTGCATGCAGGCATGCACATTAATTAGATTAATTGGACCATAATAATTTATTGAAAAGACGTGACGTGAGTCTTTCATGCTCCTTGGTCTCTGTGCACAAGGCTTAAACGAAGGAGACTAAGGCCATCCTCAATGGGAGTTTCATGACACAGTTTCCAACACATCAATATTTTGGAAACAGTACATAGGAGTTTTATGGGGATGAAACTCTCTCTACTCCCATAAAACTCTTACCATCTCTCTCTTCATTAATATAGTGCCACATCAGCATATTTAATGTAATGAAACTCTAATAAAACCCTCATTGAGACTGGCCTAATGGACGGAGGGAGTACGCAGCAACATTATTTATGGTCCCATTAATCCATTATACACAGGTTTTTCCCATTCCAGCTTCTCACAACACGAGACTCTGGCGGTTGCCTAGACTTTTATGTCATGACTCATGAGACATACTTCCTCCTTCCCTAAATAAGAGCTATCTAACTTTTAACTTTGACCAAATATATTTAACGAAATATTAATATTTATAGTATATAATTTATATGATTAGCTAGATTGTTGAATATACTTTTATAACAAATTTATTTAAAGATATAAATATTGTACTCCCTCCATATCGGATTTAGAAGTTTTTTTGACAAGATTTGGGTCAAACATTAGCAATATAACTCATCAATAACTTTTGTCTTAAAAAATATGAAAATTATATGAATAGATTTGTCTTAAAAAATACTTTCATAAATGTACACATATATCATTTTGTTAAAATTATTTTTATAAAAATAAGAGGTCAAAGTTATAATTTGAAAACTGTGTTGCTGTTTTAAACGACTTTTAAATCTGATACAGAGGAAGTATGTATTATATTATTTATAAATCTAGTTAAATTTGATCAGCATGATTTTCGTAGCGACTTTTTTTTAATGATGATGGAGGGAGGGAGGGAGTAGTAAAGCTGCCGTTCTACTCCTTGCGAAACCATCATTCGACGGGGAAGCCCTTAACCGACCAACGCTCTAAACACCTTCTTCGTTGGCCGGTACCGGCACGATGCACGCTAGTATTAAATAATGCTCTTGACTTTTCACAATAAAAACGACATGAGCTGGCTTCATGCCTCCATGGAGAATTACGAGCTGGAGCGGTTGGACGTGGACCTACAACTGCAAAGCAAGCCAGCGATTGTACTGGCATGGGACCACCGCTCAGTGGAACCAGTCGCGATGTGGGACCCGATACTCTCCCCAGTCAAGCCAGCCTTTTTCCACCCTCCGCGGCCGGCCTCTCTGCTTCTCCCACATCACATTCCTATCGGTACGTTCGTTGCTGAACAAAAAAAAAAAAAAAAAAAAAACCACCGCAGCCCCCCCCCCCATCACCACATTCCCCCCCCCCCGCCCCCCACACCCCGACAAAAAAAAAAAA
>Ga0182004_10001289_pt1 | contig 18047 bp, 8 predicted proteins | sample Sormic07211540_1_FD_120479 | JGI IMG/M metagenome (GOLD analysis project Ga0182004, IMG submission 120479) | Endophyte microbial communities from Sorghum bicolor roots, Mead, Nebraska, USA - 072115-40_1 MetaG | ecosystem: Host-associated > Plants > Roots > Unclassified | place: USA: Nebraska...
CCGGCAAAAGTAAAACCCTATGTTTATACCTTTGCCTTGATAACTTTGCTCCTCGTCTATCATCATGATCTCCACATCATGCTTCAACTCTTTGTAATCATGTGGCCACCTTTCCATGCCACCGTGCACCTTCATCACATGTGTTGCTATGCCTAACTCAAATCACTTAAACACAAGGCATTAGCAACTTGGTGTCAATAATTACCAAAACCAAACTTGGGCTTTCACCGCCATAGTTGGTCGGCTTGCTGCCACTGCAAATACGGCGCAGATCTGAGGTAGATAGCAAATATCTTACGTTAGGGTTGGAGAGCTCGGTTTTGCACAGTAGGAAGGGGAAGGAAAAGGCAAGGGCGGACGAACCTGGTGGGTGCTCGTCGCCGGCGAACGACCAAGGGATCGATGAACACCTGGCGTAGGGTTGGGCAGCAGTCCCCAATCTTCGACGGATCTTCCATGGCCGGCGCGGATGGGGGCGGCAAGGAGCTCGGCGCAGGGCATGGAGAGGCGGTGGGGCGCTGGCGTGAGGAGGTCACCGGGAGGAGCTCGCAGTCACCGGTCACGAGAGAGAGAGAGAGAGAGACGGGGAATGAAATGTTGAGGACGAGCAGCGTGCGTGCGGTGGGATGCAGAATGCTGCGAGTGGAATTGGAGCATGCGTGCGACGGAACGAAGACACGGCCAGCCGGTAATAAGTCATTACCCAAAAGTAACTGTAAAAAAATATTAATGTAAAAAATAGAAAATTATTAATTATATATAAAAAGAAATTAAAAAATGTAAATGCAAAAAAAAATATATAAGAAAAAAAATAAAAAAAATAAATAGAAGGAAGGAAAGAAAATAAAAAATATAACTAGAAAATAAACAAGAAATAAATTAAGATAAAAATGAAAAGAAGAGAAAGAAAAAACACAGGAAAAGAAAATGAAAAAGAGAAAAGAAAAGAAACAAATACGAAGACGTACACGAACCTATCTACTACTACCTGCCAACGGCACCATCGAGCGGAATGGCGTGAGGATGGCTGGGCCGCGTGCTCCTGATGGGCCGTAAAACGGAAACGCAAAGCGGACAGCGGAGGGAGGGCGGGTCGGCGCAAAGCGGACAGCGGCCACCTGTCGCCGACGAAGATTTCCACCGCCGCCGCCGCCGCCTCAACCCAACACACAAAATAAAAACAAAAACCCTACGACAACTTCCCCTTCCTAATCATCTCGCTAATCTGATCTCGCTCTTCCTCTCGCCGATTCGCTCGCCATCTCGACATCCATCTCGCCGATTCGCCCGCATCTCGACATCCATCTCGCCGGCTTCTGCCACCTCGAGTTCTCAACCTCCTCGCGAGTTTCTCTCCTGCTAGGCTGCTACGCCCATCCCCAACCCCTAGCCGCCCTCCGCCGCCGCAGCAGCAGCAGCCGGCAAGATGTTCGATTTCTTTGTGGTGATCGATTTCGAGGCGACCTGCCAGGAAGGCTCGGTGATCTACCCACAGGAGATCATCGAGTTCCCGTCCGTGCTCGTCGACGGCGCCACCGGCCGGACGCTGTCCACCTTCCGCACCTATGTCCGCCCTCGGCACCATCCCCGCCTCACGGATTTCTGCCGCGATCTCACTGGGATCACCCAGGGCGACGTCGACGCTGGAGTCACCCTCGCCGAGGCGCTGGACATGCATGACCGTTGGCTCGAAGCACATGGTGCTAAGCTGGGCAAGCTCGCCGTTGTAACCTGGGGAGATTGGGACTGCCGCACTATGCTCGACAGGGAGTGCCGCTTCAAAGGTATTGAAAAGCCTCACTATTTCGATGATTGGATTAATCTAAGGCTGCCCTTCTCGGCGGCGTTTGGTGTTGGCAACGTCCGGTTCACTCTGCAGGATGCGATTCGGAAGGCGGGGCTGCAGTGGGAGGGCCGCCTCCACTGTGGTCTCGATGATGCTCTGAACACCGCTCACCTCCTCGTCGAGCTCATGCGTCGGGGTACCCTTCTCAAGATCACCGGCTCTTTGGAGCCAAAGCGCTCACCTCCTCGCCCTGAACCTAAGGCGGCGCTGCCATGTGTTGGCCCACGCTCGGTGGTGCCGACGCTACCTCCTCAGCCTCAGGCGCCGCTGCCATGTGCCGCGGCCGCCGGGATGGACACAGTGCCCTGCTGCTTCTGTGGTGTGGCCAGCAAGCTAGGCGTGGTGGCCACGCCGGGCCAGATGCAGGGGCATTACTTCTACGGATGCGGCTGGTGGACTCCGACATGTTCTTTCTTCATGTGGGCAATATAACTGCCTGCAGTCTGCACATATGAATTGGAGTAGCTGCGCGCCAGGTTCACAAGTTCATCCTCTGTTCCATCCCTTTACTGCTAACTATTCTCCAGTTTCTGCTTAGTTGCCCATGCAGGTCAATCTATTCTGGACATTGCTAAGGTGGAACCGGCTTAAATACTTCAGCGACGGCAGGTCAAGAAAGGAAATTCAGTGATTCCACAAGTCTTTGTGTGATGGACATGATGCAACAAAATGGGAGGCTACTTTCTTCTGAAGAAGACACTTTCACAAGCGCTTGATTGGAGTCCAGCAAGTTCTGGAAGCGTGGATGATGTCACAGCTGCAACTACGTCTCAAGCTGATGGCGAAGGCGGGAAATCAGTGCTGTGTTTAAGTGGGTAGTGTCTAGGTGTCAGGTAGGCCCGAGTGGCCAGTATAGTGTGTGTGTATGGCTTGTAGCCAACGCTATACTACTTACTAAACTATGAGTCTTAGGACCAAGCAATTATTTACTGAACTCTGCATCTGAGTAAAAGATGTGGCTACTGTGTCTGACTTGTGGTACCAAGAATGTTTGGCATAAGAAAAAAGATATTGTGAAGATTTATATATCACTATATATCATGAAATGTCTTTTGTTGCTTGGTAAAACATTTTAGATTGCTATACTAATGAAGAATATTACGTTGCACAAACAGACCACTACTCAAAACATGCCACTGAAATGTTATGTGAGCGTTATATTACCATGCCACTTAACATGATGGTAAGGATTGAAGTGCTTACCATGTTCTTAGTGCTGTTAAAAAAAGTAGAGCTTAATTATACCATGTTTTTTAAAGAATAGAGCGTAATATTACCATGTTCAGGTCATCAGCTCTATTAGCATCATGCACTATTCAATTCTTTATGAGGCATATCAGTTCAGATTCAATTTCATTGAATTTGAATTCTTATTTGTTATTCAAATTACCACCAATTAGCATGGTGATAGAAAATTCTTAGATCCACATAATGTGTTGCATTTGCATAGACTTGAAACTACTGATATCAGAATCTGGTTACGTCTTTTTTTTTCTCATCACTATGATCACATAAAAGCTAGGGATTTACTGATCTGTAGTATCACCTGTTTCCATGTACCTGTTAGTTTAGCATGGTGATAGAAAATTATGAGAATCACATAATCTGTTGTATTTGTAGTATCACTTGTTTCCATGTATCATTCCATGTAATGATGTAACCAGCAACCTGATTCAGCTTATAATGAACTGTCAATTGTCAGATCAAATAATGGTATATATTTCACCCAAATCCATTTACAATTAACTGTCAATCTTCTTTCATATAACTTCAGGAAACTGTTAATCTTCTCCTTGCCTTAGACCTTGTAGTCACATGATTGGTAGTCAGTTATCTGATTGCTTAGTGTTAACAAATTTAGTTCTAAAAATCTTAACAGATCTTCTCTAGCAGCAAGTAGTGTCAGATTATCCAGTGGTCAGGTCATTTTTTTCTTCGTCTAAACTCTTCCATGTTAGTAGCTATAGGTGTATTAGTTTTATTTGTAATTTGTCATTGTTGCTATGTCCTCACAAGTGTGCCTAATATGATCTGTTTTACATAGAGCAATAAGAAAAAGGTGGAGGCTCCAATTGTGGTCATCTTCTTGCACCTTAGCACAACGTATTCATCTCGGCAGCGATATATCAAGTGAAGCATTCCTCTTTAGAAGGATGGCAGTGATAATGGAGCTATCATTGTAAGACTTGCAGAATACACAGACATGATAGAAGGTCATGGACTCGTGAACAAAAGTTTTTTTGTCAAACAAGGAGAAGCATTGTGAATTTCTATATTAGTCAACATTTTCAGCATGTATATCGTTTTGTCACATGGTAAACCTGAACCATGATGTGTGTCGCAGATTTCATTGTATGGTGAGAGGTGAAAAAAATCTTGTAGCATTGGACATCTATATTTTGGCTGAACAAATGAATTTGGTAGTTGAATAGCTAGGTTTAGCTGCTGCTGGTAGTAGCTGACAGGTAGATGTCGTATGAGATTTGTATATCTCCAGATTATCTCCATATGTAAAACTGTGATGTCGCAGGATATGTGGCGTTGGAAGTGGTGATGGAAGGATTTGTGTTCTGAATTGGACGTTCTTGCATCTTGGATCTGTTATGTTCTGCTTGTGGAGCTAGATGAGGCATTTATTTCTTAGAAGAATACCTGTTGGTTAGCTATATAGTTTGGGGTTGATGCTCTGTTAACATATGATACTCTTGGAATCTGTTACTTTAATGTTGTCATCCAGAGTGAGCAGAAGCTCCTGATTTTATGAGCTGATGGATGGATTCTCGGTTTTGCTAGAACAGGATTCAAGTTGCATGGCTTTGCTTTTGTAAAGGCATCGGCAGGAATCCAAATTCCCAAGGCGTCTCCCAACAATGACTAGATATGGCCGTGGAGGATTCGGTGTCCACAAACAACAAGAAGTTCATCAGTACTATATGCAACCTGGCAATCAAGAAAGCAGTAAACAAATAGGTCATTGCACCATATGTCTGAACCTATTTATTCTTTCTTTTTCTTTCAGTGTTTCAAAATCGATGCTATTTGTTAGTCTGTCGGTGAATAAGTGAGCGAGCATAGCTTGCTGACTTTAGTCTGATGCGTTGCCTGTAAGTTATGTGATATTTCCTATGGTCACCTTAATGTAATCAGAATTCAATGAAGTCATTCTTTTTTTCCTGAACTGGATTTATCTTCATTCAGAAATCGATTTTCGTTGTGGTCTGTTACTCTGCTTCTGCCTTCTGGCTGTCAGCAGTTAGTGATTTTAGGTTGCTTCATACAGTTCAGTCACATAATTCCACCATATGAACAGAAAGTCAAGATGACAGTAACACAATAGAGCATTCAAACTCAGGAACCACTGTAACCCATCCAAAAGCAAAAACAACAAAATAATAAAACAACAAAATTAGTAAGAATTGAACAGCCTGGTTTCAACCCCATCACAGGATGTTGATTTGTGCTACTTTGTGTTCGGGGTCGCCATGGCAGTGCTGCTCTTCTTCCCCTTCACCGGCGTCCTGGGTTCCAAACCGCTCTCGACCCTCCCGACATTAGCACTCATGCTGCTGCCAAACCAGAATGCGATCCACTTGAAGAAGTTGTTGCGGTCGCAAGTATATTTGATACTAATAAACATTGTAACATTATGGTAAAGGGTAATAATTAAAACATTGTGTACCTATATAAATGGTAGTGTTCAGTTGCATCAGACAGTGACTTTACTAGGCAAATACCAGAACTATACTGTGAGCTGGACCAATTTAACAAAACTGTAGGATTTTTATTCACCTTTATTCTTTACAATCATTTTCCATATTTAAATAGCCTTTGCCATAGCAACACAGGGGTATATTTCCTAGTATGGCATAAATATGCACCTCTGAATCCCATTAGGCTCCATTAGGCAGACAATAACACACTCTAGGGAAATGTCTGGTCGACAAAGGTTTAGTGGTCGGCAAAGGGTGCCTGAGCATGTCTACTGCACAAGTTTCTTTAGTTTTCGATAACAGGATTTTGAGAACATTATCTGCATACGTGGACATTAAGTAGATAGCTGGTATGCATATTAACTGGTAGCATTAGATTCACTAAGCTCAAGGATTCAGCCACAAAGCAGTTGTACTGGATGAATACAATGCAGGTACAGGAATGAGAGAACAGGGCCTATAGTTGGAGCTAATGCAGGTACAGGAATGGTAGTCTATTAAGGTGAGCTCTACTATCTATAATCGTAAAAGAATTCCTGGGATGAATGGGAGAGCGAAGTGGCAGAGTGCTCTTGCTTCAACAATGAAACGCACTTCAAGTAAAATGCTTTGCTTGTCCACGGCACCTCATCTTTATACACGCCAAGTAATCTATGGCGATCCAGGGGAAACTGAGTCTTGCTGGCCTTTCCTCACCATGCGGCTCCTTTTCCCTTGAGAATCTGATCCATTCTGGGTGATACGTTACCTGGTACCACGCGGAGGCCTTCATCTCATACACTAGATTTTTCTTTTCATCAGACATCCTATCTTGATCTGCTGCAATATTTTCAAAGACACGTCGGAACTCCTGGTGGAGTTCAGGATATGCATGGCTGAACTTCTCGTTTGCCTCATGCTTCTTCCTTTTCCTTCCATCGGCAAGCGACCAGATCACCCCTGTCACAAGCTCTGCTTCGGTGCACCCGCTGTACTGATTGAGCAGCGCATTCAGCCGCGATTCGTATGCACATTTCCATTGCCAGGCATCTAGGAAGAAATGCGATGCACCAGGAACTTCCAGGTCGATATCGTAAGCTGGCATGCCATCTTTGATCAAACTTTCCAAGGGCATTCCAAGGATATAATATCTAACCGTCCGGTAAAGCTTTCCAATGATCTTTTCTGATTTATAGGAGATGGCATCATCCTTTTCCATGAAGTCAGGGTATTTTGTTGGGCGAAGGGATGGTGGCATTCTAACAATTTTGCCGGTCTTGGGAAAGTCCACTGCAGTGGCTGCTAGTTCAGCTAGCTGAATACATTTCTCATCCATTGCTCCGTACTCGCTAATGTCAGCATGGACAACATGAGCATTGCTTATCCGACCAATGTTCTCACTTGCCATGTTCTTCAAGAAGAAATCAATGAGATCCTGTGACAAGAGCAACATCTTTTTAATGAAATGTACTACATAAATAAATATTGTGCACAAATCAAGAAGCAGTTTTTAGGAACTAGATCAGATGGCATAAAGGTGAAAGTCATAGTTTTACTATTGTTAGTTAATAAATATGCGTTTGATCAACTGGATAATGATTCAATAATTGAACTTTAAAAATCAAAGTGAAAGAGATGCTTGATAATGGGCTTGAAATTTGTTATATCTGGTAAGTCAGCTAGTTCCCTAAACTAACAGTGCAAATAATAATAAAAAACAATCCAAAGCAGTCAACTTTCAGTTTTACAAAAAAGTATTTAGCTGAACTGTACCAGGGATTTTCTAAACCAAAACTATAATAATTGTATTTTGACTGACCAAACCAGACTGAACTGAAGACCAGCTCAACAAATCAGGTTTGCTGACTGCTACTTTTCAGAACTACTATTTTTGTGTGCTACCAAAATATTTTAATTTTGTCTACGAAAATACTACTGTGAAGGATTATATTGTCAAATGGACATGGATGCACATGTATTTGTCTAAATTAATGCACTTTCTTTTTAAACGAGGAACATCAATTGTTATTCATAACCATTGCTGTGTACTCAATGTATTCTCAATGACAAGAAATAATTGAACTTACATTCTCAATACATTCCTAAGGCATTGCAAGATAAATGTTTTCAGCAATCAGAAACATAAAATAAAGTACTACAGAAAACCCATGAACTAATAAAAGAAACATAGAATTGACAGTGCAGACATCTAACTGAACAAACATTTTATGAAAGAATCATGTGCACGTGCAGAGAGTAGTTGAACTTACATGCTGAAGTACTCTTCGTTGTAGCTGTTTTGCTTCAGCAGGAGAGTAGTCCATAGCCTTCCAGCTCCTTTTCCCCGGAGGTACAAGATTTTTATCCCATGTCACAAAGTAGACGTCCCCGTCAAGATCACTCCCGGAAGCTTCATTGGGGTGTGGCCTCTCACCTTTCTTTGGGAAGACCAAGCAATCAACAAGGTGATGCAGTTCAGGCACATCAACTGCTTCAAGAACACGTACATCCCCTGGATGAAGGCATGGGTTCTTTGCAACCACAACTGTACCTACAATTGTCACTGCATTCTTGTTTGCTGAGGAAAATCTTGAGCCATGCTTCATGAAATGATTGTTGATTGATAGAGATGAAGCCTGGATAAAGCATTGCCCCTGCTCAAGGATTCCAAGTTCATCCAGGCAGCCCATCAGCCACCTTCCCTTGGGCACAAAAATCTTTGTTTTCTTCAAAAGACCCTTCAGCTGTGAGGACTTTATAGCCAAAAGCATTGCCTTCAGGTGTGGCTCGGTTGCAGGACTAAATCCAGCACTCAGCATCAGTCTTGCGATGGTTCCACGCTCAGGGCAACTGTTTGTTACAACCTTGTAAGCAATCTCTCTGTCTGACAAAATTCTGTCGAGATTCTTAAGCATCGCCTCCTGCATTTCCCAAAATATAGCTTCTGGGACACCCAAGGACATCAGCAATATTATAATCTGACGGTTCAAGAATGCGGGTTGGAATTTTGTCCAGGATACTACTTCTATCACAGAGTGGGTAGACTCAAATTTCCTCATGCTTGGCCTAAGGGAAAGCCGTATCCCATCATTTTGTCCTGGCCAGACAGCTATAACACCCTTGAATCCTGCATATCTAATCTGGTACGCAGATGGAGGGTACCTATCTATCAGTGGCAACCTCGCCGCAACTTCGATTGCAAGGTCCGGTGTGATCTTGCCAATCCCATCAGAGAAATTGTATCCATTGCGCTCGATATCCTCAAGCAACTCATTAACCTCATTCGGCCGTGTCACAACCGTTGCATATGAAGATGTGAAACACAGCCCCATCCGAGCAGCATGCTTCGCGACATTCCTACTTGGGAACTGTCCCATCCACTCCCTAATGGTTGCAGCAGTTGTTGTTCCCTCCTCTGCGAAGAACCAAGCTGACCTGTCCTTCATCTGGTTCGATGAGAATGCAAGGAAAGAGTACTTCCTACCACACAAGTGGAAACCCTTTGTCATAAGTGTATGCACACGCCTGTAAATTCTTGTCTTATGCTGGAACAATTTTGACATCATGCTCTGGACAATCGGTGCGGCATGGAAGCTGAGTGCATTGTTGTTCAGCAGCTGCATACCTTCATCCATAAAGGTTACCCTCAAGAACCGATCTGCCACATGATGATAGTGCCGAATGACGCGGTTAGAGCGCTCTACTTGTGGCGGCATACAATATGCCCTGGTGGGAGTGATCACCAGCCTCCGCACCACAGCATTATAATCACCAGCAACCTTGCCCCTGCTGCGAGGATGAATTAGTTTGGGATTCTTGGCAACCCAATCCTGCACATTTTTCAGCCTCCAGCATACATCAAACACCTGAGAATTCTCTCCTAACAGCTCCGTCAGTGCAGCCACATTCACTTGCTCCTCTTCTCTCTTGAGCAAAGAGAAGAATTTGGACGTGAGCTGGTGCTCGTTCACTATCCCCTTATGCACCAGCACATTAACCAAGAACAAGACTGAAAACTGGAGCTCCTCGACATGCTGCACGCACAAGAAAAGGTCCTGCATTGGCTTCCCAAACTCCGGCTCGTCGTGCACCCTGAACCCCGGCGACCCAATGTCGCAGACCACGGCCGGCACCCTCTTCTCCTTCATGTACGCCAGTGCGTCCTTCATCTTTGGCCAGAACCACGTCTTGAAGGAGATCCTGTACATCCAGCACCGGCCAATGGCTCCACTAGCGGTGATGTCGGTGGTCCGTATCCATGGATCGTCGTCGTCGTCGTCCAGCAAGTCAAAAGGCACCGACTGGTGGACACCATCTGCCGCCGTGCGGTAGTACAGCAGGGGCGCGGCCGAGAGCCGGAGCAGCAGCGAGTCATCGGTCGGGAACACCAGGAGCTCGGCGATGTCGTCGACGAAAAACTCAACCTTGAAGTCGCAGCGCAGCACCACCGCGGCCTCGCGGGAGGCAGGGAACGCGAACGCGGTGTCACGGGAGAACAGCAGCCGACAGCTGCCGTCCAACGGGTCGACGACGAAGTCGAGGCCGGAGCTGGCGCTGGAGCCGGAGTTCCCCGGGCAGCGCCAGGAGACGACGAAGGCGTCCGGCGCCCAGAGGTTGCCCACCTCGACGCGCGCGTTCGTGAAGCGGAACGGCTTGGCGTTCTGGCGCCGCACCGCGCGGTCTCGGACGGCGGCGCTGCTCTTGTTCTGGGACGAGGAGGAGGCGCGCACGAGGATCCCGGACCTGGCGGCGCGGCGCGCGGCCTCCGGGTGCACGAAGTGCACGAAGGCGTGCGGGGGCACCAGATTGTACGGCGTCGGCGCGGCCTGGAACGCGAGCGCGCCGTCGTCTTCACCGTCTGGAGCTCGGCGTCGCCGCGCCCTGGACGAATAATGCGGCGGCGGCTGGTGCGCGTTCGCCGCGGGGAGTAGTGGGAGGCACTGGAAGTCAGGGTAGGAGTTGGGCGGCGTGCAGGAGGTCTTGACCCGGCAGCGCCAGACCCGGCCGGCCACGGCCTCCAAGTAGTCGGCGAGTTCGCGCGGCGAGGTGAAGCGAGAGTCAAAGCCGCCCACACTGACACGGGTAGTCACTGGCTCCGCCGGCGACACCACCATGGCGGCGGGTTGCCAACTGCTGCGCCCCGATAGTTAAGTGGTGGTTATGACGGGGGACAAGAAGGATTTATATCGTCGGTTTGAGGGGGAGAAGAAGGATTTTATATCTTGAAATTTTCTACAGTATAGTATATCCGTCGTCATTTACTTAAAAAGAACTCATTTTTCCTTTATTATTACAACATTGGTGTAGGAAATGGAAGGCTCTTTGTTTCTTCAACCATAATTGTGTAAGAAAATTGAAGAGACCTCATCTCTTCAAACATGATTATTTCCCCAAATGTAGGCCGGCGTTATTGTTTGGGGTGAGACTTTCCTGGAATATAGCCTCCTGAGTCAAAGTAGGGGTTGGATTGAACCGTGATGAGGGAAAAAAAATGGGAGTACCTCGTCTATAATAGCCTGAGTCAAAGTAGGGTACCTTGTATATTTTGGGAAAAATACAGTAAAATAATTACCTAACTCTAGATTCCCTATTCTAGTATGAGTATTCCCTAACTAGTCCGTTCGTTTGAGTCTATTTGTCAAATTTGTCAGTCATTTAGCAGTACTTTTCTCACAATAAATTAGCAAATAGTACTTTCAGCCAAACGAACAGGCTATCACCAATTAAGATACAAGAAAAAAAAGAAGATCATAAGAATATTAATGGTACTTATACTTTTCACCAAATTAGGTAATTTTATGTTAAATATAAATATAGATAAATGTATGTATAAGAGTCATTTAGTTCGAAAAGTTTTTCAATCTTATACTAACTATTGAAAAGATAAGGTGATCTATATATAAATATGTTTAGTGAGCCAAAGTGGTACACTAATCGTGTGCATTAAAATGTTGTATTGATACCGTGTATGTCTTCTCAAACAAGATTAGTATGCAAAATATAATTATTCAATTTAATATGATAAAAAATTGTTACTTTTATTATTAAATTACAAACATAGTCATTTAGTTTTGTGAGTCCATCTATGGAAGTAAAATTGGTTAGTCTTTGTTCCCCTCCATATATCATGTATGAGACATTCTTTTGTGTGTCATTATCAAAAAAAAAAAAAGAGTTATAGCCGTATTCACTACACGAATATCCTATAGACTATCAAATAACTGTATGTCAGTGGGATCTTCTTTTTATGAGAGTATAATCCCTGTGGGTAGCTCCGATCCTAACTTGATATCTTAATTACCTTTATATCACTAGATCAAAAGCCTAGATGTGTGAAAAGCGAGCTGAGCCATTCTTATATACTACTAGAAGGATGTCATATTTGCTCACGTAGGTCTTGTTTAGTTCCAAAAAGTTTTTGAATTTTAATATTGTAGTACTTTCGTTTGTATTTGATAATTATTATCTAACTATAGACTAAGTAGACTCAAAAGATTTATCTCGTAAATTATAAATAAACTATGCAATTAATTTTTGTTTTCGACTATACTTAATGCTTCATGCGTGTGTCGCAAGATTCGATGAAAGATTTTTGGATTTTGGATGATCTAAACAAGGCCGTAGATATAGCTTCTACAAAGAGCTAACTATCAAATAACTGCATGTTAGTGGGGTCTTCTTTTTATAAGAGTATACCTCTACGTCTATATATGCGATCTTTATTTACTTATTAGAGTAAAAATAATCATTAAAAGGGCCTGACAAAACTAGAAAAAATTTTTTGGCGAGGAGGTAAAATGAAAAGGTAGTATATCATCTAGTAATATGGTGTGATTGATAAAATCAAAGAACAAATGACGTACATACTGATAATTGTTGTATGTTAGTATGGTCTTCTTTATAACAGTATATATGAGTAAATAAAAACCATCATCATAGGGCTTGACAAAATAAAACAAAAAAAGAGGATGCAAAATAAAAAGGTAGGCCTTGTTTAGTTCCCAAAATATTTTGTAAAATTTTTTCACATTTCCGATTACATCAAATCTTGCGGCACATGCATGAAACATTAAATATAGATAAGAAATAATTAATTATATAGTTACCTGTAATTTACGAGATGAATCTTTTAAGTTTAGTTAATTTATGATTGGACAATATTTATCAAATACAGAAATAGTAGCACTTTCGTTTGTATTTGACAAATATTGTCCAATTATAGACTAACTAGGCTCAAAAGATTTGTCTCGTCAATTCCGACCCTACAATTAGTTTTTATTTTCATCTATATTTAGGCCTAGTTTAGTTCACCATAAAAACCAAAAAGTTTTTAAGATTCCACGTCACATCGAATCTTGCAGCACATGCATAAAACATTAAATATAGATAAAAACAAAAAATAATTGCACAGTTTATCTGTAAATCGCGAGATGAATCTTTTAAGCCTAGTTAGTTTATGATTAGATAATATTTGCCATAAACAAACGAAATTGCTATATTATCCGAAATTTTTTTCATTTCGGCAACTAAATAAGGTCTTAATATTCTATACATATGTCTAAAGATTCGATGTGACGTGGAATCTGAAAAAATTTTAAATTTTTTTGGGAAACTAAGGCCATGTTTAGTTTCCTATCTAAAAAATTTTCATCCATCCCATCGAATTTTTAGACACATGTATGGAACATTAAATATAGATAAAAAATAAACTAATTACACAGTTTGGTTAAAAATCGCGAGACGAATCTTTTAAGCCTAGTTACTCCATAATAAACCTTAAGTGCTACAGTAACCCACATGTGCTAATGATAAATTAATTATGCTTAATAGATTTGTCTTGCAGTTTCCTGACGAGTTATGTAATTTGTTTTTTTATTAGTTTCTAAAAATCTCTCCCGACATACACATCCGATGTGACATCCAAAAAATTTCATCTCCAATCTAAATAGGGCCTTAGTTACACTGCCGAATTTAAAAAAATTTTAAGATTTTTCGCAACACATATATAAAACATTAAATATAAACAAGTCGCTACCGTCATCTGCCAGGGTGTCTCGTCTCGGTTCCCGCGATGGTGTGATTTGCACGGCAACCGAGGTAGCGCGTGGTCGGCAACAAACCGACAGGCACAAGCGCCGGCCAAGCGGACAGAGGATGAAACCCTCGATAGCGGTCGACTGTACTAGGCTGAAACTGAAAACGAGACACTATTTAAAAGATTTGATGTCGACCGTATAATTTTTTTTAATTTTATATCACATCAAATCTTTAGATATATATATAATATTAAATAAAAATAAAAATAAAAATTAATTATACCGTTTATCTGTAATTTACGAAACGAATCTTTTAAACCTAATTAGTCTATAATTAGATAATATATTTGTCAAATACAAACAAAAGTACTACAGTGTCCATTTTGTTAAAAAAAATTGGAATTTGGTTGGGTATGATTTTTTTTATCATTCATCACATCGAATGCTTGGATATATATATATAGAGAGAGTACTAATTATAGACTATTTTACGAAATTAAAATCATAGCTAAAGGATAATTTGCGAGACGAATCTTTTGAACCTAATTAGTTCATTATTAGACATTAATTATCAAATAAAATGAAAATACTATAGTACCTGTCAAATTCTAATACCTCAAACCAAACACCCAGGTTTCGTAGCACATTTTCCAACATATTTATATTTTAGAAACAATACATAAGAGTTTTATATTTATAAAACTCTCTATACTCTCATAAAATTCTTAGAGCGTCTTAGTCAGCTGATGTGGAGGTGAGAGATATAAACAAAGATTATTTTATATATTTTTATATTATTAGACACACGTTTCTCTTATATGTTCTTGGGTTACGTAAAATATATTAAGTATTTATTTGTCGCTAGTGACTATTCTTTTTCCTATTTTTTTCTTGCCACGTTAGATTTGGCTAGTCAAATAGCTAACCATTGGGAGGCTATGATTATATTAATATCTATAAAAATCAAATGAAACACACGCGGACTTGTTTAGTTCACCCTAAAAACCAAAAACTTTTCAAGATTGTTCGTCACATCAAATCTTGCGGCACATGCATAAAACATTAAATATAGTCAAAAATAAAAACTAATTACACAGTTTGCCTTCGCGAGATAAATCTTTTGAGCCTAGTTAGTCTATAATTAGATAATATTTTTCACAAACAAACGAAATGAATGGCCTTGTTTAGTTCCTCAAAAATTTTGCAAAAATTTTCAGATTCTCTGTCACATTGAATCTTTAGACGTATGCATGGAGTATTAAATATAGATAAAAAATAAAAACTAATTGCACAGTTTGATCGGAATTGACGAGACGAATCTTTTGAGCCTAGTTAGTCTATAATTAGATAATATTTATCAAATACAAACGAAAGTGCTACTATTACTATTTAAAAAAAATCTAGAAGTAAACAAGACCACGTGTTCCCAACCAAAATTTTTTGGAAAGTAGCACACCAGGAGTCTACAGTACCTACGTCAGTACTAGGAGTAGGAGTAATCAAGAGCTGGGGCAGTCGGGCCTTGCTCGTTGCGTCGCGTCTTGCGTGGTCAAACACAGTCGTACTGTGCATGCACTGAACTTCAGGACTTGTTCCCAAAAGATTCTACAAAATTTTTCGAATTCTTTATCACATCGAATTTTAAACGCATGCATGAAGTATTAAATACAAATGAAAATAAAAATTAATTGCATAGTTTGGTCGAAATTGATGAGATGAATCTTTTGAACCTAGTTAATCTATTTACAGTATTAATTTCCCAAAAAAAAATTAACTAAACAAGGCCTCATCCATTGCTGTGCCCAGCAGGCCACGGCCAGCCATAGCATCCAATTTATCTGTAAATTGCGAGACGAATTTTTTGAGCCTAGTTAGTCCATAGTTGGATAATAATTGTTAAATACAAACAAAAATGTTACAAAAATATTACAGTACCCGAAAACTTTTCATCCGCGGAACTAAACAAGGGCCAATGCCATAAAAATAACTTAGATGGGTAGCGGTGCTAAACTTTGGAGGATGATGTCAATATTTAAGCCTCATAATGACTATATACTCCAACGAAATCTCAAATATCATGAAAGTATATCCACATATACTCAGCACTAACATGCCCACTTCTTAAGATGTTTGAATTTTTTTATAAAAGAATTATATGTGCAATAAAGGTTACACTATTAAAATAGATATATCAAATGTTTTAGCTGAAATATATATAAATATATTGGAAGTATTAACTTATATAAATGTCCTGGTGTTATTAGATGGAGAGACGCCATAGCGTCAAATGGCGAGATGTCCTCTTATCAGTCGCATACGCGTTTAGCAAACCTTTTATATTTTTGTTGTCATTCATGTAAAAAGGTTGATCGAGAGAGACTACATTTGGAACGGCAATAATTATATGATAATCTAAATATATTTATATCAATCAATAGTATTTTTTTATCCCAAAATAACTAGGTGGTTCCTCGTGCGTTGCTACAGGCATATAAAAAAGCTTCTAAAAACTAAAAAAACTCAAGAAAATGAAATCCTAAAATATGTTGGTTGAAATTATATTCTCAGACAAATGGTTGAAATTATATATTAAATTATTGCATGCTTTTTTGAAATATTTTAACAATATATCCGCTGACTTTATTTAAACAACAGGGTTCCTCTCCCTCAGCTACGTGATTGATGGTTTGCATGTGCTGTTTGGGTAGACAAAGTGAAAGCGCTTGAGGTCTTGTTTAGGCCTTGTTTACTTCCAAAATTTTTTGTAAAACAAGAATAGTAGCACTTTCGTTTGTATCTGACAAATATTGTCCAACCATGAACTAACTAGGCTCAAAAGATTCGTCTCGTCAATTTCGACTAAACTGTGCAAATAGTTTTTATTTTCGACTATATTTAATACTCCATGCATGCGTCTAAAGATTTGATGTGACGGGGAATCTGAAAAATTTTGCAAAATTTTTGGGAAGGCCTTGTTTAGATCGAAAATTTTTTGGATTTCGACACTGTAGCACTTTCGTTTTTATTTGAAAAATATTGTCCAATTATAGAGTAACTAGGCTTAAAAAATTCATCTTACGATTTACAGACAAACTGTATAGTTAGTTTTTGTTTTTATCTATATTTCATGCTTCATGCATACGCCGCAAGATTTGATGTAACAGGGAATCTTGAAAAGTTTTTGATTTTCAGAGTGAACTAACCAAGGTAGTGTTCCTTTTGTAGGTGCGCAAGCGGCACGGGTGAGCCACGTGGTTTGGAAGAGAACATTAATGTATGGTGGCCAGATCTACACGTGGTACTTGAAAATCAAACGGCTGAAACAAAAGTAATGATGTGTCTTAATGTTGTGGATTTTATAGCAATCATTACTTTTGTTATAAAACCACAACAAAAGTAATGACGTATACGTGATTTGGCTGAGGCCTTTTTAGTTCCACCCAAAAATCTAAAATTTTTCAAGATTTCTCGTCACATCGAATCTTTAAACAGATACATAGAATATTAAATATAGGTGCAAATAAAAACTAATTACACAGTTTGGTTGTAATTTACGAGATGAATCTTTTGAGCCTAGTTAATCCATGGTTGGACAATAATTACCACAAATAAACGAAAGTGCTACAGTGTCACGAAATTTTTCCCACAAGAAACTAAACACGGCCTGACTGAGAAACTAGGAGGATTCCCAACGCGCAACGGGTACGAAGAAGGTGAATAATTTGAATGAATGACATATATACATCTTAGCGAAACATATATAAAAGACCTATAATTATATTATATCCTAATTTGATAACCATTCAGGAACTTCTTCGCCTATAGGATTTAATAAAGTAAACTACTACATAATGTGTACTTGCAGTTCCCAGTAAGCTACTACATAATATAAGATCTGTTGCAATCTTAAGACTGGTAACAGGAATAATAAGAAAAAACAGGTGTTTCTGTACACCGTTATGTACAGGCTTTCAGTAAAAAAGGATGAGATATTTAGGAAAAATAATGATGTGGTTTGTTAATGTAAATAATTTGAATGAAGACATAATGTAATGCGTTAGTTGGATATGTTAGTGGATGTTGATGTGAACACTACAATAACAATTACCAAAAAGTTCATGTACAGATATATACCTCCCGTGGCACCCACCACAACAAGTACAAGTGTAGCTTTGACGTTGTTCAAGTCAAGAGTTTAAATGGAGAGATGCCCTCCTAACTAGCGTTAAATGAAGAGATGCGCACTGCGCATATTTGTAGCAAATCTCTTATACTCTTAGGCCATCTTTAATGGGAGTTTCATGACACAGTTTCCAACACATCAATATTTTGGAAACAGTGCATAGGAGTTTTATGGGGATGAAACTCTCTCTACTCCCATGAAACTCTTATCATCTCTCTTCATTAATATAGCGCCACATCAGCATATTTAATGTGCATGAAACTCTAATGAAACCCCCATTGAGACTGGCCTTA
>Ga0182004_10001290_pt1 | contig 18038 bp, 14 predicted proteins | sample Sormic07211540_1_FD_120479 | JGI IMG/M metagenome (GOLD analysis project Ga0182004, IMG submission 120479) | Endophyte microbial communities from Sorghum bicolor roots, Mead, Nebraska, USA - 072115-40_1 MetaG | ecosystem: Host-associated > Plants > Roots > Unclassified | place: USA: Nebraska...
ATGCAATGAGCTCCTCCATCATCACATCATCACCTGTGGACTAATCTCCTGTATATCTCACATAAACACTATTAGTCCACCTAAGTTGTCACTCAATTACCAAAACCAAACAAGGACCTTTCAGACGCGTCCCTTAAGGGGAGAGCGGAGGAGGAGCAGTCTTCTTACTTTTCTTCTCCTTTTTTTCTAGGCAGGGGCGGGACGTGGGGTGCAGAGCTGATGTCCGCGGCACCATCCGGTGGATTGGTTTTTCATTGGACGTTCGGGCGCCAGCACTTCGGAAATTTTTTGAGGTATCGTAATATTTTTGTTTGTATTTAGTAATTATTGTTTTAAAAAATCATTTTGCAAAATTATAAAATTCGATATAATAAGGAATCTTAAAAGTTTTGGATTTCGGGTAGCCTGGTCCTTGTTTGAGCCGTGTTTAGTTCCTTGTAGGAAAAATTTCGTGACATTATAACACTTTTGTTTGTTTGTGATAATTATTATCTAACTATGGACTAACTAGACTTAAAAGATTCGCCTCGTAAATTTCAACCAAATTACGCAATTAGTTTTTATTTTCGTCTATGTTTAATACTCTATATATATGTCTAAAGATTCGATGTCATCGAGAATCTTGAAAAATTTTGGGTTACAAGGCCTGGCTTCCTACGACTTTTGCTTCTCCCATTCAGCCAGCGTGCGCGCTGCCGGCTGCCGCGCTCTGTCTCTCGTGCGGCAGTTGGGCGACCGCCGACCGCCGCCGCCGTGTCCGTCACAATTAATCCTCGTCTGTTGCCGGGCTCCTCCTCCCGCTCGTCGCCGCCTCCGAGATCCACCGCCGCTGTCGAGCTCCTTCCCCGCGCGCGGCCGTTAGACTCCTCTCCACGCGTCGCCGACTTTGCGCTTCAAGCTCCGCTGCGCTAGCTCCGAGATCCTCCACTGCCGTGCTCCGAGATCCGCCGCCGCCACCGAGCTCCTTCTCCGTGCGCGGCTGCTGGGCTCCTCTCCAGGTGCTGCCAACTCCGTGGAATCGGGCTCCTTCCCTTCCCGACGATGCAGGCAAAGGTCCCAGCGGCTTTCTCCTTCCTCACGCAGCGGACGCCTCCCAAACGCTACGCTTCAACTTCCTTCGTTGCTTAGGAAAAGAAAGCTAGCTTTTGCAGAAATCGAGCTTCGAATCCAAGCGTGGGCAATTTAAGTTGTTCCAAACAGGGCAGTTTAAGCTAGGTTACTAGGCAGTTACTGAGAATCTACGATTTGTTCTATCTGCTTTTCGAAGGCTCTTACACCTTCGTGGTCGGTGATTTTCAGGGAGGCTGATACTTCCATGCCGCAGTTGAAGATTTGATCAGCTATTGCCTTCACTGCTGGCCTGTTCTCCTCTGGAGTTACAAGGAAGCCATGGCGGGCCGGGAGGAGAGATATGTGAGGTCAGGCTGATCAGCCTCTTTTCTTATCCCCTTGTTGTGCACGGCATTGAATTTGTTGCGAGAATTGCACTGACAAAGTTCAGTATGCATCCAGACTCAAGAATATATTAGTGACTTGGTATCTTAGTTTTGAAAGAAAAACATCAGTTCAGTGGAAATGTACGGTGCCAGATTCATTATGTGGTGTACAGAAAGTTCACATATCCTAAGATCCCCTTTGATGGGGCTCTCCGAAGAGCATCTGCTCTAGCTCTGGTTCTGCCAAGAGCTACCAAACACTGGTGAACAAAACAACTCCGGCCAGGGAGCCAGCAGAAGCCGCTGGAAAAAAAAAATGAACTAGACACATGGAGCTGGAAATTATGGCTTCCAAAATATGTACCAATTTTGAATCCGTTTTGAAACTTTGAACCACATTGTTTCCCTGCTTCACAAATTATGGCTTCCAAAATATGAACTACATCGTTACCCTGCTTCACATGGCACCAATTTTGAAATTTGAAAGGGATTTTCTTCCAAAATACGTACTGATTTTAAATCCATTTTGACCATGACGTTGTTTGCACTTAATGCAATAAAACAAGATCAGGCATGAATATATTTTGAATTTTTGAAAAAAAAACAACATTCTCTACTTCATAATTAGAACATTGGATTTTTTCTTCTTTTGCTCAGGACATTTTTCTTTGTTCCCATAACACCTTTTGTCTAAGACTTTCTCGCAAATATGGTGCAAAATAGCAGGATATCATAGACATTATACACCTTAGATTCATTCTAGGAAATACAAGAGAAGCCGTTCTAGCAAACGTTTTCCAAAAGAGCTTCAGCTCCACCAGAGAAGGGACTTCTCTGAAGGAGCTAGAGCTGGAGCTGTTTTGGGAGGAATTGGAGCCCTGCCAAACGAGCCCTAAGTACAATTTTTTCTGTTGTTTTTGTCATGCACAGGTTTCAGGACTGGAAATCAGAGCAATCTGTTTCTGTTACTTCAGATAGGGTAAACTCAGAAAGAGGGCATACCATCTTTGGTTTGTTAAAGGACACAACTGCAGGAGCCTTTTCATTCCTGGGGAACTCTTCACATTCTGAAGCTCTAAACAAATCAGGCCCAGAGGAAAAGAAGTCCAAAACAAGAGTTCTTGATCCTCAAGGGCCATTTTTGCAGAGATGGAACAAGATATTTGTGATATCATGTCTTTTTGCAGTTTTTGTGGACCCATTGTTCTTGTATATCCCAGTAATTGATGGTGGCAAGAACTGCCTGTACTTGGACAAGAAGTTAGAGACCGTAGCAAGTATCCTGCGCTTTTTCACAGACATCTTCTATTTACTCCATATGCTATTTCAGTTCAGAACAGGCTTTATTGCTCCCTCTTCTAGAGTGTTCGGTCGGGGTGTCTTGGTCAAGGACACATTTGCAATAGCAAAGCGATATATATCAACACTGTTCCTGGTGGATTTCTTAGCAGTTCTGCCCCTCCCTCAGGTACTTGATATGCCATTTACTTAGTGAACATTTCATAATGTTGCTACTTCAATCTGATCACAACTGCTCTGCTTGTCTTTTTTGGAAAAGATCCAGTCAAACTTTTGAAACTTAGACTGCCAATAACTTTTATAATACTTAGTTTGAAATCATGGAAATAATTTGTAGATATGCCCTAAAAATGCTTAATAATGTCATAAAATTTCTTGCATTTTATGGATACACTGTAATAGAAAATAGTTGTCAACAGTACATATTGGAGACTGTCACCTAAAACTTCAAGTAATTTTCTTGGCTGAAGGAGTATCTAATGGCATACAGTTGTTATGCTAGTGTTTTGTATGAACATAATATATTAATATGCATGTACTTTGGTTCTAGGTAACGCTTATACAAGAATGAGGGGCTATGATAAAATGTTGCTAGCAATTTTAAGTTACTTTAATGAACTTCAATGCACCAAAGACACAGAAGACATGCATGCATAAGCCATCGGTGTAACTGTGCAACAAAATGAAAAACTGGAAATTGGTACCTTACTGATTAGGTGATCTGCACCAAGCGTTAGAATAGTGATGCATAAATGTCAGTTGGTTTTGGTTCTCCTAAATCCCATGCCCGGTTTTCTTTGTTCGCTGTATATAAAACTCTTCTCTTATGATGGTTTTATCTTCCACTGACCAAATTCATTACGGAGTTCCTTTTGGTCCAAAAATTCAGTCTATTTCCCATTCAAGGTAGATTCAAAATCTTGGCCAATAGCATATCTTGTGTGCCTGATCTGCTCCATGCCAAACTGTTTCCTGTTTTCTCTCTCTCTCTCTCTCTCTCTCTCTCTCTCTCTCTCTCTCTCTCTTTTGGTGGGTTGTATGTTTTCTTCTAGTGCAATGGTAGAAATGTAGAATAGGTAATCAACATTATTGTGTTTGAATTAATGCATCTCATAATTACAAGGCTACACATTAAAAAGTGCTGACGATGGGAATTAACACGAGGATCAATTTTTTGGTCTGGGAAATTGAGAGGGAAGAGAAGAAACATTAGGTTGTGATGCACCTAATGGGAGTTGTGCTGATCAATTTTTTGGTCTGAGGAATTGAGAGTGAAGAGAAGAAACATTAGGTTGTGATGCAACTAATGGGAGCTGTGTTGGTCTGTCCATGAGGTCTTTATTGTTTGACCTGGACTTGCCTGAATTAATTATCTTGGCATGGTTTCCAGTTGTCGCAGCCATGGCATGCACCGCCTTATGGTGGAAATCTGCTGCATAGAAAATGGCATCAGTGAAGGGACTTTAACCTTTCGAATTATAAGCTATGATATGTGTAGCGCACTCCATAATTGTCATTTTGTGTATTGAGCTAATGCCTATACTATCCAGTTACATGGTATGAACAATGCTTTGAGCTATTTTCAAAACGTGCCTGAAAGGTAGATAAAATCATGAACATTCTGATTGTTCTTTATCATGAACATGATATGATCAATGCTTCATTCTGCTAATGCCTACTATCATGCTTTGCAACTCACTTATTATTAGATTTAATTGCTCTTTGTTTTTCAGTTTAGATCTGTTAACTATACTTGTAATTGCCTGTGATTTTTCATTATCAGGTTTTTGTGTTGGTGGTGCTGCCTACTCTCCAAGGTCCTGAAGTTATGAAGGCAAAAATTGTACTACTGGTTATTATTATTTGTCAGTATGTGCCTCGACTGCTCCGAATAATACCACTTTACCTTCAAATCACGAGATCTGCTGGCATACTTACAGAGACAGCATGGGCTGGTGCTGCTTTCAACCTTATAATTTATATGCTTGCCAGTCATGTAAGCCCTCTCAACAAATTATTAGTGAAAATTTATTTTAAAATGTTTTCCTTATCCTCACTATAATCAGTTAAGCAATCACTTGCGATTCTGAATTTGTACTGATTGATTTCTTTGGTGTATGCTCCTTATCTCCTTTCTTTGTTGCAAGTCGTAAACCAATAAGCTGTATGTTTTGATTAGTGAGCGTGTAATGAACACTAGCTCATCAAAGTATAAACACTGCCAGAGGATATCTAGGTGGTAAACGGCTGCTTGAAATGAGGGACCAGACTAGATTAAATAATTCGAGTAGAACAATATTTTAACCTAGTGGCGGACACATAGTTTTGCATATTCTGGTGGCATTCTGAATTTTCCTGTCAGGAAATGAATCCGAGAACAATTGTTTTCTAAACATACCCTGCAACTAGAGATGCCTACACTAAAAGATAGTAAAATATTGGATATCTTTTAAAAAAATGGCATGCATCAACCACATTTACATTTCTGATTGCAAATTCTGGGATTGCTAATTGTGGGCACATTTGGGACTGCTCCACTCCACCAAATTCAGCTCCATGGAGTGGAAGGAGTCCCAAACACCCCAATTCCACCACACTCTGGAGCAGCCACAGCCAACTCCATGAATATAGGGTCCAAATCCATGGATTTGGTGGTTATCCTCAAAGGGTGCTCCAGAAATCTATTTTTCAATATTCTCATGGAGTGGGGGAAAATTACCCACCAATACATTACACCCCATATTTTTTGGTACTGTTTCGTTCCCAATCGTCGGTCCTTGTCCTTCACACACCCAGCTTGCTGCCTCTTCCTCCAATGTAACAATAGACACCACCACCTCGGAAGTCACAGAATGGATCTGTGTTCAGGCTTGCGTTTGCCTACAGCAGTTGCCGTCGTGGAACTTGAGGTGCTCTGCCACAAGGCCAGGGCGCAACATGATGCTTAAAAACTCTGGCACACAGCCAAGCATAGTTGCCTGGAGACGCACATGAACTGGACAGTCAAGCTCACCGTCACCGTTGTCCTGTTCCTCTATTCCACTGCTGCTCCTCATGGGCATCTAGCTTGGTGACCACACTGTTCTTACACAAGAGGGACTTCTTGTCCAAGGACAACCCAGATGACACATACAATTGATACAGGATGGCTGTGGAGGTGGTGTTCACGTTCATGAAGGCAGTGATCCAGTTACAGGTGATGATCCCCATTGCGCAGCACATCTCCATGGTGATCATGCCCGTTAGAAGCCTGTAGAAATTGTGCTGTTGGCCCATGTGGTCCATGTGGTACACATGAGGTATTGTTGTTGGTGGGTTTAGTACCACCTTGGAAGTTTAGGAGGGTGAGGAGCTACATGTATACAGGCCCGTTCCGAGTGAGGAGCTGGGCCGTAAGCAGATTTTGGACGCTGGGTATATTACAGTCGGGCAGGCCTTCTTCATTGTGCAGTACAGGCACATGTTTGATGGCTAGTGTCAACCGGCAAGCCAAGTTTTAGTGCCGCACGCTCAACATAAAAAGGACCTAGAGTACATCAAGTATGTGTTTTTCTGACAAGACCGGCACACTCACCGAAAATAGAATGGAGTTCTGGTGCACCAACGTGACCACAGCTGACTTCAGCAACACTGCTGACAAGCATTCCAGCATGTTTGAGTTCGGAGAGTTCAGCTCAGAATCATGCGCTGTGTTTTAGCATCGATCATGTAGGTATCTTGTTGAAATGTTTTTTTTCTCTCGAACAAGTAGGAGAGCTGCGCATCATTTCATTAAGAAAAAAAGAAACAAAGGGAAAGAAATCCCCACACACAAACACACTCACACCAGGGGGCACAACAAATCCAGCAAGACACTAAAAACTCCCATGACAAGAAACAGAAAAATGATCCATCCAAGGCGGCAAGAGCCTTAGCAACAACAAAAAAAACATCAATGGCCTCCAGCAAGTGCCTTAGCAAGCAACTCCTGAAGCCCTTTTGCTGCGCAGCACAAAATGCATTCATCGGCGATAGTCTGCAGTAAGACACGGATGCTTGGGCTAGTGCCATTGAAGAGGCACTCATTTCGGTGCTTCCAGATCTCCCAAGAATGTGAAATAGCTTAATTATGTTGGTTTATCAAGCGAGCACAGATGAACCATTGGGATGCTTTGGAATGGTTTTAACTTCTAAGACCTAAAACGTGTTTACAGAGAAGAGGCAGGGAGAGGATGGAAGTACCTGTGTAATGAAATATATTTTTTCTCTCTAGTTTCTCTGATAGTACAGATGTCCATTAAGATTAATGATAGTTTTTGTGTGTAAACTACAACTCTAGTGTGAATGTGCGATCCATTTGAGTTTATTTGAGCTCAAAAGCCCTTATAGATTTGGAATTAAAATTCAGTAAAGTTTGGTACTTTTAGGAATTTTTATTCCTTAAAGATAGTTTCCAAAAAGTCTGCAAGAAGCTATGTGTTCGACAAAAATCTGCAAGAAACTCATGATTATTTGTATCACTCAAGCAGTCAAGCTACATCCAAACAAGAATACAAGATACATACAATGCACAGGGTCACAATAGACCATTCCCACCAAACCTCCAATTCCTAGAACTGTAAACCAAACACCTTTCCCTGCTCCATGGTGGAGCTACTCCACTGTAGAGTTTTTGTTGTGGTGCTAAATCTGGTGGAGTGGAGCATTCTGAAACAGACACTATATTGATGCACAACATCTTATATAAAGTACTGGTTCACTAACCAGTAAGCAATACAATTACTACAAATCCTGTCTATCTAATTTGCCATTCTTGAAATACAAGTGATTTGCCTACATTTTCCCATTAGCTTAAGCATTTTGGTTAACTGGTTGGCACATGCCACTCACTATGGTATCAGGGCTAGAGGTATTGAGTTTTAATCCTAGCTAGCTCAGTTTAACAAAAATAATTGTTGCTGTTCCTATTAAACATCTGAGGGAGGTGTGGAAGTGGAGTGTTGAATATAAGTGAATTGCCCACCTTTTCTCATCAGCTTAAGCTTTGGTGCAGTCAACTCAATAGTCATCAGATAATTGAGTTTTCCATTAGATGGTTCGCCTCCAGATATTACATGAGATGTACTACCCATGTACCTTCACATTAACATTTACAGGCCGTTGATCTTCCCAGGAAAAAGGTTATGAATAGAAATTATTGTAAACGTGGTCATTTTGGTAATTGTTCTTATAGCTCGTCTCCCTGTCTCAGATTTTTGTTGTTGGTTGTCTGTCTCAACCCACCAAAACCAACTGCTCCTACTGTTCATAACCAAACACTGCAATAGCGGCCGGTTGGCCATGATGAGAAGCATCAGGGAGGGAATGAAGATGAGAAATTGATAGATGGATTGGTCGTTTGCTGTTTGTCAGTGTTCTCTTGTTAGGGTTTTGTCAGGGCTGTGCTACATTGGCTCATTCATTGCGTTGTCCTTCCCCAAACGCGAGTGCGTAGTGAACAGTTCCACATGCACCTTCTCCAACAGTGACATGAGAGCTCTCGGCTGCGGGGCTGGGTCAGGCGCGTGCGTGAGCCACTGATTCAGCAAATGCCTGCCACCATGCTCTGGTGTGCGCTACATCTACCAGCTGTGCTGTTTGCTGCTAGGTTCCTTGTCTCGCTGTTATGGAAAGGCTACGGTAGATGGATTAGCAGAGAGACCCGGGATAGCCCTTCCTCGGGTACTTATCTTAGGGTTTCTTCTTGCTTGCCTCTAACTGATACATGATGGTCCCTTTTATAGAGACAACTTACTTGACCCCTAAGTAATATCCTAACCAAACCAGTCTATCTTATTTCCTTTCCTAACAAGCCAAATCAATCTAATCAGGCCGGTACTGGTCATGCGGCACTGTTCACGCGCTACAGTGCCGCGTGGCCCCCCTGGGCCGGCTCCACCTGCCATAACACTTGCCTAGTCATTTGTTCTGCTTCTTCATCTCAGCTCTCTTTGAAATGCAGACAAGATCACCCTGGCCTTGCTGTACATTAAAGCTTAGACAGCGTCGTCCTTGGTCTCCGTTATATCATAAACTCAAGAAAGGATGAACAATGATGGAAGATCTAGCACTAAATTACCCTCCTGCTATAAGAAGACGAGAGGAGAAAATACCAATATACCCTTGCTCTTAATCTTTAAATTGGTTCCTGGTCCATATATTTGTGGTATCAGCCCACAACTCTAGGTACCTTTCATTTTTAAAGTTTTAACCATTGGATCTGGGTAATGAATGGTTATTATAATTCCCAAGCACCATAAATCTCTTAAATGAGATGGCTAACCTCCGGATAAAATGCATTTTAATACCCATGTTTTAACGTGTGTGGTGAAGGTATCACAAACTGATGTTGTAACTACTTTCAGGGCTTTGGAGCTCTTTGGTACATTCTTTCCATACAGCGAGAAGACACCTGTTGGAGACAAGCATGTAACAATCAGACTAGCTGTGAGCTTACATCTTTATACTGTGGGTATCATCCACTTGCAAATAATTCTTTCTTACAAAGTGCATGCCCAACAAATAGCACTTCCAATTCCAATCCAGACCCGATATTTGGAATCTTTCTACCAGCTCTCCAAAATGTTTCACAATCAACAAGTTTCTTTGAAAAACTATTCTATTGCTTTTGGTGGGGCCTACAGAATCTAAGGTTTGAGAAAAATTAGCTTCCAGTTTTTTTCCCTGTCAATGCACATTTATATATTGGTCTATTTATTGCAGTTCCCTTGGCCAGAACATGAAAACAAGCACTAATACGTTGGAGAATCTGTTTGCTGTTTTTGTCTCGACATCGGGTTTGGTTCTATTTGCACTACTTATTGGTAATGTGCAGGTACAGACACTATTTTGGCATTGTTGAAATTTTCTTGTAATGTGTGTTATTCGATTAAGTGGTACTAATTAGTATTAATAAGGCCAACATATCGAAAGGAATCTTTTGATGTGCACCTGCAGATCTAATCTGTTGTGCTAAAATCTCACTGCACAATTTTGATGCATAGTCACGTGATTATAGTCAAATTAATTGGATATGAACGTGAAAATGGAACTGACTATAGATTGAGCTCATCCATCTTAATATTCACACCATGCTAGTACCAAATATACAGGAACATTTTGTTTACATAATTCTCTGAAGTTAAGTGCTCAAGTGATTCTGCACTAAATGCTTTTCCTTAATACACTGATGGAAAAAAACTGAAATTGGAAAGCACCAGAAGCCGTATTTTATTTATTTTCAAAGATAAGCTGTCTTTTATTACCTTCAATGTTAATATTTGCCTCAAACAGCTAGATCCATATATTTTAGGCCTGTAGTCATAAATGTGGGGGCCATGCCCTGTACCAGGTCTGCAATAGTTGCTAACCGTGCAGTTGACACCACAATCATCCCTCTAATTAGAGCTGGTGCTGGTAACAACTTGGTTGTTTTGAAAAATAAAATAGGCACATACATGTTTAGATCTTTTTTTCTAAATGTTTTGATTGATCTTCTCATTATAACCCATAATTAATTAGCTATACCAGTCCATTTCCTTTATTTATCATCTCTGGTTTACCAAAAATTTATCCTGCAGTGTACCATTACCACGCCATAGCTGAAGACAACCGTGTTTGAGAAAAATAAAAAGACAACAGCCTCATCATTTTAGTTTGAGGCAGGAACTATTAGTTTAACCATTAATTACTTGTCTACTAACTAGTCAGCTAAGCTTTGTGTGTGCCATATTATATAGTTTTCTTTTTTTGTTTGGTGAATTGCAGACCTATTTACAGTCAGCTTCTGTGCGTATAGAAGAAATGAGAGTGAAAAGGCGTGATACAGAGCAGTGGATGGCACATAGGTTACTCCCTGAGAATCTCAAGGATCGGATTATGCGCCATGAACAATATAGGTGGCAAGAAACAAGAGGGGTTGACGAAGAGGGCCTTCTTAAAAATCTTCCCAAGGATCTTAGAAGAGAAATAAAGAGACATCTTTGTTTGTCGCTTCTCATGAAGGTGCTACCCTGAACCTCTATCTGATTTGTTTTCTCCTTGCTCATCTTGTGGTGTATGGTTGAATACTTGAATGGTTATTGATATACTAACAACACTCAAGTACTTTCTCCTTGAGATAACATTTATCTGCAGCATCCATGCTGACTGGATATTTTGACTTGTTACCATGCGCCTAGCCTTATTCGCCAAGGACCACAAGTTCTTGAAGTAGTAGGTGTTTCAAATCGTAAATGGAAGCTCCTGGTTTCTTATGTTGTATGGTTCTGCTAAGCATTGGATTAGCAGGTGCCAGGTGTGGTTTTCTTATGTTGTAATGTTCTTGGGTAATAGATATTGACAGAAAAGGAAATTCTGAGATTAGCTTCCTTTGGTAGCCTATGCGGCATGGACGTTCACTTTCTCTTGAATCTCTGCAAAGCTAGTTATATTTTGCCAACTTCTTTTTTAAAAGGAAATTAAGTTACTAGAATGTTTCATTCTATCATCTCAATGCCAGTTCCCTTCAAAATGTGTCTGAATTGCAATATGATGTGTTTCAGGAAATTCCTTACATGAGCTTTCATTGCATGACCATAGAAAGTTGAATAGCAGTTAATAACATCTGAAGAATAACAGTTAATAACATTTGAAGATTTTATTGACCCTATAAATTTCTGGATGGGATCTATACCCTTTATACTTGATTCAATATTACTTTCTTTTGATATCACGTTTTAATGAACAGCTGCCATACCTTACTATGTTATTAGCATGGTTAACCTTTTGCTGCTTGCAGGTTCCAATGTTTGAAAACATGGATGAACAACTGTTGGATGCCATGTGTGATCGTCTGAAGCCTATGCTGTACACAGAAGGAAGCTGCATCATTCGGGAAGGTGACCCAGTGAATGAAATGCTCTTCATCATGAGAGGAACACTAGAGAGTACCACAACAAATGGTGGACAAACTGGGTTCTTCAACTCTAATGTTCTAAAAGGTGGAGACTTCTGTGGTGAAGAGCTCCTCACATGGGCCCTTGACCCCACTTCAGCTTCAAATCTTCCTGGCTCAACTAGGACAGTGAAGACGTTGTCTGAAGTTGAAGCTTTTGCTCTGAGGGCTGATGACTTGAAGTTTGTTGCCACACAATTCAGGAGGCTCCACAGCAAACAACTCCAACATACCTTCCGATTTTACTCACAGCAATGGAGGACCTGGGCTGCTTGCTTCATACAGGCAGCTTGGCACAGATACTGCAGAAAGAAGCTGGAAGAGGCTTTATATGAGAAGGAGAAGAGGTTACAAGCAGCAATTGTAAGTGATGGCACTACTTCGCTCAGTCTTGGTGCAGCGCTCTATGCTTCACGTTTTGCTGGCAACATGATGCGGATCTTACGGAGAAACGCCACCAGAAAGGCCCGTTTGCAGGAAAGAGTACCTGCAAGACTGTTACAAAAGCCAGCAGAACCCAACTTCTTCGCTGAAGATAGCTGAACTTGTACCCTGTAGCAAGCAGGCATTCATGATCCAACCGGTAAAATTTGTTCATAATTTACGATTCGATGCTGTAGTTAGATCAGGTGCTCTAAAGCGTCTGGTTTAAATCATGTAATTTAGTGTATATTTCGATTGTATACATCAATACATGTTGCGTGTATTACCTCTTGTGCATTTGGGAAAGAAAAAGAAGATGCTGTGAATGTAATCGATCAATTGTTAACTTTTTCCCCCTGTAAGGATTGTTTGTTAACTTGGATATGCTCACGTGTGACGCTGTGTTGATTTGATAGGATCAAAAGTGTTAAATTTCAAACCACGTGTACATGTGTAAATTTATGTCTTCGTAGCGTATGTTTTTTGAGAGCAGAGGTCCGGTGGAATCTAAAAGAAGGCGTAATTTTAGGGAAAAAGAATCTAGCCCTGTCAAAAATAAGATCTATTCAAAACTCTCATTAGTCTTTCAATTGTGGTGTCATTTAACTACCAAAACCCACTAAGGCCTAGATTTATTTTTAAGGTTATATTTCTTTTTTTTTATCAAAAAAATGAGGGCGCCCCTACTGTGCTTTATGCAATACGACAGTCACAAAACAAAAAAGGTTACGAAGAATATAAGAAAACAAAATGTTACAAAGAATATAACTGCACATAAGCTTGTAGCCATAAGTCGATTGAAGGATCAAATTTGCTTTTTGTTGTAAGATAACTAGAGCAAACTCTGACTTTGAAGATTTAGGACGTGTTTGGAATGACTAAAAATTTCGAAAGGGGGAGTATCAGCTTGGCCTTGTTTAGTTTCTAAAAAATTTCAAGATTCCCCATCGAATCTTACGGCACATGCATAGAGCATTAAATGTAGATAAAAACAAAAAATAATTGCATAATTTGTCTGTAAATCGCGAGATGAATCTTTTGAATTTTAGGAACCAAACAAGGCCACTTGTTTAGGGGGTGTTTGGGACTGCTCCACAAACTCTGCTCCATAAACTCCACCATGAAGTAGGTCCACAAAAAACTAGAGTTTGTGGAGTACCTCTTTAGGTGCTCTCACAACTCTATCATTTTTTGTCGAACTGAGTGCGTGGAGCTGAAACTGTTTGGCTAAAAAACGTGGAGCGGAGCTGAAAAACGTGGAAGTCCCAAACACCCCTTAGTCTCCGTTTTTGTTCCGCTACTGTCAACATCAGACGCTATTATTAACCATTCTGTTCCGTGTCCAGTGGACAGAGCCAAGTGCGGAGGAGAAGTTGCTGGCGCCGGCTTACCCAAATACCCAATCGAATCGAGTCCAGCTAGGAGTCCAGCATGCACGGTGAAGCGGACTATCCAAGGCTGTCCGTTGAGCTTGATCTTCTCCGCCACCTCGTCGACCCTTGTTTGTCCCTTCCCTTGTAAATATCCACATCCATGTCCCTGCTCTGTCGTTCCCAACTCCTCCACCACGGCTGCCACGCCTCCTCGAAAAGAAGACCTGATTCTTTCGAGGTTTTGTTCTCCATCGACGATTGGCACTTTGATTGGCGTAAGCTTCATGAATGGAGCAACTGTTTCTGCCTTGCCGCCGGAAGTGAGGAACCAATGGCACTGCCACTGCGGGAGGTAATTAAGCTTCTCTGACCCTATCCTTTATTCATGCATTGCAATGCAGTTGTTTGTTAATATGATGACATAGCAGGACATAGAGCAAAGGAGGGTCTTCGCTTTCGCTTAGTACCTTTTGTTTTTGCCCCTGTGGAAAGGGTTTTCTTGGGTTCTCCTGCTCCCGGGGTCCTTAATATCCTTTTCGGAGTGTTTTCTTGCTTGTATATAAACTCTTTTTCTCTATCTTAATTGAAAGGCAGAGCTCCTGCCATTACTTTCCAAAAAAAAAAACTATGGTGACATAGCCACATAGGAGTAGCATGGTGTTCTGTCAGCTCTATCAAGTTCACATCACACTGGAGTGGACTGAATCCCCAAGTTTCAATTGGTGATCAATCTATGCTACTCTGACAACTAAATCTCGTGTGCAGTACGTGCAGGGGTTCAGAACTGGAGATTAAAGCAGTTCATTGGATCGGATGACATTATGATATCATGGGAGTTACAGATACTTACTAATTCTTCTCACTCTGAGACTCCCGGGAAAAGAAAGAAAGAAAGAAACAAAGAAAGAAAGAAAGAAAGAAAGAAAGAAAGAAAGAAAGAAATGAAGCCCAGCAGCGCAAGAGTTCTTGATCCCCGGGGGCCATTTCTACAGAAATGGAACAAGATATTTGTGATATCATGCCTTGTTTCAGTCTCCGTGGACTCGCTCTTCTTCTATGTCCCGGCAATCGACGGCGACAACAGCTGCCTGTATCTGGATGACAATCTGCAAAAGATAGCTAGCATCCTGCGCTCTCTCACCGATCTCTTCTATCTACTCCGCGTAATATTCCAGTTCAGGACAGGCTTCGCAGCTCGCTCATCTTCCGGAGCGTTTGGTCGTGGGGTCTTGGTTCATGACATGTTGGCAATAGCAAAGCGGTATCTATCGACATATTTTCTGAATGACATCTTAGCTATTCTGCCCCTTCCTCAGGTACTCTATCTTTTAGTTCTGATGATCTTACTTACTAGTATTATTAGAACACAGAAGATTGATTCTGCAATTTTTAGGATATCAGGATGTCGTAACTCTGCACTTGCCATTGATGCATGTTTTTTTATCAGGTTTTTGTGTGGTTAATGCGGCCACATCTCCAAGGTTCAAAGGTTATGACTGCAAAAAACGTACTGATGTTCATAATCTTGTTCCAATATGTGCCTCGACTGATCAGAATAATACCACTCTACCTTGAAATCACGAGATCAGCTGGTACAGTAATGGATACTGCATGGCCGGGTGCTGCCTTTAATCTTGTAGTTTATATACTCGCTAGTCATGTAAGTCCTCATCTAATCATTTATCAATACTGTTGAAATATAAGTGACCTGTCCACCTTTTCTTTTTCCTTATCAACGTAGTCTTTGGGCTGAACTAGTTGGCGCATTGCTAGAGGTCTCAATCTCAAATCTTGGCAGGCACAATTAAATTAAATTAAATAATCACAACCTACTCATATTTTCATATTTAAGACAATGTTTTCTCTCTTCATTACAAAAGGGTTTTCATCTGAAACTATGCATTCTTTTCTCGATTCACACAAGCTGAACCACAAGATAGATTTCACACAATTAACTTGCTAGTACATATCATATTGTGCATGGTCAAGAATCAAAGATAATACTAACCGATGCATTGACTTCTTACAGGTCCTTGGAGCTCTTTGGTACATTCTTGCCATACAGCGACAAGACACCTGTTGGAGAGAAGCTTGTAATAGCCAGGATGGTTGTGATCTGGCAACTTTATATTGTGGAAGTACTGCATTTGGAAACAATACGTTCTTACAAGATGCTTGCTCAACAAATGGCGGTGACGATGTAGATCCAATATTTGGAATTTATCTACCAGTTCTCCAGAATGTTTCAGAATCAACAGGTTTCTTCGAAAAATTATTCTACTGCTTTTGGTGGGGGCTACAAAGTCTATGGTATTGTACTTATGTTTCACCACCACCAAAGAATAATGCCCTGGGGCTTGTTGTACTTATGTTTTGCCATTTCTATTGCAGTTCTTATGGTCAAAACCTGAAAACAAGCACTTACATATGGGAGAATATGTTTGCTGTTTTTGTCTCAATGTCAGGTTTAGTTTTGTTTGCTCTCCTCATAGGAAATGTTCAGGTACAGTTTTAACTTTTAAACATTGTTGAAATTTTATTGTTATCTGTGCTTTTAGATTTCAATTTATTTAAAGTGCAGTATGTATGTGATAGGGGTTTTATGGAATGCAAATTGTGCACCTTCAGTGTTATAGTATTTTCTTTTATAAATATTTAGTCTAATCGGTTTAACAGATGAGAAATGTAAACGGCCTTCCACATGATGACCTATAATAAACAAAGAACTATTTATATTAGTTAAATAAAATATACCATAATATTTCTCATAAAAATAGTTTTATTATGTCAATGTGTCAGCACAAAGGTACACCAAACATAGATTTTTTTTTGATTGAACTGGAGGGGCTTTCGCCCCTGCAGAAATTTATTAATAAAGGAGGTTCCGAAATTACAAGATACAAGACTTATAGGATCAGGGAAGCAGGGGTTGTTGAGTTAAGAAACAAAAAAGGAGATACAGAAAATTAGAGCTAAGGAGCAATCTATTGTAGATTTTGACACCATTGATCAAACAAAAGGCTTAGACTTGTCTTGATACGGCATGAGACCTTCGCCAGTTCCATGGAAAAGGCTCTTTTGCATTCTTGGGTTGACATTAAGCTATTGTTGAAGATTGCTTCATTTCTTGCTTTCCAAATCGTCCAACTCATCAAAATGATTGCTATCATGAAAAAACTGGGATCGTAGTTGAGTTCTCAGTGCATGGATGTTTTGCACCGTGTCCCCATCTTGTGCTATCTGTAAGTCAAGAGTTCCCCAACATTGTTGTGCGTATGGGCATCCCCAGAACAAATGATGTACTGTTTCTTCCTGGGCTGCTGCACAGAAAGCACAATTGAATGAATCCAGTTGCATTTTCCTTCTCTTTAGGATGTTTTTTGTGCTCAATCTATCGTTCATCAGTAGCCAGAAGAAGACTCTATGCTTTGGCTGGCAGTAAGACTTCCATAACCATTTGAGGGCAGGTTCAACCGGCTGATGACCCATCAGTAGTTTGTATGCTTTCTGAACTCTGTAGCTAGAGCTTTGTGCTGAGTATGTCCATACGTCTTGGTCCTGCTCGTTTCTGTTGTACGTTTCCATCTGCTGTTGTATTTCCTGTACTTGTTGAAAAGCTATTTGGGATAGTGGTAAATTGAACAGGTTGATGATATCATCAATGGTAAAGGCTTTCCTGACATTGATTTGTTTATCCTTTGCAAAGGAGAATGCTTGTGGGAATTTGTTCTGCAAAATTTCTGTTCCCCATTTGTCCTTCCAGAACTGGCAAGTCAAACCAACATTCACCTGAACTGGCCATCTCCTTGAATTTTGGCAATCCTTTTAGCACATCCCTCCACCAGAATGATCTTTTTTTGACAGTTCCAGGTAGTTTGTCATGTGAGTAGTGCTTTTCCCGGACCATGTTGACCCAAGGTATGTCCTTTCTGCTATAGAATTTATCTAAGTTCTTCATCAGCAATGCTTGATTCTGAACTTCTAGATTGATTATTCCCAGGCCCCCTTGTTCCTTGGATTTGCATACCAGTTTCCAGGCAACTTTCGGCATTCCTCTCCCATTAACATCACTACCCCTCCACAGACAGTTTTTCCTCAGCTTATCAACTTGTTTGATAATTGCCTTTGGCAGCTCCAAGGTACAACATAGATCATGCAACATGCAACCTGGCAGCGTGCCCCACTGCATTTTTTGTGGAAACTAGACCACCCGCTGGTTTTCAGATCTTGCCTGAGAAGTGGTGGATGATGCTTTCTTCTCAGGGGATCGCTAGATTTATTAGCAAACCATCAAAGGACAAATATCACCCTTACATGATAACAAATGACTAGTTTTCAAGTGAATTAGCAGAATTCGTGAAAGCTCTTGCCCATGACGTACCTAGTTGTGGTCGTACATACTTCGCCGTGTTGCCCTGGGTTGGCCAGTAGTGTTGGAGCCAGACGATGCCCTGGACTCCGGGCCTCGACGCCGGTGTCTCTGTGATAACCGCGGCAAGAGTTTACAAACGAGATCGCAGGCACACGAGATTAGATGGATATGTCGCTGCTAGG
>Ga0182004_10001291_pt1 | contig 18036 bp, 27 predicted proteins | sample Sormic07211540_1_FD_120479 | JGI IMG/M metagenome (GOLD analysis project Ga0182004, IMG submission 120479) | Endophyte microbial communities from Sorghum bicolor roots, Mead, Nebraska, USA - 072115-40_1 MetaG | ecosystem: Host-associated > Plants > Roots > Unclassified | place: USA: Nebraska...
ACATCGGTATTAATCTGTGCGCTTGCAGATCCCATTTATTATTTATTTAGAAGAGCAATTGCATATTTCAATACCGCGTCTTTCATGTCATGCTGGGGATGACAACTTGGCTTAAGTGGCATGGGAGGTAGGTTTGGCATTTTTGGCGCCGTTATCAGAATTAGAAAACTAAGTCTACTTTTGGTAGTGACATTAAGAATGCCAATAGTCTCCTCGTCGAGGTGGAAAGACTAGGAAGCGGGAGAACCCCGGTGGGTATGGTGGCAGATCTAAATCGTAGTCTTCGTCCTCGGGATGTAAAACCTCGGTAGGGACAGATCCCGTACTGGAGCTTGTACTGCTGGACTTGTCTTCTGGCAGAGTGCAAATGGAGACCATATTGACGAAGTGACGGGCTGTTTGCCTGTTTTGGCTCTGCGAGAAGCCTGCCTTCCTGAATAGAGATTGGGTATGCCGCGAAAACTAATCGGCCGCATTGCTCAGACCATAAGGGTAATGCTGGTTTGGGGGCTTGTCTTGAGCTTGACGGTCCGTCCTGCGGTGGTCGACGTTATCGTCAGGGACGTCTCTAGCCGTTCGTGTGTGGAGACACCAGTTGGTCGACGGGAGTCGAAAAAATTTGTTGTCGCCGCCTGATCGGGCCCGTGTGGGATCGAATCCACCAGGTTGGAAGCTTCGAGAAGCTTGTGGTTGGCGCGATCAAGGGCTTGAAGAAGATCCGAGTTATCGACTCGTTTTGCCCCGTAGCGAGGGAGCGGAGGTCGGGTCCTTGGAGTCGGCGTGATCGGGGTTGATGCCTCTACTGCCCCAAATTGGATCTGGGTTTCTTTCAGAGTCGTGGTCGTAAGGCCACCGTCATGAGTTGTCCAAGTGATCTGCCCGACGGTGAACGTAAGACCTTCAGCCACGGCCACGGAAGCTGGAACGATGACCATCTTGTTCGTCGAGAGAGCTGTACGCACACCTCCTACCTGGTGCGCCATTGTCGATGAAAGCTAGTCGGTAGTCTACCTTGGGGTATAGCCACGGTAGTAGTTTATCGACAGACAGGTGCGCAAGCTACAAACTTGATGGTGACGCAAGACACACACAAGGTTTTTATCCAGGTTTGGCCACCGTGTGGGCGTAATACCTACGTCCTGCGTCTGATTGTATTGGATTGTGTTGAGTTGAGATGAGTTGTCCTAGGGGGTCCCTTGCCTCTCTTTATATAGTCCAGAGGGTAGGGTTACAGATCTGGAAATTAATCCTAGTCGGTTACAATTGCCATAGATAACGCGATATCAATTCCTATTCTAACCGACTAAAATCTGGCTTGATCTCCACGTCTTGTTCCCTTGCGTGAGACTCCGAGCAGTTGGATCAAGCCTCAAACTGTCATGATGTGCCAAGCTTCATGGCCCAAGTCTAGCCGTAAGGGTATAGGGGTTTATACCCCCACACATCTGCAGGTTTTCCTGGAGATTGGAAGCACAATCACCATCAAGGACATTGCTCAAGACACCATCATACTTCGCCTCTTTCCATTCTCACTTGTGGGAAGGGCCAAGCAGTGGTTCTATGCTAATCAAGAAGACATCAACACATGGGCAAAGTGATTGCAGGCCTTTCTATCCAAGTTCTTCTCTGTAGGCAAAACCATTGACTTAAGAGGAAAGATTACAAGTTTTTAACAGCAGAAAGCAAAAACCATTTCACAAGCATGGGAGCATTTACAAGGATACATCTTAGATTGCCCTCATCATGGAATGGAAGAATGGTTACTCATGCAAGGCTTTTATCATGGATTAACTCCGAAGGCTCGTGAGCACCTAGATGCAACTGCTGGAGGGTAATTTTTGTCACTTACTCTTAGAAAAGCTGAGATACTATTGGATAAGATTGCAGAGAATCAAGGTTGGTCCCAAGACAACATTCAACATTGTCACCAAACTAAAGAGTTACCCGAAGAAGTAAAAGCACTGTCTACCAAGATGGAAGATTTATTGGTTTGGCTTGATCAACGAGCTAAATTCAAGGAAGATCAAAGAGCAATTGAAAGAGCTTATGAAAGCTCTGCTATAAGGAAGGTTCCACATCAACCAACATGGAGGCAACAGAATGATACCCAAGGTATGAGTTCTACTAAGGCTACTAAGCAACCTACCTTGAGGGAATTGATTGCTGAGCAAGATAAGATCAGTAATACACTTATGGAGAGGCTCACTACAAACGATAAAGTTGTGGAAGATATAAATTTGAAGATGAAAGATTTCTCTTGTGCTATGGAAGATCAGTTGGAATTCAATAAAAGGATGGAAGCAAAGATGTCACAGTTAGCTGCTACATTGCCTGTTGCCACTAACATTGAGCAGGTTAAGGGTATTAATACAAGAGGCGGGAAGTCCACTAGAGATCCCCCATATCCAAAAGGAGTAAGAAGGGCACCGATAGTACCAGCAGTGGCACGAGAGGAGAACAATAGTGAAGTCAAAGTAGAGATTCAACAAATGGAGATTCCACAAGAGCGGGAGATGAGACAAGATTTTCATGACACCACTTATTTACCATTTCCCTGTAGAAAAAGAAGACCACAATCGGATGAGTAGTTTGGTAAGTTTGTGGAGGTTATTCAAAAGTTATATGTCAACATACCTCTACTAGATGCCATTCAGGTCCTGACATATGTCGAGTATATTTGAGATATCCTTAACAAGAAGAGACCACTACCCACCACGTAGGTCATCAAGCTGACAGAAGAGTGTAGTGCGGCTATCCTAAACAAGTCACCAAAGAATAAAAAGGATCTAGGATGCCCCACTATCGATTGCTCTATTGGAGACCAACACTTCAACAATGCACTCTGTGATCTCATAGCAAGCGTCTGTGTGATGCCCACCGCCGTCTTCTACAAGCTCAAGTATTCAACACTTGAACCAATATCAATGTGCCTTCAACTGGCAAATCAATCAGTTCGATACCCCTTGGGAATTGCTGAGAACATCCCAGTTAAGATAAGAGAATTCTTCATGACAGTAGACTTCGTGATACTAGACATGCAACCAAACTCAAAAGTGTCGATCATATTTGGAAGACCCTTTTCAAGCACCGCCAATGCACACATTGATGTCGGGATTGGAGAAATCAAGTTCACCATAAATGGAAAAGAAGAACGCTTCGCTTTCAAGTCAAAAGCTGAGCTCGCTGCAAAGATGGCATTTCAAAAGAACCAAGAAGAATCATCAGAGCCGTAAACACAGGAGTCAGAGACTATTGAAGAATAAATTATATTGGAGGTCTCGTTCGGAGGACTCAAAACATTCGAACCCTCACCAGGAGATAAATTGGTATTTATCCATCTTTACTGTATACACTTATTTCTTTCATCATTTTTATTTCTTAATCATATTTCATTAATCATGCTTTCTCATAAAATAAAATAAAAATAATAAAATATAAAAATGATTTAACCCCATGTATAGAAATTTCTATTGAGTGCAAAATCCCATATTAATTATCTATCATGGCGGCCCAAAAAAATTTACTCATGCATTTCTAGTGGTTCAATTTGTTTCTTTAATTTTTAGTTGTAGTATTTCTTTATATATTCAAATGTACAAAAAGATGGGACCCACCTTTTGGGACCCACATGTCATAGTCACACTCACACCCATCACATCATGTCTCCACTACCATTCCTTTTTCCACCGTCCAAACGCACTCAAGTGACACAAATTTTGCTTTAGCTTTAGACAAGTGAGTGGGAAAAGAGCAAAGGTGTTTGCCACTAGGGTAGGGCAGCCGACCAGGGCGCCTGCCCCCTTGCTGGCTCTGCTATAAAACCACCACCTCTCATCCTCCATTTCATCACACAAGTAGTCTAGAAAACATCCAGTGCCTCGAGTTTCTAATTCCAAGAAGTGTGAGCTCTAGTAGAGAGAGAAGTGAGAAAGAAAGGAGAAAGTAGTAGCCTTGCTCTTGAGTAAAAGAAGGGAAGTTGGGAGTGAGAAATTTTAGAGAGATGTAGAGCTTGATTAGTGGAGATGCTGCCCAATTAGAAGCAAGAAGGATCCTTGGTCAGCCAAACACTAACCATTCTCTAATCCTCTCCACAAGTTTTGTTTGTTGCAAGTTGATTTTTAGGATGAGCAAGTTTTTGAAGGCCACCACCAGTGCGATCTCGAAGATAGGATCGAGAGGACGACGCGGAGTTCTTCAAGAGCTTTGTCTAAGATGAGCGTCGATGACCCACCACCATGCAAGGCTCTACATCTCCTTCAATGCCCCGACAGTGAGTCCTCAACAAACCAGCCAAGCTGGGACTGAGAAATGAGTACGAAAAGAGCACCTACAAGAAGTTGAAAGGTAAACCATTCGGCCATACTCAAGCATTAGATTTTCATCTTTTACAAGAGGCCAGTATGGATAGGGAGCTCAATATGATTTTCAACTTAGTGGGATGGGGAAATTTTTGGAATATTACTGAGAATGGGTCAAAGCTGCTTATGATAGAGTTTCTTTGCACCCTACAAGTGACTGAGCTAGGTGTTGCCTTTAGGCTCTTCAAACAGACATTCATACTCACTTGGAGAGAGCTTAGCAACCCCTTAGGTTTTCCACCCATTGCTGCCATAGACATAGATGCTATGCTACAAGATTTTAATTGACATCAGTTTTGGCAAGAGCTTTCTAGAGACACATTTTTCTATCAACCAAGAGTTAGTGAGATAGAGCACCCCACACTTAGATTTTTATATAAATGGATAGGCATTGTTTTCTTCCCTAGAGATGACATCCCAAGGTTAGAGTTGGGGATTTATAGTTGCTTTATGCGGTTGTCAAGAAGAGACAACTCTCACCGGTGTGTCTCATGGTTGAGCATTGGTTGACCATTGTGAGTTTGATAGGAGAAATCACTTGTACATCATTGATCACTCGTATTGCTGCTGGATTACATTTGATAGAGGGTGCGGACATGGAGTACATTGAGAACCATAGAACTTATATTGGATATGCACACTTTTGTCATGCACATTTGCTAAAAATGGGACATGATGGGCTTTACATGCTTTACACTAATGGCAGGATCCGGTTACCTAACCTGGGACTTGTTCTCTACTCTGTCACTTCACTTTTGAATGATTTTTAGGCTACACCAACAAGCCAATGGCAACCATAGTGATCTGCACCTACAAGCTGACCTTGAACTAGAAGAGCCGGCACACGCTAGCTATGACAGCTGGAGTGCACGCAACTACCGCACACTGAGGAACCTGTGGGAGCAACAAACCACCATGCCTGAAGGAAGGGAGCGGTGGCAGGAGCACCAGTACCACCAGCCCAGGTATTCATATGACCCTTATGGACCATCATCATCTGCAGGACATTCACAGGGACGAGCATCCAATACGGGCTTCCACTACACTCGGCAGCACCACGACGAGGAGTTGACCTTCTGTCAGTGTACCCACAACACCCTCAGTACCATCCAAGAACAACGACAAATTTAGCAAGGGATGTTGCAGAACCAAGGCGAGATGCTGGCCCAGATTCAGCAAGAACAACAACGTGAGAACGACATCCTTGCCGCCTTGTTGGCCCATTGGAACATTCAGTGAACCACGACATTAGCCACCTTGGGGGAGGCTGCCCCCAGTTATCTAGGTATGTTTTAATTTTTTGCAATTTAAAACATTTTGTATGTTTATCTTAGTTGCTATGTATTTAAAAAAGTGCAAACCAGAGAAACCAAAAACATGTTATTTCTTGTTTGTTTTAATATGCTAAAAAAATATGAAAAAATGAAAACCACATAAAAAGAGTGTGTACAAAAGTTTGCTTTAAATCTTTAAGTTTGCTATGTTTAGTTTGAATAAAAAGACTCTTGAGATGATCACCATGGAGATGATGAATAGTTGCTCTGTTCTAGTCCCATTCAAGTACCTAGTTTTCAACTTAGAGTTCTCCCCAATGCTAGACATGATAGTTTTGACATGATAATTTACTTTACACCTGAAACCTGTGGGAGCATACACTTGATCTAAATCTAGGTAGTTGACGGGTATGATATGATTTGGTTTGAGCTGTTATTTATCTAGTTCCTAGTGACACTGATTTCTAGAGATTTAAATTTAAAAATACAAAAACACATGATGAGTTCCTTGTGTGATAGAGAGTAAAATTCCTACCACAGCCATATATTTTAGAATAGAAAACCTCCACACATTTATCGCTGCTTGTAATTGCTTTGAGTTTCGTCAAGCTTTGTTTGACCCTTAGGGGCTTATCATGCTTTTAAAATCAAGATCACGTACACACCTCATCCATCATGCTACTTCTACATTGGAAGTACGCACCCACATATATCCCATCCAGAATCACCCAAAAATCTTTTACTCTTACACTGAGAGTGAACACCAAAAATATCCAGGTTTTCCACCTTGATAGCCTCAAAATAAAAATGCTCTATGTTCTTATTGTTATTCCTCTTACAAATCCTATTGCAAGGAGAGTTTTAAGTTGTTCTCAAAAAAATGGACAATTGTCCACCAAAAAAAAGAGAATAAGAGAGATCCAACCTAGATCCCCTCCATCTTTTATCCAAACAAGAGGAAATGTTATCTTCAAAAAGAGCATTGTATAATTAGGATTCCACCCTTTCCTTCCGCCACCATATCATCCACCATATAAAACCACAAAAATATCCATACATATGCACATCTTGATTTGATTTTATGATGAGTTCCTCTAGATCCATTGTTTGACCTAGCAACATAAGCATTGCAAGTATGTATGAGCTACTTCCCCACCTATGAACTCCACATAAGCCTATTAGTTGTAGGGTCTGAGGAAGAGTGTAGGCATAACACATTTATTGCCTCAAGTAAGGATCCACAAATACCACATATTTAAGAGACTTGAGAGGTCGTGAAGGAACTCTGAGCTTTATTTTGAATATACTTATAAAAACTCCAGGATAGAAGTGAAACAAAGAGCTTGAGACATAGTGCTTGCTAGATTGTTCTACCTCTCAATTACTCAAGACCTAAGTGAAAGTAAAAGCCCCATGGTTGTAGGTGACATTAGTAACTTTGAAAGTTAGAACTGTCTACTTTAGTATAAGGGACAATTTTCCATTCAATGCATGTGTGCTTTGAAGGAATGAAAACATTGTAGCAACTCCTGATCTAGATTAAGTCTATCTGCTTGCTCGAGGACGCACAAAAGGAAAGCTTGGGGGAGCTTGTTGATGGTAGATACGGACCGCATTTATATCAACAAGGACAAGGAAAAAGGGCACAAAGTAATCACCAATAGAAGTATAGGGTTTTATTTGACAGATTTCCACCAGTTTTGGTGAATGTCTATTTTTGTAGGGGGTTATCCGAAATTGACCTTTGGAGGCGCACATGTCATGATACATAGAGAGAAACGAGATATCTACACCACGTATACAAAAGAAGGTTCTAGAAGGATCATGAAGCCACTAGAACAAAGTGAAAGACGAGAGGAGCTAGAGGCAGGGTGCTTAAGCAGGGCGGTCGCCCCCTCCCCTCAACCAATAATGAGTAGTCTCGCGGATTATGCCCTAACCGCCTTTGAGGAGCAAGGATCTTCGTCGATTAAGTTGGTTCATCCTACCTCCCTATATAGGGAGGGGTAGACCCTAGGGTTTGAAGAGAGGAGGGAAGAAGAGACGAAGAAGAAGAAGAAGAAGCCCTAGCCGCCTCCTCCACCAGATAATTAGACTAGATACTCCAATTCCTCCATTCCATATAGGATTAGCAAGTAGATTTAAGAAGAGTTCGGGCACTTCGCTGAGGATTTTAGATCGTTCGTCCCAAGATGATGAGGACGTCGCCACGATGGATACATTGACACCATCATCTTTTCCAAGTTGCAATTCATCTCCACTCAGCTACCACGTCACTCTCGGATTCAGCAAACACATCATCAGTGTTTTGATCATAACTTCTTCATACGACATCGAAACGAGGTGATCTTAGACTCATTGGAAAGGTGACAATGACGCCGTCATTTTGGATCTGATCCCAGCTCCAAATCTTTCGTGGATTAATCTTTATGTCTACGACAAGGTGCTGCGTCACCTATTTTGGGCCAACTTGGTCATGTATCGAATTCGGGCCTTAAGCCCATGTTGTGGGCGCCTCCCCCTGGTCGCCTCCAACCCTAGGTTGCTTCTCCTTTATATTCCATGCAGCCACTACTGTTTAGACTCAGGTTTTGTTCAGAGTTTAGTTTTCCATCGAGAAACTGAATCGTTCATTGTAACTGTGGTGACAAATCCTTTTACAGTGATCCAGGGCCCCCATTCTTGATCTCCTCCACTGTGTCGATTAGTCATTTGGAACCGAGTTCTTGAACCCTTATTTGAATATTCGCTTCATTCATATCTGTAATTTTAGATTGCGTGTTTATACTTTCTTGCTTGTGTTCTTCGATTCGCTCGCAGAAAAAGCCTTCTTGGCAAGGTCAATCAAGTTGTGCTTGGTTGATAACCAACGGAGGAGTGGTGTAACAGTTGTAGGGTTTGAATCATGCTGATTTGAAGCCGGATCGCCAACGTCGAGTTCTCCACAAATCGAATTTATCAATTACCTCTTGGAAGATCGGGCCTGAACCTCATCAATTGGTATCAGATCTCTCAGGTTTATCACGAGGTATAATCTCGATTGCCCTAGATTAATATTTGTTCATTACCTACCGTCCACAAAAAGCCCAAAAAAATAGTTTAATTGTCCGTTATCCTATCACCTATTGTGCCTTGCAATTTCGTTTTCAGATTTGCTTTGTTGAGTTTGTGTATGTGATTGAGCCTAGTTGCTGGTTTTGATTATGTTCGTCATCAAAGTTCATTTGCACCGTTGCTGTTCTTAGTTTCTGCCACTATCACATCCACTGTTTCGAAACAACAAGTCAGAGCCACCACATTACTCGACTTGCCTCTGCTAGCCGCCTTGTGTGATTTCTCACTGCCGCGCTAACCCTAGATAGGTTGCTAGCCGCTGTTATTTTACCTGCTTCGCAGCCCTCCTTACATCATCAGGGGAATACCTACTGATGTTAGTCACAGAGACAATTCATCCTATGATCGATGTTGGAGTTTAGGGACGCTTTGCCCTAACTGCCGCCGCCGCCGCCGTGTTGTGCCTTCCAAAAAACATAACTTGAGATACCTTCGGTAAAACAGGCATAACTTTTCGCTCGTTTATCAGAAAAATCTGAAGTTTTTATAGCAGTTTCTTGACACCATTCGGACCTGACGCAAACTTGGCAAAGCCCTGTTTGGTCTCATCAAAATTGCCAAAAGAATTCAGGAAAATTAAGAAAAAAATTGACAAGGGTTCTGCACGCTTTTCATAGAACTTGCTGAATTTCTATAGACCACATCTGACCTCAGTTGTAGTTGCCTATTTTTGTGGTTATATCTTCTGTGATCCTTGTTCAGAGAAAAATATAAAAAAATAGTGAAAAAATAAAAATTGTGATTCCTACTAGTGCCCTTTGGGAAAATCAAGAAAAAATTAGGATAAAAGAAAAATATGCTCTATTGCTTGTTCGCTGAGTTCCTTCCATCATACTTTGTTTCAGCTTGTTGCGCTACGTCTAGACACGTCTTAGCTAGCAATTGTGATTTATCCTTTGGATACTTATTGAACTTAGCTAATTCTATATTCGAATATTACTAATCCTTGCTACTTACATTATGCCAGTCCAAAGCTCCACATATACTTCTGTCAGCACAGGTTCATCTTGCAACTGTTTACCCATGCTCAACAACATATTACTTTGCCAATTTGGTTTTGCTCCTATTTGGCTTTGGTAAGAACACTTGTAAGACAGTGGTAAGTCGCTTCTGATTTTGTTTTTCACTTTTACCACCACCACTTGGTTTCTTTTAGTTAATACGGATAATCCTTTGGTGTTGTTTTTCCCTATTCTCTAACCATAGCAGGATCTCCGATGGATTTTAATGATTGTGTGTCCAAGGGTGAACTTACAGCGTTCATCACTGAACAGCGCAATCTTATGAACGAGCTGACACGCAATGTGAACAATCTGGTCACCCGCATTGAACAGATTGAGCAACACCCTCAATCTCATCATGGTGATGATGAAGATGCATATGGAGATCTATCTAATCATGAAGATATGGACGATGACGGTGATGCACGCAACTGTCGCCGCTACAACTTTAATCGTCATGGTATGGGAGGTAATAACTATGGTAATAATGATCCTTTTGCTAAAATTAAATTTAGCCTACCTCCTTTTGCTGGTAATGTTGATCCTGAGGCATATTTAGATTGGGAGCATGCTGTTCAACAAAAATTTGATTCTCATACTGTGCCTGCTGAGCATAGAGTTAGACTTGCTACTAGTGCGTTTACTAGTTTTGCTTTGTTAATAATGTTGCTGCTATGCCTCAAACTTGGAATGCTTTAAAACAACGTATGAAATCTCATTTTGTTCCTCCTTATTATCAACGTGTTTTATGTGTTAAACCACAAACTTTAAAACAAGGAGATAAAAGCGTAGAAGCATACTATAAAGAATTGCTTGTGTCCCTGTACTTCACGTTCTGCCTTTATTATCAACGTGATTTACGTGTTAAATCATTTGCCATCGATGCAAAGGCATGGGACATGTCATAAAGGATTGCCCTAGTCGTCGCGCTTTCATTGCTACCGAGGATGGATATGTAAGTGCTAGTGATGTTGAAGATGATTTAGCCCTTACTGCTAACATTGCTGCAGATTCCACCGAGGGTGATCAAGACACGGAGACCATCGCCATTGACACCGTTGCTGCCTCCGCGGGCTATCCGAGCCATTGTGCAGCGTGTGTTGAGTTCACGTGTGGTACATGAAGAAGATATGCAGCTCCAGCGCCACAATTTGTCTTGGAAGGAAATGGCTATCAACTTCACCGTGCCTAAGGTTAATCCACTCCTATTCTCTTTTCCTCTTTACTGCAGTTCTTTACATTCTCACAAGTTCATATACTTAGTATTTTCCTCTTGTTTTTTCCATCTTTTTGATCCCCAAACTTTAGGATTTGAGTGACAAGATAGTCATCCCCACCGAACAACCTCACCTCCAATGCCTAGGTCCAATGGGTGATCCATATTCCATTGATATATAATCAACGCAGAAACCAACAGGATCCCCTTTAGAGCTGAAAACTTCTCCTTAGATCCATGGAAGGACACTTTCCGATCCTGGCCAAAACCCACTAAGGGCTGGAAAGATTGGTTTCTGAGAGTCAGTGGGGCTAATGAAGTATACTGGGGAGAGCGCAAAATAGACCAGTGTATCAGACTCTCCATTGCCGATATGGAGAAAAATGAGTCAATGATGATAGTAGCCTCCTACTTTTGGTCAGATACCCTTAATGCTTTTGTACTTGGTCATGGCCCGGCTTCTCCCACGCTTGCCGATGTCCTCATGCTTACCGGCCTAGATATCTCTACTACTGATGACGGTGGTATTTTAAATCAAAAATCTGAATAAAAGGTAGAAACCCGTAACATCAGCGATTGGTTAGGATACATTCAGAAGTATCGGCAAACTGGATCGGTTGGCCAGAGAGAGCAAGCCATCTTTCTGAATATGTGGCTGGACAAGTTCATCTTTTGTGGCCGATCGGTAGGGCCATCTTCTGTCTACCTATCGACAGCACAGCGACTAGCCAATGGTCACTGGTTCCCCCTTGGCCGATACCTTGTGAGCTCTGCCTATCATCTCCTCCATCAAGTGACCGAGAAACTTCTGCTGGGTGGACCCATCAGCAAACTAGGCGGCCCTTGGTGGTTTATCAATATGTGGCTTAATGCCCATATGCAAAACGTCTACAATAGGATTTCTTTGCACAGCAATTCCAACGGGACATTGCTGAGGACTATGAGCTAGCAGAGGATGAACCGGCAATGCGCTCACCCCTCAACTATGGTGAAGCCATCATAGTCCTTCCTGGGACCGATGCAAATGAGAACTAGATCGGCCGATTCTTCCAAACATTCTACAACGGTCTTTCTAGGGATCTTCGGGCTTGGATGCATTATGAAGATGAAGAATCCAGATTCCCACTCACCTTCCATCCTACCGATGATGCACTCAACAAGGATAATGACTTGATGATGGCAATCATCACCCCAAGAGCAATCCCAGTAAACAACTTTGGCAGTGGAAAGAACACCAAGACAACTTATGAATTTTATAATCCATCGGCACTATCTCGTCAGCTAGCTTTTGGTCAGTTGCCCATCAAACTCTGCTATGCCGATGTGGTCAAGCCAAGGGAGACAATAATCAGTGGACTCGAGTGGATCAGGGTAGCTCAACTTCAGCCAGATGCTGATACAACAGATGTTGATATATCGGCTTGGGTTCTAGCCTCCTTTATTACCCAATCCTATAAGTTGTGGTGGGAAGAATGGAAAGAACACCTGTTCACGGTATCAGTTCACATGTACCGGAACATGATCGACCCGAGCACGAAATCCCTGATGACGTTGTAAGTTCCTTCCCGATACTCAATCCTCTCTTTACTTTTAACTTTATCGGCAACTTACTCCTTTATTTCAACAGGTCGATGATCCAGCTCCAGCAGCGAGTAGAAGTGGGCAGCTGGTCAATCTCCATCTAGTATCTCCAGTTTCTTTAATCGGCCACAATGACCCCAGCCTAGCAGCCCTGATGCACCGAGGCATTTGTTTCAAGAAGATGACCACCAAACGGTCAAAAACCACTCCATCAGTAGCTGCCGCCACTCTGGCACAGGCTCTCAAGGTAAATTTTCAATTTTTCCATTGCACCGATTTCATCCCATACTTATATTATCCTTTCAGGGTGCATCGGCTACGACTGGAACGTCATCGGTAACTTTGCTCTGCACTTAGTCGCTTTCTGTCAATAAATTTTAGAAACATTCCCCTACTCTTATATTTAACTCACAAGTCTTTAAATCTTGTAACAGCAAACCAGTGCATCAGCAAAGGCTAAAGGTACTCAAGCATCTGGTGCCGATGCCCCCCAGTCAACAACTAGCCAAGCTCCTCCTAAGAGAAAAGCCCCCAAAAGCATCAAGACTTAGCCAAAACGGCAGAAGACAGCACCACCCTCTCCGCCTCATCCGGCACCCCAGATGCAAGCAGACCTGGCCGATGCACCTGAGCAGACTGTCGATCCACTCGACCAAGGCACGTCATCAGCCATTGCTTCTGAACAGACGACCATCACTCTCCCTCAAGGTAAAGTGTCGATCATAAAATTATTGCCGATGAACCTTTATATAAATATTGTCGTCACCCTTAGTATTTTTAGTTGAAGACATTCCATCGGCGGCTCCAGCCGACTAGGGCATGGTACAAGTCACATCTCCAAGCCAAAGACAAAAAATTGCCCTAAAACAAGTAAGTTACCCGATCTACTGGATTTTGTATTATTTATATTTGATTCTGACTAACTCATTTTTCTTCTTTGTTTCTAGGAACAGGATTCTCCTGACAGCTTGTTCTCTTTCGCCATCGACATTTCTGATGATGAAGGTGAAGAGGCAAGTTCTTCATTGGCGCTTGGAATCGCATCGGCAGAAATCAAGTCCAAGTTGGAAGATCTACTGGCTTTATTACAGCAAGACACAGCTCAGCTGGTAGACTATTCTGATCTGGCCAAGGCTATTTTCAAGACTCTCCGTGGCCAGATTCCTACCGATGCTAAAGAAATGTTTTTTCAAGCTGCCCACCTAGAGAGCCGCCAGCTTCAGTACCAAAGGGCCGTTCAGCGTCTTGCTGACAGAGCTGCTCATGCCCAACTCAAAGAAGAAATGTTGCAGGTAAAGCATGCTGCCGATGAGAAGCATAAGAGCATCGGCACTTTGCAGTCTTTAGGCGTCGAGCTAAAGCAGAAAATTTTTGATTTATCAGCAAAGAGAGAGGCTTTGCACGTTGAACTTAAACAAGTCGAATAAGTGTTAGCTCAAGCCAAGCAGGACGAAAATCAGTTGCCCGACGTGTTTAAGAATCTTCAGCAAGAGAGAGATGCCCAAGCTCGCAAGGCGTTGCAGATGAAGAAGAAGTTGAAGCCGGTAAATGGTTCGGCTGGAAGACACTCGAGAAATAGAAGAGGCCAACCAGATTCACCTACGTGCGATATCGGCCATCCAAACCCTGTTGAACCTGTGAACTCTTCATTGGCAATAAGTTTCGTCAGTACTTTCAAAAACACTAGTATTTGATCTAGCCGATAGGATTGTTATCGACACTTAAACTTCTTATGCATTGATCCTGATACACTAATATTTTGTCTAGCCGATAGGATTGTTATTGGCACCTAAACTTTTCTTGCATCGACCCAGATGCTAGGATAATACTTCTTCAAATATTTTCCATTTAATGCCCTAGGAAATCCAACTCCTTCGAGAGTTTCCAAAATATATGCGTTGCTAGGAGCGGATTGACTTATCCGATAAGGACCTTCCCAATGAGGAGACCATTTTCCAAATTTTGAACTTTTAGTCCAAATCGGTAGAATCAATTTCCAAACCAAATCTCCATCGGCAAACTCTTTAGATTTCACCCTTTTATCATACCACTTAGCCAGTCTCTTTTTATTCTCTTTTGTATTTACCAAAGCTCTCAACCGATGACTCGCCAAATCCTCCAACTCATCTTTCATTAGAGTAACATAATCATCGACAGCTAATTGGTCTTGAGAAAATATCCACCTAGAGCCAGTTTTGATCTCCCAAGGCAGTACAACATCGTGCCCACACACCAACTGATAAGGAAACACTTTAGTTGCTCCATGACACGCCATCTGATACGACCACAAATCTTCATTTAACAATGTATGCCATCATTTATGGTTTTCTTCAATCTTTCGCTTGATGAGCTTAATAATCCCTTTGTTAGAAGGCTCGGCCTACCCATTAGTTTGAGCATAATAAGGAGAAGAATTCAACACCTTAATCCCCATACCGGTTGCAAATTCATCAAACTCCCCCGATGTAAACATAGTACCCTGATCGGTAGTAATTGTTTGAGGAATACCAAATCGGTAAACAATATGCTCCTTAACAAAATCAATTATATTGGTCGATGTCACTTTCTTCAAAGGAATAGCTTCAACCCACTTAGTGAAACAATCTGTGGCAACAAGAATAAACTTATGCCCTTTGCTGGATGGTGGATAAATTTGACTGATGAGATCAATAGCCCATCCCCGGAACGGTCAAGGTTTAATTATAGGATTCATAGCCGATGCGGGTACCCTTTGAATATTACCAAACTTCTGACATCCTTGGGATCCTTTGAAATATTTAGAACAATCTTCAAGAATAGTTGGCCAATGATACCCATTTCGTCTAATCATCCATTTAATTTTGAAAGCCAACTGATGTGCTCCACATACCCCTTCATGAATTTCACCCATCAAACTTTTGGATTCATCATCACCTAGACATCTGAGCAAAATTCCATCCACTGTACAATAATATAATTCACCATCAAGGAGTACATACTTAGTGGCTTGAAATCTAATACGCCTTTCAACTTTCTTAGATGGATCTTTCAAGTAATCAATGATTTCCTTTCTCCAGTCATCGGCACTAATTGCCGATAAAAATACTCCCAGGATTGGTTGATATCCCGAAGCATGCTGAGCCAACCGATTAGCTTCTTCATTATGCAATCGGGGAATATGCTCCAAATGAAAATCCTTGAATTCTTTTAATAATTGTAAACATTTTTCATAATATGACACTAAAATCTCACTCCAGCATTCATAAACTCTAGCCAATTGGTTTATAACAAGCATAGAATCACCAAAGATTTCAACAACATCGGCATAAACTTCCCTTAATAACTCTAATCCTTTGATCAGAGCTTGATACTCAGCCTGATTGTTTGTCGATGTAGCAACAATCGGCAAATAAAACTCATACTTCTTTCCTCATGGAGAAATTAACAATATACCAATACGTGCTCCTTGATCACATGTAGATCCATCAAAGAAAAGCGTCCAAGGAGCAATTTCCAAAGAATTCATCAAACCACAATGCTGAGTAACAAAATCGGCCATAATCTATCCCTTGACTGCTTTAGCCGATTCATAACATGGATCAAATTCTGACAATGCGAATATCCATTTGCCGATTGTACCACTCATAATCAGCATTGACAACATTTATGTGACTACGTCATCTTTGCATATAACAGTACATTCGGCCGATAGCAAATAATGCCTTAGTTTAGTACAAGAAAAGTTCAAACATAAGCATAATTTCTCAATAGCCGAATACCTCGTCTCGGCATCCACCAATCTCCTACTTAAGTAATAAATTACACTTTCTTTTCCTTCAAATAATTGAATAAGAGCTGTACCGATAACTGTATCATCGGTCGATAAATACAATCTGAAGGGTTTCCCATGCTGTGCGGGAACTAATACTGGAGGATTTGTCAAATAATTCTTAATTTCATCTAAAGCCAGGTATTGTTCTTTTCCCCACACAAACTCTTGGTCGGCTTTTAGTTTGAGCAAAGGACTGAAGGCCTTAATCTTACCCGATAGATTAGATATAAACCGCCTAATAAAATTGATCTTGCCGATTAAAGATTGAAGCTCAGTTTTGTTGATAGGAGCAACTACCTTGTTGATTGCATCAATAGACCTCCTACTAATTTCAATTCCTATCCGATGCACCATAAAACCCAAAAACTGGCCTGCCGATACACCAAATGCACATTTATTAGGATTCATCTTTAAACCATGCTTCCATGTGCATTCATGTATTTTTCGCAGATCGGCTAGAAGTTTTATAAAATCCACAGACTTAACCACCACATCATCAATATAAATTTCCACCAATGTGCCGATGAACTCATGAAAGATGAAATTCATAGCCCTCTGATAAGTAGCACTATCATTTTTCAAGCCAAAACTCATGACTATCCATTCAAATCACCCAACATGACCAGGGCATCTAAACGCAGTCTTGGGAATATCTTCTTCAGCCATGAATATTTTATTATACCCTGCATTGCCATTCATAAAACTAATATTCACATGTCCGGCTACAGCATCAACAAACAAATATGCAACCGGCATCGGATAATCATCCATCAGTGTAGCTTTGTTAAGATTTCTAAAGTCAATGCATACGCGAAGTGTTCCATTCTTCATGTAGACAAGAACAACATTGGAAATCCACCAGCATACCGACACTATCTAAAGAACTTACCTTCAATGAGTTTGGTTATTTCAGCCTTAATATCAGGAATAATATTAGAGTTACATCGGCGCGCTGGCTGCTGATGTGGCCAAAATCTAAATTTAGTGGGCAACCGATGTTCAACAATCGATCAGTCTAAACTAGGAATCTCAGTATAATCCTAAGCAAAGCAATCTTTATATTCCTTTAACAAATCAGTTAATTACCGCTTACATTCAGAGTCTAACTTAGCACTAATAGAAGTAGGCCTTGGCCTATCACCACTACCTATGTCTACCTCTATCAAATCATAAGCCGATGTAAATCTCTGTCCTAACTTTCCATCATCGGCGAATCTATCCATTAAAACTCTTCATCAGAACTGACTACTTGGATCGGTGAAATTTCATAATCGGCAACTTTGAGAAAATCTTTCGCCCCCTTCTCCTGATATGCATCTAGTTCGCTCATAAGTATCTGATTTTTCCGATGCAATGATATAGGAAGAATCCCTAGGAACAACATCAAATTTGTCACCTACCCATTGTACAAGGCATTGATGCATAGTAGAAGGAATGCAACAGTTGGCATGAATCCAATCTCTCCCCAACAGCAAAATGTATGTGCCTTTTTCATTGATAACAAAGAAAGTCGTCGGTAAGGTCTTGCCGCCGATAGTCAACTCAACGCGCACAGCCCCTTGTTGATATTTGGGAACGCAATAAGGAATTGATCCGCAAGCGCACGGATATCGGTGAGCACTTCACCCGGGAAATTATCTAGAGTATCGTATTTATTTTTTTACCACTAGGAGAAAGAGTG
>Ga0182004_10001292_pt1 | contig 18031 bp, 12 predicted proteins | sample Sormic07211540_1_FD_120479 | JGI IMG/M metagenome (GOLD analysis project Ga0182004, IMG submission 120479) | Endophyte microbial communities from Sorghum bicolor roots, Mead, Nebraska, USA - 072115-40_1 MetaG | ecosystem: Host-associated > Plants > Roots > Unclassified | place: USA: Nebraska...
CGGATCCGACCAAATCAGCCCACTTTGCCGCCGTCCGCTCGGTTCGTGCGAGCGCGACGCGACCCCAGCTTTGCATAACGTCCGTCCCCGCGGGCCAGCGCAGCACAGCGGGGCGCCAAAGAGCCGTGTCCGCCTGGGATTCCTCTCCGGCTGGCGGCAGGCCTGATCGTGGCCTACCCTCCACCGCCTTCTCCCCGCCCATAAATAGCGCCCACCGGACGACCTCTTCCCCTCGCGCTCTGGTTTTCCTCTCTTCGCGTCGGTGTTCAACCAAGCGCCTCGCCTATCCCGTCCCATCTGGCCGCCTTCGTCGCATCGCCGCGTTTGCGTTTTCCATCTCTTCGTTTTCTTCTATGCTTTTCGATTCGATTTCGATTTCGAACCGGATCGTTTCTTCTCCGGTTGATTGATTTGTTTCGCTGCTACTGCGCTTCCGTGCTCTCGCAGATTCCCTGGGGCGTTTCGCTTTCGTGCGACGCGGGGAGCGAACCTGAGTTTGATTTGGCGGGGTTGTTCGGTTAATCGGTTTGCGGATTATTCTTTCCTGCGATTCCGTCTAGCTTTCGTGTCGATCCTGTTTCGTCCTCTCCTTCTCAGCGTGTGGGTTGCAGGATTGGATTGGGTCCGATTGGGGTCATATGGCGTCGTGTGTGGCGAGGAGATGGAGGCAGGTCAGTCTTCTGTCAGATCCGGCGATTCACTATTTTTGTCACTTGGACATGGATTCAGTGGTTTCAGGCTCAAAAATTGTCTGCCGGTGTGGTACCATCAGATAGTGGCGGCGTCGTAGCCTGGACACGAGGTGGATTCGAAACCTTTGGTCCATTCTTATTTTAACGGCTGATCTCGGTTGTGGCCTTTTGGGTGTTTGTCCTCCATTTACTTTAGAGAAGATGCAGATAAGGAAGTGTCCTTGCTGGTTATGGAGAGATCAGTTGATGGGTGGAGGTTTGCTTATGGTTCAGTCCTCGTTTTTTATTTGGTATATGGCTGTTTTGTTGTCATCATGGTGGTGTGAAGATTGCCACCGGACTAATTAGATTAGAAGCTTGATTGGAAAAATGTTGTTAGCTGGATCTGCAGAGGCAACAGAGGTGATGTTTTGGAGGTAGATTGAGGCGTTGACTGGACTGGATTTCCTAGCATCGGGAGAAGATCGTTTGGATATATCTACCTATTGTTCTTCTATTGATTCATCATCATACTCTTAAATTTGTGTCCGTTGCAATTCTTTTCTTATATTGGGGCTGGTGGTTTTGTCCAGCAGTTTGAGGAGGCGAGTCAGCAACTCGATTATATGGAAGGATGGGTTGGAGGCGAGTTCGATCCTGCTTCTGCTTGTGCAGTCAGAAGTTCGGAACTGTCCAGGGTTCCCTGTGTTTGTTCACCAACCGTCCTCTCACCCTTGCCAATGTTCTTTGAAAATTGACCTTCCTCATAGGCTGCCTTTGACCTTCATTAGTAAATCTGCAGTTTTGGAAAACAGTTTGTCCTCCTAGATGCAAAAGGAAAGGTCCTTGCTGGTTATGGAGAGATTAGTTGAAGGGTGGAGGTTTGCTTATGTTCGTTGTTTTTTATTTTGTTATACATATATGGCTATTTTGATGTCAATCATATGGTGGTGTGAAGATTGCCACCAGACTAATTAGAAGCTTCATTGTCCATAATTGGAAAAACTCTGTTAGCTGGATTTGCAGAGGCAACTAAGGTGGTGGTTTGGAGGTAGATTGAAGATCTGACTGGACTCAGAGTTCATAGCATCTGGAGAAGATCTGTTTGGATATATCTACCTCTCACTTTCTATTGATACTCTTAAATTCCTTGTTTCTTATCCATTTGGGCTGGTGGTTTTCTCCTTGATGATATGGATGGATTGGAGCCTGAGTTTGATTCTGCTTCTGCATGAGCAATAGGAAGTTCTGAACTGTCCAGATTCCCTGTGTTTGTTCAATAACAGTCCTCTCCTGTCGATGTTCTTTGAAAACTGAATTTTCTCGTAGGCTACCTTTGATGCTTCGATACTAAAACTGCAGTTTTGGGAGGCATCGCCACAGAGATAGGAATTGCATCTGAAATTGTCGGCGATTGATCAGGCTATCCTATCCCCACATTATTTGATGAATGTTCATGCTGTTTTAGTGTTCTCATCTCACTATCAAATAGATACTTACGAGAGGGGGTGGTCTCGCTGATTGCAGATCTCTAGGTGATGCTTGCACGGGCACAAAAGGAACCAGTCTCTTCATATACTCAAACCTACAACCTTGAACTCTCAACTCTCATTGTGTTTGTTCAGTGTCTTCTACCTCAAAGTAGATAATGATCGGGGTCGTTGTTGCAAGTCTTCTGATATTTTTTGCATGGGCTTGTCACGTGGAATATGTGTTGGGAGTACTTCTAACCTTATCAAATTTACAAAATGCTATGAATCATGATACTTCTATTGAGTTAAAATCCGGATACTTCTAATTCCATCTGCAGTGGTAGAAGGTACTGGGCATGTTTGGGACTTGGGAGATTCAAGCAGAGATGGGTAGAACTACAGCACTACAGCTTTCATTTAATCAAACTTGTTTCTGCTTTATCATGCTATGCTTTGACCGAAACTTTAATTCTTGTGCTGCTGGCATTTCTGTGTTTCACAGATCAATTAGCTGAAGTAGTAATTGGTAGTCCAACAGTCAAAATGTTTGGTTTGGGATTTCTATCTGTGGATGCTTTGTCTGGCTTTATATGTTTTTGTGCTCGCTTTTACATGTGGTTGCAGGATGAGTTTGGCAATTGGAAATTCCTGTAGCAAAGAACTGAAATTTGAAACTGGGGGCAGGTCAGAGTCTAGAGCACGATCATTCCGGTTTTGTTAGTTTCGTCACTTGTTCTCAGTGATTTCAGATCTAAATGGTTGGATAACATTCTGGCTCTCCATGGATATCACTGATAGTAAAACAAGGTTTGAGACCCTGGATTTATTCGGTACTGTATATAGCTCAAATTGGTTGTGGTGTGTGTTCGTGTCCTTTAGAGATGCAGGAGGACATTGGAGGTGGACTTTCCTCAATTGGAGATAACAAATTGGGAAAAAAATTGTGACACTTGACCTTTCACTTCTCACTTTTGTTTATTTGGTCTGCAATTGTGTTCATCTGTTTTGATTATATTTCCAGCCACTTAAACTTTAAAAGGATGGTAGGATGCCTAGGAATTCCTTTTGTGCTGCAACAATCTAAATTACAAGGAGGCTTCTAATTCTTCATTTCTATCAACAGTCCTATCCAGTTACTTCCTTCAACCAGTAACTCTTTCAAGTTTCTGCAGATGTGACACACAGAAGCTGAGATAGAATTTCCAACCATAGTTGCTGTCTCCAAAGCCCATCCCTGTTCCACTGGCCATTTGTTCCGCCTTGGATTCGAAAGTTTTTGAAGCCTATCCCTGAACCAAAATAGACAGGAATCGTAGATGGGCTCTTTGGTAAATGTAGATTCTGCACTTACAAATTTGCAAGTTCAATCTGATCCTGATCGTAATATGTGCCTGTCCTTCGAACTCTGCTACCTTCACTTCTGCACTGACCAGGGAACTTCCGGACTGACCTGCTGTTTGGATGCTCTGCGCTAGTTAGATGATTCACATGATCACAACCAAGACAATGCTCTGCCCAGAGTTTGCGCCAACTACTATTATGATTATTGACTGCACATCACTTTCCAGTTCACTTGTTTGATTTGGATTGGTGGTTTTCTTGGTTTCCAGTTCTTTGAGAGCGTTAATGCTTGGAATCTTGGATGTTAGGAGTGATGGGGCACACCTTACAATATTCTTCCATCTAACCAGAGTTGACACCTAATACTCTTTGCTCATACTGGTCCTTTATTTTGGATCCAGTTGTCTGATTTAAGTTGATGGATGTTTGGTTGGATTCCCGCAGTTGGAGCTAAGGTGTGGATGGGATGGTTAGGCCTTCTGAGTTCTAGACGTTTCCACCTATGGAGTCTTCCTTCCAGTGATAAATAATCCTTTGCATAAACTTTATTTTGAAGCTGCCCTTAACCCACATGCCTCAACTGATGGTGCAGGTCCACTATTTGTGTTGATTTCCAGTAAGAACTCTTGCTTGACATGCATACCTTCATTGAGCAAAATTATTCTGATTCTGGAAACAATTGGTTCCTAGTAGGATATTTTACTTGAGAATATGTGGTCATCATATTCTTATGTCTCAAATTCCCAATCTCTCCATTAGGATCTCTACTAATGTTTAATCTAGTTCCTAGTTTGCTTCTGATTTTACTAACTTTGGTATAACCCCTAGTCCACCTACTCGTTCAGTAAGTGCATTCGTTATTAAATTTGTCATATTGCACAGTTCTTTTTAGTAAGCATATAAGTATTATATATATTATATATTATATATTATTATTATGAGCAAAGGCAACTTACTAACTAACTATACTCCTTTTAGTTCCTGGTTTGCTTTCGATTTTACTTCCTTTGGTATAACCCCCAGTTCAGGTATTTGTTATTAAATTCGTCATATTGTACAGTTCCTTTTAGTAATTTATTTAGGTCTTATTGTGAGCAAATTCAACTTACTAACTATACTCTTTTTTGAGCTGTAATAACTGGAATAGAAGAGAGATCTCATGTGATACTGTTATTTAGTTTTGTTTGTTATCATGAGGTTGATTGCCTGGAACGAACAGAGCACTTCCTTTACTGCATCCTTTATGCCTTTATCTCTATTTTATGCAGATCCAATCTGCTGTTTGTGACATTGGTCCTCCCTTTTTTTGAACTTCGTTCTGCAATTTCCTCACTTTGGGCTTCCATCTGGTGCATCTGCTGTGGATCAAAACCGAGAAAGGATGTTGCTCCTTTTGTTCCTCCCAAAGAAAATCTGTCTGAACAAACTTGTTTGGTTGCTCTTGACTATGCCAGCTTATATGCCCATCTTGGTGACGCAGTGCAAGCTTCTCTGTACTTTGGATGGAACTGGAGTCTTCTGTTTGCTTGCTGTTTGGCCATTTCTGTCATGGACTAGCAGCTTACATACATGGATTTTCAATTTCACATTCGGTTTCACAAGTTTGGGTTGAAGTTGAGTCATCCTGGTTCAGATTATTCAGGCTGTTGCATTGATATGCAGTGTTTGAAGTGGAAGATCTTTAGGATTGGAGTGTAGCAACAAAAACTCGGTGGAAGCTTCAGTGCTTGCCTAAATTCATTACGATTGGGTTTCTTGACCTTAAATGATTAGTGAACTGGTTGGTTCCATTTGTCACCTGTACATGTTGGTGTTTGGTCAACTTGAATGCAAGCTAGGCTGGAATTGGTTCTGTTTGTGTAGAATCTCCAAATTAGTATGGTTCATCTTGTTATGTGGTGGTTTAGTAGTTAGTTTAACTTCGCACTAGGATTGGTTTGATTTGGTTAGGTTGGAAACCCAACTGCCTGCCTTGCAAAGTGGTACAAGCAACATAGGCCATGGCAATAGTATCGTAACATCTAATGTACCATGTTTGTGTAGTATCTGCATTTATTGGAGCTGACAGCTGAGAAATGGGGATGCTAAAATGAAGAATATCAGTTTAATCAAATTATTAGCCAAAGAAACCATATTTTTTACTTGGATTTCTGGTTATCAAATAATAATATATGGAATTTGGGAGAAAACTTGGTACTTCTACTAGTGAACTTGAGCTGGCACCTGTGTTTCCCTATCAGCGGTCGGATATCTCAACTGTAAGATTGCACGCGTGCTGGCTGTTTTTTTGGTTGTGCACTTTGACTTTATTGGACAAGATTAACTGGAAGCATGTGATGTTTTACAATTGGCACACGTTGAATGTTCGGAGTCCTGAGACTAAATAAACTACTAGATGCAAACTCCACATATTTGAACTAGGTTTATTTACTTGTTGATTGTTGATTTTTGACTTATTGATTGTTCCCACTAAATGTTTTGTTGGTTTTTTTCAAAGGGTCTTCCTTCCTTGTTTGTTGTTTTGCACGATTAACTTGTCATAACACATGTGCTCAATGCTCATTCATAAGCTATGCCTTGTTTATATGCTGAAAGAATAGCTACTTTGTTTGGCGCACAAACCGGTGGCATGATTTGTTTAAATTTTTTCAAATAATGTCTGAAAACATGATTTTTTTTTCCTGGCTATTATTTGTGTTTCCTTGATTGTTTTGTTTGTTTGTTTGTTTGCGGTTTAACACTGCCTTTGCCGGTCCCAAGCCCGGATGCGAAAATGTGGAGGGAACTGCAGGTTGCTCAGTTGCATGATTGGCATTAGGCTACTGGGAAGAAATGTGGTTTGGTCAAACAGCTAGACGCTGAAAGCTCAGAGTAGCATACCTAACCATCGTTCAGCACCTGTATTCTGGTGTCGCATTCTGAGTCTCTTTCAGTTCCACTTTATACCATTGCAATCTGGAATCTGCTGGCTAAATGTTCAGTAGCTGCCGCTGGTTCTATTCATTTCAGGTCTGGTGTTCAGACTTGCAGATGAGGGAGCAGGGCATGTAGCAAAAGTGAACCAGTTTTTTTCGAGAACGCATATATTTCTTTAAGCAACAAAAGTGAACCAGTTGTTAGGACGGTCATGTCTCCTGCCGTGGCTGGTAATACTAATTGTTTTGGAGATTGCTCTGCTACTGGTGCTGGACAAGTTCTCCTTTTCTTTTAAAGAGAAGTGCTGGTCAAGTTTATTTCATTATCCACTGAATGAACGCATCAAAATAAACTTGTCCGAAGTGCCCGGACACTGGAGGCACATCCTTGTCATTGTCCCTGTTAGGCGCGCGGCAAGCTACCTGAACCCGTTTCATTTCATCTACTGAGAGGTGGGAACTGATTTTTTTTTTTTGAGCAATCAGCGGGGGGATTTTCCCACCTGGTTTTATTGAAGGGTGACTCAATGTCACAAAGGATTACGAGAAAGTTTTTGTAAGGGAGACTTTACAAGTATAAACATGCTAGTCTAGGTAAGCTGGTTTAGAATCGACTGTAGAAAAATACACCAAGCTGTGTTGATGTCCTTCTCTTTCTTCTTGAACCTGGGACGCCAAGCTTCTGCATCCATGGCACAGGCGTGTATCACCTGGCGAAGCGTAAGACTTTCACCGGTTCTCCGACTTCACATGAAGAGTTGATCTTTGATCCAATGGATACCTTTAATCTTCAGCAGTATTGGTGCCTAAGCGTGCCTTAATATTGTTTATCTAATTATTAGCTTTGTCAAACTAGCTTAGAACTGTAAGTTAAGCCATGTACAGTCCCAGGCCTGCGGGCTGCGCCCTTATCGTGGAGATAAACGCTTAGCAAATAGCAGTAGCTATCCAGCTCCTTCCCTGGGAGATATCTGTACTGATGGACTCGCTGGATTCAGTGAAGTAGCTGCTACTTGGTCCTAATTTCTCCTTCCGTTCTTGTTTGCATGTTGATTTCTGTTTGCCACTCATGCTCCTCGCATCCCTGTTTGGAGTAGGTATTTTACACCACCTGAAAGTTTTAGCTAAGTTTGTCAGACCTATGCACAAAGCACAAAACTTTCGAACAGAGAAACGAAGTAGCCGCAGGAGACGAGTGGCCGTATGGGCGCACGGGGCAGGGAACAGCGAGGGAGGCTTCGTCGGCGGCGGGGGTGAGGGGGTTCGCTGCTCGCGGCGCCGGCCGCACCGCCAAGCATGGCGCCGCTGCAATGGTAACGTGTGTTCAGACCTAAGGAACGTGTAAGAAGAAATGTAACTCTGATCACTAACCTGCATACATGAAAATGGTAATTAGAGTGAAGATCGGAGAAGTAGAGAAAAACTGTTGGACACGAGGTTGTAGAAGAGGACAATATTCTTCTGTTTAGGAATAGGGTGGATGGTCGGGCAACATAATCTTGGGCACATTGGATGCGACCCTGAATGCAACGAGCCCAATTTGTGAGTTAAACCGAGGTATTAAATTCCACCTGGATGCTGAAGTTTTATGCAACTAAAGATCAAGTTCTCCTTGTTATCTCCATATATACTGCTTCTTTATATATTATTGCAGTTCTAATAATGCAGCGACCTTACCAACCCTTTGCTGCTTGTGCATATATTTATAAATAAATAAATACATGATGATGATGATCTTTCAAAAAAAAAAATATTGATGCGAATAGTCAACTAGGCAACAATATCTTACCTTAAGGAGTGGGCAAAAAAGTCTAACTGAATGACAAAAACCTGGCCAAGTGGCAGGCCACCGCAAGCGAAAAGATTCGATCATCTACGAGCGAACAAAAACCTTCGTCCAGCAGTGGCAAGAACAGGGGATCATCGTCCGTCGCCTCTCCCTCCGTCCGTCTCCTCCACCCCCACAACTCATCCAATCACGTCCTCCTCCTCCTCCTCCTCCACACCTCCCTTTCCACGATTCTCCCCTCCTCCAATCGCCGCTAAAACGCAAAGCACTGGATCGGACGTCACCAAACAAAAAGATCGGTGGCGAGACGAGACGAGAAAGAAAGAAAGGAGCCGAGAGAAAAGGCGAAAAGGGGAGGTAGAAACTAAAAAGTTGGTTTTCTCCCCGCTAGAGGCAGAGGTAGCTAGCTCGGCGGCGGTGAGGGAGCGAGAGAGACCTGTCGCCTGCCCTACCGTCGATTCCATATCGTCTCCCCCCGAGGTTCTGATGCCGGAATCCTGCTTTTCCGGCTAGTTTGTTTACCGATACCGCCTGGGACGGGTGGTTTCCAGCAGTCCTCAGCTCACTCTTCCAACCTCTACCATCTTGTGAATTTGTCTTTCACCCAATTCGGCCGGCAGCTCGCCATCTCTTGCAGGAGTTTGCTTGCTGTCCTGTCCGTTCTCGAGTGCATGCTCCCGGGTTCTACTGTTGTTCAGTGGTGAGGTCTGCTGCCCTGCCCTGCCCTGCACCTGCAAGTTAGTTTCATCTGTGATCCGCCAGTTTGCCCCCAGCCACAGCCAGCAATCGCTGCTCAGAAATTCAGCTCTTATTGAAGCTTCAAGGAGCATCCTTTGAACAAGTTCTTGATTCCTTCCTCTCCCTCCGGGCATCTTTCTTGTGCAACTTGTCCATTGACCACAGCCACAGGAGAGGAGAAATTTGTTCTCGGGAAGCACATTCTCTGCCACAATGGACGACGGAGCTGACCTCCCCTGCCAATTGCTCTTCTCCCACCCGGAGATGCCTGACAGCTTCGACGAGTTCTTCAGCAGCGCCACGACGACGACCTGCACCCACACGCACAGCTGCAACCCTCCCGGCCCCTCGGCCGCCATGCACACCCACACGTGCCTGCACACGCACACCCAGGTCCTCGGCAGCGGCGGGGAGGACGACGACGACGCCAGGGAGGAGGAGGACTCGGCCAAGCCGCGGAAACCTCTCGGGAACAGGGAAGCCGTGCGCAAGTACCGGGAGAAGAAGAAGGCGCACGCCGCCTTCCTCGAAGAGGAGGTCAAGAAGCTCCGTGCAGCCAATCAGCAGCTCCTGAGGCGGCTGCAGGGCCATGCAGCTCTGGAGGCGGAGGTGGCGAGGCTCAGGAGCCTCCTGCTCGATGTCCGGGGCAAGATCGACGCAGAGGTCGGCGTGTTCCCGTTTCAGAGGCCGTGCAGTGTGGGCTCTGTGGCGTGTGCTGATCCAGCTCTGTGCTTCAATGGCAACTCGGAGGTAGGAGGCTGCTGGGAGGAGAGCTCAAGACCAGCAGTTGCGGATGTTTCAGAAGGTTTGCGTAATTCCATGGATGTTGTTGCAAGCTTCGTGAGTTCTGATCCTCTCGCTGAATGAGCAAGTTTGCCTGATTGGCAGTTTTGGGGCCTCTACCAGCTTCTTTGGGCTTGCTTGAAAGATCATTTTTTTTTCATGGAATTAAAAAGAATGAGGATTGATAATCAGTATAACTATCTTCGCTGTGGTTTATGCTTCTTGTGCTGGTGTTCAGTGTGTATATAGGGGTACAGAACACTTACATATGAGCACTGAAGAAATCAAAAATGCAAAATTGTACTGCAGGTATGTCAATGAACAATGAAGTGCACTTGACTTCTGATTTGGAGTTTGTTTGTACTTAGCTGAAATTATATTAAACTATTAATACAAAATGCATTGAATACGGTTTACATCTGAAAACTCATTTCTGTGAGCACAAGAATATTTATTTTCTGCAATTATTAGACAACAACTACAAAATTGTCAGATTCTTTGTTCATTCTGCAGAACATTTGAGGATATTTTTTTCCCAGGTTATTTCTGGAATACCACGGGCCTAATCATTTGGCAAGGTTGTGGTGTGCAGACTGTGTTGAGCTTTCAGTGCTGTCTGAACCAACTTGAATTTAGTTCACCAGCTGTCAGGATTCTCCTGCAGAAAAAGATATGATCTCCTCAAGTCAACGTTTTTTGTCATTCTGCACTGGTCTGCTCTGAAAGAACTTCTGTTGCTAGTTTAGGCCTTGTTTAGTTCATGAAGGAAAAAATTTCGCGACACTGTAGCACTTTCGTTTGTTCGTGGTAATTATTGTCTAACTAGACTCAAAAGATTTGTCTCGTCAATTTCGACCAAACTGTGCAATTAGTTTTTATTTTCGTCTATATTTAATACTTTATGCATGCGTTTAAAGATTCGATGTGACGGAGAATCTTGAAAAATTTTGGGTCTTTTGGTGGAAGTAAAACAAGGCCTAGAATTTTGCCCGGGACTACAACACTTCACTGATACTACTGCAGTACTGCTACATGCTTGCTTTCAGACTGTTATGGAGTTATCTGACTGCTACAGCCTTGTTTCTCTAGATTCTGTGTGCAGCTCAGCAGATGTATCATGTATGCAGTCTGATCTGCAGAATCTTTGTGGAGCTGTATAGGTTTCAGTTACTGGTTGGTAAACCCTTCTGAGTAATATGAAAAAAGGGGAGAAAAAAAAAAGGAAAAAAATTCAGACCCATGTGGTCCATGGAAATGAATTATGATACACATTTAAGGCAGTTTTTTTTTTAACGATGCAAGCGTTTAACGTCAGAGGATTTATGCAAAGAGCAAAAAACTGGAGTTAAAAAATATTCGTAAGAAGAAACTGGCTAGATCTTTTCTTTTTGTGAAAGGAACTGAAGAGCTAGCAGCTGCAACTCTCTAGCTTGGCATGTTACTGATGGTGATGTAATGTAATCTGGCCATCTGGGAGAGGCATCACCGCACTGTTCTTGTTTACTCCAAACAAGTTGGCCTTCGCCATTGCATTCCTGATTCCTCCTGAGCCAAACATGGCACAGGGGAAAGATTTTTATTGGACATGGTTCCCCAGCGATGTTTTTTTTTTCCTTCGACAACTGGTACTATTGTAAACTTTAAATGATTGAAACTTTTGATTGAACTGTTTCTGCAAGATAATGGGACCTTGGTACCATCTTCATACAGTACCCCTCCAGGCATTATTGGTCTGTGTCTTTGATTTGTCGCCTGAGAAACTATTGTTGTCAATTGGCTATCTAGTGCCCTGCTTCCTTTTGATAAAAGTCTTGTGCATCATTTTTCAGCTATGTACCTTTTGCAATCGGCTTTCTATCAAGATTACCCAAACTGGTATATGTCTATTATATAGAGCTACAAGTTATCTCCTTAAGCGCTAGAAAATTGAAATTAGAATTCACAATGTTTATTCGCTTTATATAAGACCTGATTATTATCATTTGTGCGAAAAATAATTCTGGTGCTGTAGCACCTAGTAGCTGTGTGACTCGCTAGATGCAAGCTAGTACAATGAAGAGCCGTGTTCTTGAAACAAAAAAGGCTGGACCAAATGTTGTTTTCTAGTTTCGTGTACGTATCTTGGATTTGTGTGAATCACAAATATTAGGTATTGACATCTTCATCACTGTCAGTTTCAGAGAATTTATTCTGATTATAATTGGCTACAAGCACTCGTCTATGATTGCGAAATCCTACAAACACCAAAACATGTTGTGATCGAATACTCTTGTACTAGTTCAGACCTTCATTTTCATTTGCGATTGCATGATTAAAAATAAGATGATACTGTTTCCAGTACCATCCGTGGATTATTTACTATGCTTTCTAGATGAGTTCTATGGATTGTTTAGGCAGGTGGCGTCTCCCGACGTAATTTTTCAGGAGCGCACGCACCCAATGAATTGACCGGATTAACGTGTTTCTTTACTCCATATTTCATATGTTGCAGCTAGTTATCGGTCTGTCAAGAATCGCATAAAAAATCATGCAACCAACAGCGGTCCAAATACAATAAGCAGATGACAAACCTGACAAGAAAGAAAAACAGTTTCGACCTAGTTTTCCTATGTCATTTGAGTTGAAAGTTCCAACAATTATCGTTTTGTATAATGGCCTGTCATTGACAGCTTATCCGTTATCATTTGCCATTTAATTTCTCAAATGCCTCATGAGACGTCAAACGGCATGTTCCCAATTGACAAACCAAACTCCCGTTTGGCTCAACAGTTGTTGATCTCTGTTACTCTGTTGTATGTGTGTATGAACAGTCAACCGCCGATCCGCAATCTGCCACTAAATTAACTTTATGTTTTTTTTCCCAAAATAGAATATAGATGTAGAAGACACAGATACCTTAGAGCAAGAGCAAGTATAATAATAGCAGGGTGTAGTGGGTTGGATGCTAATATGGAAGTAAAAGAAGAGAAGAGAAATGTAGTCGCAACTGAACCTGATCAGTTTCAGACATGAGCTTGCTTGGTAGCCGCGTGGGCGCCTTGCAATTGCAACAGGACGCAAGCTAGTGCCCAATTAATAGTTCTAAATCAATGCGTCAATTCATTTATTTTTCCCTTATTTATTTTAGTTTTGATTTGAAACTCAGACTGTTATGTCTATATATGTATTAGATCAAAATAATGACCAAAAGAAGAAAAACAATAACATAATATTTGTTATAGGCGTAGGGGGCGGAGGGAGGGGGGCACTCACAATGCAGACTCTATCATAGAGTCTAAAGTTATTTATTACCTCGAACAATGTGGAGTTAGAGTCTAAATAAGACTTGGTGTCTTATTTTTTCTACTTTTTTCTTCAATAAATATGCTGCCACATCAGCAAAATACCATAAATAATATGTAATTAATTGTTTTGGACTCTACGATAAAGTCTTGCATTGTGAGTGCCCTAACACTCCCTATGCAAACGTTAACTCTCTTACTATAAATTTACCTCATTTAACAACTCATCTATAAGTACTTAGCTATCATCATCATCATCATCATCATCATCAATTGTATTTTCTTGCTCCGTCCCTGCTTACTCCCTCTGTCTCTTTTTAATTGTCGTCGTTGGTGTGCGTGCCACAAGTTTGATTCGATTTGTAGAAAATACGTACAACATTTGTATTTTTAAATAAATTTGTTAAAAAACTAGATTCAAAGATCTTTCTAATTATACTAATTATGTATTATAAATATTAATATTTTTTAATATATAATTGCCGGCAGTTGTTTTTCGGAAAGCGCAAGCGACAATTAAAAAAGGGACGGAGGGAGTACATCCTTACCCGCCAAAGTACAATTTTTTTCTCTTTCAAAAACAAGGCCACCGTCACTTGGTCAGTCATCAATCAGAAAGAAACATGGTCAGTCATCACTCTTGGTCAGTCATCACTCTTGGTCAGTAATCACTTAGAGAAAGAAACATGGTCAGTCATCGCTCAGACAAAGAAACATGGTCAGTCATCGCCAAGAGAAAGAAACATTATTGGATAGACACAAGCGTTGAAGCATGGACAGGGAGGTCAATCTGCACAGGCGGAGGCGTCCCTTCAACCATCCAACAATCAACCAATTGAAATTGTCAGATATCGTTGTGACGACAGCAAAGATTGAAATGCACGAGCAAATCTTTGACGGTATCGTGATCTAGAGGCAGATAACTTGCTTAACATGTGTTCCTATTGTACAAAATCGGAAGCAACGTGTAAAATTTCTTGGAACAAGTTAAACCGTTGGTCAGAATGTGCTACAACCAACAAGGTTCAATCAGTCAAGGGATTCGCAGCCTGGTTGAGGTAGTCAGAAGACTCAGAACTCCGGTGTATACAAAGTTGCCAATGGGTGCTACACAGAATGATGGGAAGTGGTTACTACTGTGGGAGACGAAAGATGCAAAACTACAGTGTTTTCTTCATGTAAAAAAACTGAAGAACTGGGCTAGAATTCTCGACAATGGCAGGATGCTAAAGGTTCTGACTTTCCACGGTAGTTCATACCAGTTGCAAAATGTTTCCATCATTTCAAATGCTGTGCTCTCCAATCAACAGCAAAATCTGTGTTGTCATCCTCCTCATCGCTTGATGATTCGCTGCTGCTGGACTCAGCATCCATACCGATAGGTTTGCTATTTAATTTAGCAGTACGGGTGGCTTTTGACTCTACTAGCTGTTTCTTCAACATATCAACTTGCTGCCTGTACTCCCTGTGTAGAAAAAATAAAAGGATGGCCACGGTAAAAACCTTCACTTTGGTACACATGTTTTTCAAAATCTAACAGGATGTGGAGAAGTATATTACTGTTGCTCTAGAGTCAAGTACTCCTCCCTCTCAGCAGCAGCATCAATCTACAGCAAAAAGGAAAAGTTTGCTCGTATCAGCAGTCTGAAACTAACATTGATAATGGTAGGTAAATATCTTTTTCACTGTTAGAATATAATGTAGATATAAATTTGACTAACCTCCTCTTCTTCAAGGCGGTCATCAACTTCCTGCAAATCCTCCTGAATTTCCTTCTCGAATTCTTTGTATGCATCACTGCAAAAGATTTTTAATGAATTGACATGATAATGGCAGTGTACAGACAGCAGATAATATTTTACTGACAGATGCAAAAACACAAAATGGGCATGGAAATGACAATAAAATGGTCATAAAATACTATCCAGACTCCAACGTATAATCTGTCAATCCTAACTAGTGACTGCAGAGTCATGACAACAGAATGTAAAATTGCCAAATGAAGAGGACAATACATGACAAACAGGTAGGTCTAGTAAAAATGGTTATGCATGAATTCTGAACATAATCCTGGCAAGAGATGGACACTAAAACTTACTTCATGTCAACTTTTTGAGGTTGGATACCACGTGCACGGAGATCTGCATCTTTGTTATCAAAGAAACCTTCAGGCAAGGATCCTTTTATTTGAGCAGTTTCTGAACTTGGTTCATTGGGTTGCATGCCACTGCCAGTTTTGTTGTGATCAAAGAAGCCATCAGGGACGCCTTTCACCTTCGTGTGAATGGAACCAGCAACAGTTTGAGATGTACTAAGCTCTTTTGGAACTGGAGCTGGAGCTTCATCTTCTTCTCCATAGTCAAAAAAATTCGCTGGAAGGGTTCCTTTGACACTGGTATTGCCTTGACTCCCTTTCTTTGACATTTGATCCATCCTAACAGATGATTTACCAGTACTTGGTTCTATGGTCTTCGGTTGAACAACAGCAACTTCTCGGCGCACAGACCTTCCCTCAGAACCAGCATCTAGAAATCAAAGTTATTATATCAGGGCACTGATGTTCACAAAAACTGTTGAGATTACTAGGGGCGCTAACAAATAGCCATTTTACTTTTTTTAGAAACAATCCATTTTACTTTTTACTGTACCATATTGCTACAGGTAGAAAGCTATACAGAAAACACATCTAAAATTATATTAGACATCGATATGGCAAATGTACTGAAAACAGAATAACTAAAACATTATACTTACACATTGTAGGTAAAACATTCTAAAACAACTTCATGATGTATTAAAATCCTACACCATGTTTCATTTAACAGTTAACGAAGTGGCAGACTGATAGGTTTAATGATTTAGCATGTACAGCTAGGAAGGACATTAGATTTAAATAAGAGAAGAAAATGAGAATTTTATACAGATGGTTCATTTTAAAATAAAAGTGAATAGGTTATGATGCACAACTCTACAGAAACATGGCATCTGAGAGCAATGCCGTGGGGGCAATCTTTCCCCCCCACAAGTCGAGTTTTTATTTTAACATGGTGTCTGAGCAAGTGTACATAGAGGTTACAACAAAAAATAATGGAAGGACAAATGGCAGAACAAAAGGAGGAGAAATGTAAGCTCAAAAGCAAAATAAGACATGTTTATTTCCATGATAATGATAATATATGCAAATGCCTCTAGAGCAATACTACAGACCCAGTTGATTTTACACTATTTGGAGCAAGGGAGGTCATTAGGTATTCACCATCACTTTGCCTTTTAGTTCCCTGATTATCAAAAAAATTGGTAGGTAGTGTGGAAGATTTTTGTTTCTGAGACTCCAATGGTTGCTCTTGCTTGGCACTGTTGCCTCTAGATCCTGCACTTGTTGCAGCCTTAGCGGCGGCGGCGGCTGCTGCTTTTGCCTGTAATCAGAATACAAGCTCAGTTCAGAAGTAAAAAAAAAAAACTTCAACTTCAAAAGCAAATACACTTTGAATGCAGTATATCAACATGATTTCATAAACCATAAGCCTATTCTTGGAGCAATTAAAGTATATTTAATTAATTATGTCATCACAGAAATCATGTGCATGAGGCTCTGATCAAATGTATGTTATCTAGTAGTAAGCAGAAACTAAAAAATTGAGGGATGGGGGCGTGCGCATGGGGGGAGGGGGATATAATGGTTTCCAAAAATGCTTGAGGTGTTTTGGATCGAACAGACAAAAATAATCATAACAACAAAAGCATCAAATATATATTTATCTAACACCATTCAGTTTCAGATGGAACTAGCAAAACAAGCAGCGGAAACAACCATGTATGGTTTCATTACATAGTGATTTGTCTAATCTTTTTTAAAATGAAGTAAGGACAAGACTTATTTTATATACGATAAGATTGCACAGCAATGTATTGTGTCAGGTGGTTTTTTTCAACAAGCAGCCGTAAACACCAACTCAAAAGTGTAAATCAATTAACACAGACAAAGCTTTCTTACCTCATGATGCTTCCGTGACACTTGGTGTGCAGGCCAAAGTGCTTCAGACTTTAGCGTAATATTGCAAACTCTGCATATAGGCTGATCAAATTCGTTATACCTGCACAAGATTATGAAAATTTAAGATGTCAATTTGATGTCTCATAGTCCATAGTGACAGTAGTATATATTAACTAAGATCCTGATTCTCTCAGCACTGCAGAGTGCAATCTGAAACACATTTACAGTTCATAGTTAAAACTCAGGGCGACTACCTGTGGTCTTACATCTATGCTCTCAAGATCTATGACAGCCTGTGCAGAATAACTAAATGATGCACACATGCAGGATACTGGAATCCACTCGAACAAAAAAAAATCAGGATGTAATCCACGCAATGTAAGAGTCCCAACCATGATAGTGCCAAGCATTAATTCAGCGAACCAAGAGCCATACTGTAATCCGGAAGTAGATAACTGCACACGACTAGCCAGAATTCGCGCCGCCTGTTCATCTTAATGCCCTAGGGTTACTACCCTGTACAGGCACAGCAGCATCCCCAGCCACTGAACGAACCTAGCGGCAGGATTTCCGACAGATAATCGAGAGACAAATCGAAGGCACGGATCGAGACAGAGAGTCGAAGGAGGCACCTGACGAGCGCGGGGTCGATGCGCCGCTGCTGCTGCTTCTCCTTGGTCTCGCGGAGCTTCGCGCGGAAGATGGCCTTCCTCTGGTCCATACCGGGCGAGCAAGGCCGCCGCCCCTAGAACCCGAGCCTGCCTACCTCGCCTTGGCGCACAGATGCTGCGGCTGGTGGCCAGGTTCTCTTCGGTCCGCGTCTAGAAGGTTCTGAGGAACGGAAACAGTCGCGTCAGACTGGCCATTTCTGTCACGGTTCGTACCGTTCGTAATCCTTCAGCGACCGAAGGCCCAGCAGAGTAGAGGAAGAGGAGGCCCAACGCTCGCTTCAGCGGCCCAGAATGCGGCAGGAACGCATCGGGAGACTGTTGTCTGAGAAACAGTGGGAATTCCAAACAGTGGTAACGAATGATTAGAGCAACTCCA
>Ga0182004_10001293_pt1 | contig 18024 bp, 4 predicted proteins | sample Sormic07211540_1_FD_120479 | JGI IMG/M metagenome (GOLD analysis project Ga0182004, IMG submission 120479) | Endophyte microbial communities from Sorghum bicolor roots, Mead, Nebraska, USA - 072115-40_1 MetaG | ecosystem: Host-associated > Plants > Roots > Unclassified | place: USA: Nebraska...
AGAGCCACCATCTCAATTAGAGCTCTATAGTTCTTTAGCATAGCTACATAGGAATAGATCTAGAGGAAGTCAAGCCTAGCTTGGAGTCTGGATCTATCTTCATTCTTGGTAATTTCTTATTCTCCTTTGTAATATTCATATTAGTTCTTGCTACTATGAATATGACTTTGATCTATTTGATTATATCGGAATGGACTTTATTCTATTTGCTTATGTTCTCAATTATATTGTTATTAGTCTACTTTGATTATACGCTTAGCATAGTTAGATTAGAATTATGTTTATGCATAGGATCGTATAGCGCTTGCTCATTAGGCCAATGGGTGAGTGGTAGATATTGTGTAGGCGAGGTGCCTAGACCGTATTTATTTGCGATTACCCCTTATAGTCCAGAGCCCGAGGTAGATCGCGGGAGTGACAGTCCTGTTGAGTCATCTGTAGTCCTTCTCTCAATTATAAGGATTGTAGAGCACCATTATTACAGGGAAGTGATTGCTATGTTCATGATCTTTCTTAGTAATATCACTATGCATAAGTATAACCTTTTCTTACGATGATGCTATGTGTAATTACACTAATCATTGTATGCTTTGATAATATAGTTAGAATACTTAGGATTTATTCTTGTAGATCATCCTAATGGCTAGTGTTATAGACTTAGAGTACTCTATTGAGATGATTATCATATTTATATGTGGCTATATGTTTTCCTTTATCCTTTGTCACTTATTATTTATATTCATATTATTTATCTTATGTGACACTTACCCTGCATGAGAGATAGATAAAGACATGGTTAAGATCTTCATGACTACATGCAGTGCTCATTGCTCATTATCCATTGCATTCCCTTCCCAGTGGTAAAAATATAAATAACGATACCTGGAATACTCCTGGTTAAAATGCTACATCAGTATTATCTGTGCGCTTGCGGATTCTTTATTATCATTTAGAAAAGCAGATACATTTAATACCAGCACTTCTACATCATGCTGGGGATGACAACCTAGCTTAAGTGGTGTAAAGTAATTTTGGCGCTATTGCTAGGGATAGGTTTAAAAGTCTATTCATAGTAATTGCGTTAAGAAGTGTCAACAAGCATTTTTTGGCGCCGTTGTCGCGGAAGGTTGAAAGCATTAAAGGATAATGAACATCACTGCATCCACTCATGGATTAAGCACCATCCACCCTTCTCACTCATGCACACTTACCCATATCTTTTATCTATGTTATATATCATATGCAGGGTAATGTATGAATAGGTTTGATCTACCAGATAATTTCATCGATAATCTAGAAACATTGATCAGGAAGATAAAGGCCAAGTTGAGAAGAAACCAATCAACATCATCATCATCTCAGCTTACCAATCCTCCTGAGTCAGAAGATCAACCTGCTATTCAAAGTTTGACACCAGAGCTTGACGTCATGGCCGATAAGTCACTTCGTGAGTTCTCAGCTCCAACTACGGCCAACGTCCGTACTGGACCAGCTGTAGACATTAATGGGTCATTTGAGCTCAAGCCTGCGCTGATCAACATGGTGCAAGCAAGCCAGTTCTGCGGGAAGGCCCATGAAGATGCTAGTGCCCATTTCTAACACTTTCTGAAGATCTGCAGCACTTTCACTATCAAGGATGTCCCCAGAGATGCTATACTATTTCTCCTTTTCCCATTCTCACTCTTGGCAAAAGTGAAGCAGTGGTTCTACGCCAATAAGGAGAAGAATACTACGCGGGCACTATGTTTCACCAATTTCCTGGCAAAGTTCTTTCCCATAGGCAAGATCAATGCTCTTCGTGGGAAGATATCAAGTTTTCAGTAACAACATGATGAGACAGTCCTAGAAGCCTGGGAGCACTTTCAAGACTACATACTTGAGTATCCTCATCACAGGATGAAGAATTGGCTACTCATGCAGACATTCTATCATGGGCTCAGCAACAGCACTCGTGAAACCATGGATGCTGCTGCTGGAGGTGCATTCTTATTACTTACCATTTCTTAAGCCACTGCTCTTGTGAAAAAGATGGCCTCCAACCAAGGTTGGAGTGAAGAGAGAACTCAAACCTGCAAGAAAGGTGGAGAAATGCACTAGCTCAAGGAGGTAGACATGCTAGCTACCAAGATGGACCTACTGATGAAAAGGCTTGATGAGAGAGCCACTGAGAAGAAGGAAGTCATGCACGTTCATGATTCTGGCATGACTTGTGAAGAGTGTGGAGAAACTGGGTATACATGTACCAACTGCCCAGAGCTAACGGAGGATATGAACTACATCATCATCATCAACAACAACTACTACCGTTCTCAGCAAAATCAAGGTTGGAACCAGCAACAGTGGCCTAACTACTTAGGTAACTACTCAGGTAATTACCAAGGTAATAATTCTTACAATAGTAACAATCAACCACCTTTAAGAGAGTTAGTGCTTAATTAGGGAAAGTTAATGGATAGCCTGTCTAAGAGGTTAGCATCTAATGATAAAACCTTAGAATTAGTTAACATTAGAATGGAAAGTTTTTACAATGTTATCAAAAATCAACTTAGCTTTAATAAGATGCTAGAATCTCAGTTGTAATAGCTTGCTCACTTTGCTCCAGCCAACGACCAAGGTAAGATTCCTGGACAACCGGAAAAACTAGAAACTGTAAATCTTGTAGACATATTTAATGCAGGAAGCTACTAGAGTGACTCTCTAAGAGGAACATGGATTGACTCAACTCTGCCAATTAAGAAAGGCGATCCAGAGAGGCCAGTTATTCCGATCTCTATTGGAAGTACAAACTTCAAAGAGGCGATCTGTGACTTCGGTGCAAGTGTCAACATTATGCCTAAGGTGATATATGAAAAGCTAATTAATATTCCTTTATCATACACAACCATGTATTTATAGCTTGCAGACTAGTCACTCTGCTACCCCATGGAAATCTTGGAAGAGATCTGCGTGCGAATAGGCAACTCATACGTACCTGCAGACTTCATGGTGGTAAACACTGTCACTAATGAGAGGTCACCTATCATTCTAGGACGACCATTCTTGAACACTGTTGGAGCCATTATCTATGCCAGCACTGCCAAGATTACTTTCAATATTAAGGGCAACAGAGAAGCCTTTTCTTTCAAGAATAGGATATTGCCATTTCCTGCACAAAAGGAAACGATCAATGGTAGGAATAAGAGCAACACCCAGAACAAGGCTAAGACGAAGAATAAGGGCAAGAAGAAGGCCCAGAAAACAAAGACAGCAAGGATGGTCACTGCAGTCCACAGAGAGTATGACTACCTGCTCAAGTCTCCACGTCTGATCAAGAAGGACGATCCAGGTGTCCCGACTATTCTATGCTCCATCATTAGATGTTACTTCTACAACACTCTGTGATACCAGATCGGGCGTCAAGCTAATGGCCAAGGTAACTTATAAATTTTTATATGGTACTATGCCTATGGACCCCACCTATGCACAGCTGCAGATGGTGGACCAGTCCTTTCGCTTCGTGGAAGGGATAGTCAAAGACGTTCCTATCTAGATCGACGGCCACTATGTCCCCACTGAGTTTCTAGTCATCGACATGGGTGAAGATAAGTGTGATCCACCCATTATCCTAGAAAGACCATTCCTCAACACTACCAAGGCCATCATTTATATTGGAACAGGGGAAATTCATTTCAAATTTCCTTCGAAAAAGGTATGCCAATATTTCAATAGTAATTATATAATTGATGAGGAGCCCAAGAAGAGTAGGTTAAGGAGAAGACAGTGTACCCGTCATCAGAAAAAGAAGACTGTTATAGATGGATGGGCCGACTATGAGGGAGAGGTTTCAAGATTCAAAGATCGATATCCCAATGAGGAGAACGTCGTCAAAGAGGAGGTACCAACAGAAGAAGACAGTGATTCTAGAAGCTCCCTCCTCTAAGTCACCATCGCCTACAAGGCAGGTATGGAAACCAAAGGTAAATTCAGATTCAGATCCTGCACAGGACACAACACCTATGGCGCCATCCGATGCGCCCCTCACTCATTGAGCGAACAAGAAGGTCCTATTCGGAGGACTTAAAATCACTGAACGTCGCGCCAAGAGGTAACTTGGTATTTATCTGTAATTTTCCTTCAGCATATTTACTTTACTTAATTGTATTACTAGTTGCATCTTTACCTTATTATATCTGCATTAGAAAAGAAAATAAATATGTCTTGCATTGCATCTAAAAAAATGCTAAGCCTCATGTACTTAACGTGTGATGCAACAGCTCACACACTTATCTACCGTGGTGACATAAAAATAATTTTTATCATATTTATTTTTCTATCTGCATATCTAAAAAGCATAAAAATATTTTGATCCTGCTGAAAAGATAAATGGGCATAAGAAAGATCTAGACTCCAAAAGCATTGAGGTTTATCACTAACACTTAACCAGTTCCACAAGCTTTGTTGTCTATTTGAGCTTCACAGACTTTAAAGGATCAAGAAAAGCTATAGGCACAAGGACATCCTGTCCTCTATCGGAGTACTGTCCGCATTAGCCAAGTGCTGTTTCTGACAGTAATCACCCACGACACTCCAGGAGGATCAGTACGCCTTCACTGCCCGTCAGCAACCTTAGCAGACTATGTCAACATCCAGCTTGGGAGAGAGCAACCCCCGTATACCGAGCTAAGTATTCCTCGCTCGTCTATTTATTTCCAGTGCGTTATAATAAAACTAAAAATATGGATAACCTTAGAAACCCAATAAAGATTTATTTTTATCTTCATAAATAAATTTTGCTAGCTAAGGAGAGCTCTTAATGAATCTGTTAAAATGAACCTTTAGAATAAACTTTTATATGGAGATGATGAATAGTTGCACTGTCATAATTCCTTGCAAGTACCTAGTTTTCAACCTTGTACTCTCTCGAGTTTTAGACACAATTGTTTAGACTTAAGATTTGCTCTGAGCCTGAAACTTGTGGGTAGCAAATGCTTGATCTAAATCTAGGTAGTTGACGGATATGATATGGAAAGGTTTTGAGCTACTATCAATCTTGCTCATGCTAGAGTTCTGGAAAATTTATTTTAAAAATCTTAAATTGATACATGATGAGTTTCTTTATGACGAGAGTTCAAAATTCCTACCACAGCCATATACCCATGCTTACTAGATTAGGAAAGCCTTACACTTATATTTCATCCTACAAGCATTGAGGGTAGTTAAGCTGTGTTGACCCTAAGGAACTAGTCATACAGTTAAAGTCAATATTATGTGCTCTCTATCCATTGATCTTAGCTACTTCTGTCCTCAGAAGTATGCAACCATTTACATCTACTTTACCACATTCACTCTGTGCTACTTCTGTTCCTGGAAGTACCACCCACATATACGCACTACACTCTGTACCGTTTCTATCCTAGAAACACGCACCTATGCTACTTCTACCCTGGGAGTATGCATTCATCCATCCACATTCCACATCCATTCAGAAAATGTTTTACTCCTACACTAGGAGAAGACACTCAAAAATATCCGTTGCTATTATATCTTTTTCTACTTATTCAATAAAGCTCCAGTTATTTCAGTTGATACTCCCTACAACTATTAGTGCATTAAAAGGGTTGGCTGTTAAAAAAAATAAGAAAAGAAGAAAGAGGACAAAAGTCCCAAAGAAAAAGAAAAGAAAGCAGCCAAGTCCTTCTCTTCAGAATAGGGAGGTAAGTTATCCCCAAGGAGCAATTGTAAAATTAGATATTCACCATCAGTTATCACCCCACATTATCACTATCATTCTTATCACTCATTTCATTCACTGCACTCATATGCACATATGACTTGATTGTATAATTAGTTTCTCTAGATCCATGGTTTAACTATGCAATACATGCAAGTAGGTTTGAATTATTTTTCCCACCTATGAGCTCCACATAAGCCTATTGGAAGTAGGGTGAGAGAGAGTAGGCATGTACTTACACTTGCCTTGGAGAGGATTCAAAAATACCACATATGAGAGACTTGAAAGGGTCATACAAGGAAACTCTGAGTTTTAATTGAAAATCTTGCAAAACTTCGGAATGATAGTTGATCAAAGAGCGAGAAACATAGTGCTCGACTTAATTGTTGTCTTTCAACTATTCAAAACCTAAGTGAAGGCTACAAGCCCCATGGTGAAAGGTAATATAAGTAAGTTTTGAGTCGGAATAGTTCACACTAATCTGGAGGAGAGTCCTTGTTTGAACACATATGTACTTATGAGACGTGAAAGCATTGTAGTAACTCCTGATCCATCACTGAGTCTATCTTTGCTCAGGGACGAGCAAAAGGTAAGTTTGGGGGAGTTTGTTGACGGTAGATAAGTCCTCTTTTTAACCATCAACATAGCATGTGAAAAGACTAAAACAAGTATATCATCTAGTTATAGGGGTTACACTGACAGAATTCCACGAGTTTTGGTGATTATCTATTTCTGTAGGGGTTATCGGAATAAGAACAAAAGGAGATCCACATGTCAGATTTACATAGAGAGAATACCACGAACTTCAGCTCAGAAACAATCTAGAAGACTCAGGAAGCCACGCCCTGCAAGATGGGGCCCACCTGCCATAGGGCAGGGGCGGCCGCCTGGCTACCTCCACCAATGGGGTGCAACCTCGCGGATCCTGCCTCCACCGCCTTTGAGGGGTAATCTTGAGCGTATATTTAAGTCGATTTGATCCGAGGGTTGTGGTGCTTCCTAGGGGGCTATAAATACGACCCTGACCCCCCTAGAAACCCTAATTCATATCTCATTCATCTCTAATTCATATTGAATTCAGAGAGAGCCACCATCTCAATTAGAGCTCTATAGTTCTTTAGCATAGGTACATAAGAATAGATCTAGAGGGAGTCAAGCCTAGCTTAGAGTTCTTTATTATCTGTGCGCTTGCGGATTCTTTATTATTATTTAGAAAAACAGATACATTTAATACCAGCAGTTCTACATCATGCTGGGGATGACAACCTAGCTTAAGTGGTGTAAAGTAATTTTGGCGCTGTTGGTAGGGATAGGTTTAAAAGTCTATTCATAGTAATTGCATTAAGAAGTGTCAACAAGCATTTTTCGGCGCCGTTGCCGGGGAAGGTTGAAAGCATTAAAGGATAATGAGCATCACTGCATCCACTCATGGATTGAGCACCATCCACCCTTCTCACTCGTGCAGACTTACCCTTGTCTTTTGTCTATGTTATATATCATATGCAGGGTAATGTATGAATATGTTTGATCTACCAGATAATTTCATCGATAATCCAGAAACATTGATCAGGAAGGCAAAGGCCAAGTTGAGAAGAAACCAATTAACATCATCATCATCTCAGCTTACCAATCCTCTTGCAGCAGACTGTGCAGTACCGTAGCAGACAGTCCGCGACAGACTGTACAGTACTGTAGCGAACAGTGCGCCACCTCCAGTTTTGTACGTAGTTCGATCGTTTGAGTTCCAAATCGTATTCCGTCTGTTGCGTTGGGTTTTTACCTTTCCAATGATTCTTTTGTACTCTCATCACGTGTTGGCCTAGGTATTTTTCCTTTGGGAATTTTGTTTGTGTTTGGGATGATTTTGGGACAGCGGCCAAATATTTTGGAAGAAATTTGAGGCTCCCATTTACCCTCCTTTGGTCGCCGTTTCCGGTCCTTCAAAATCAATAGTCATAAAATTAAGCAGGAGTTAGTAAAATGGATTAACAGAAAATCACTTCATTCAGGGCGTCTGTTATTTTGTCTCTAAGCACAGACACACACCCATCTCGCTGCTCACAGATGTTCCAAATGCATAGGCATAGCGCTGAGGAAAGTCTCGTGAAGCGGGCCTTCAATCATCCTGGCGCTCCTTCGTGCTTCTTTCCGTTGGTGGCTCCGACCAGCAACAGCCTTCATCTTCCTAGTTCTCCTTTGCTAGTCGAAGGATGTAGATCTCCATCCCGTCGAAGGCTTCCCCCTCTTGGGTCCTCATCGAAGGTCCATCAAGCCTTCGACGTTCTTTGCCCATGGCGATCGACTTGCTTCTTTCCGGCCCTTTGTGATCAACCTATTTACAAAACTTTGCACAAAATGGTGATCTTGTTTGTGGATCTTTCGGTCGCAAGGCCTTGCCCCCAACAACGATGGCGGATTTGGTGCATAAAAATCCATCTCGTGTGCAGCCAGCTTCCTCCGCGCACACCTACACTAGATCTATGAGCTTGTTGGCTTCATATCTCGGAGCATGCATGCTCACCGTCACCTCTCAAGGCAACAAGTAGCGTCTCTCTCCTCATTGAATGTGGTGGACTACGGTCTTCTTTTGCAAAATTCACATCACCCAGATGACTTGTATGGACCCGTTGTACAGTGCCCCTAGACGGGATCAGTGAATATTAGATGAATTATGAACAAGGTTTTGGGATTTATTGTGGAAAAATTTTGGAGCCCGTTGAATTGAACGAAATTTGGAAAATTCTGAGCGGTATCAACTATAAATTTAAATGAAATTTGAGCAAATTTGAACCAAACAATCCCAAACTAACAAACATGACAATGGGCATGGAGAATGTGCGTGGAGCACCGGCGTGGAACGCGTAGGCGAAAGAAAGGCCGACGATGGTGCAATGGTGGCTACATCGACAAGCGACAGCACAGCATAGGCACTGCCACTGATGGTGCGGCGGTGGGCGCTGAGGAGCAGCCATGGCACGGGGGTGAGCGTCAAGGAGCGGCCATGGCATGGGGGCGAGTGTCGAGGAGCAGCCATAGCACGAGCTCGGTCGCCGGCTGTTGCTGTGGCGATAGGAGCAGCAACCACGCTGGTGCTGACGTTGGGGAGCAGAGGCGGCCCTGCTTGGCAGCGGTTTGCAAGGAAGCAAGCGCTTGCTGGAGGCATGCGGAAGTTTTTCAGAGTTGTACCAATGGGGTAGTGTTGGTGGGCTGCTTATTGATCAGGCCTTGTTTATTTTTATTTGATAATTATTGTTCAATCATGGACTAACTAGGCTCAAAAGATTTATCTCACGATTTATAGGCAAACTGTGCAATTAGTTTTTGTTTTCGTCTACATTTAATGCTCCATGCATGTGCCTCAAGATTCGATGTGACGGGAAATTTTGAAAAGTTTTTGGTTTTTAGGGTGAACTAAACAAGGCCATTGAGCGAAAATAATTTGACCAGGACAAGGCCAAACTAGTTGAATTTTTGCTGAAATTATACATATACATTCTTAAAAATCATATAAATAAAAAGATGCTTGTTTAAAAAAATTCTAAACTTCTTCGTGGATGACTTGAAGAACTCAAATGCAATCTATTTTAACTTGTTGCACTGAAAAAATTATAAACAAACAAAATACAATTGTTACAAGGGATGAGGTGCCAAAGAAATGGTACTGAAATCACTGCAAAACCAGCATGTAGCCGATTCTGCTAGTTCCTAGGCTGAGAACGAGAAACGTATATCTAGTCTAAAACTGTTTCGTCACTTCAACGGTCGGCATGGATTCTCAAATTCCAAGCAAGAATCTGAAACGTTTCACGTATATATATCCAAATGATCCCTGAATCATTCAATTATATTATTGAAAGGCGATCGATCGAGCCTAACGAAGCAGCGCGGAAGTCTTATGAAAAAACACTCACACGGTCACACCAACACACATCCAAAACACACGCAAACACACACAGTCACACACACGCATGCAGGAAAAAACAAACCATGCGATGCAATATATAATTCAGATCATCAAACACGACACGAAACGGAAGTGGATGCAGAATCTTGCTGCCGGGTTATGCCTGTGTGGGTGGCTATTGCCCAGAGCACGGTGATGAACTCGCCGCCTCCCGCCAGCGCCTCCTTGTGTGCCTTGACGTGCATCTCGCTGCTCGCCGGCGTCACGTAGGTCACCACCTCCGTCCACAGGTCTCCCAGCAGCTTCCACACGCTCTCACGCTCGCCGTCTTTGTACTTGTCGATCAGAGCCTTCCCAAGCCTTGCTCCCTTGCATATCACCCTGTCGTTCCTATCCTCCTCCTCCTCCTGCTGCTGCTGCTGCTGCACCTGCACGGCAATGTCCAACAGCTTGTTGGACATGTCCACCTCCCTGTTCCTGGAGTAGTAATCCCTCCACCCCATGTGCTTCCTCAGATCCCTCTTCACGCCGGCGTACAGGAACTCGGTGCCGTCCTTGTCGTCCGGCAGGAGCTTTGGATGGAAGGCTACCAGGTAGGCGCAGTACCGGGACAGCGCCGTCGCCGCCGCGCGCCCGGGTTCCGGCTGTGTGCCCTTCTGCCCCGGGCACCTCGCCTCCAGCAGCCAAGTGGCGATGTGCCAGACGAGGATGACCTCGGCAACGCCACCGGAGCTGTCACACGCCCACGAGAGCTCAAGCTGCTCGCATGACCGTAGAACAGACATGCCATTGCTGAGAGGGTGGGCATGGTGCCTTGCTCTGGCCAGGCGTTCCACGACCAGCTTCTTTGCCTCAATTGGAACCTCCATGGTAGGCAGTGCCAGTGGCAGCAGCCGTGACAGTGACGACAGCCGGTGGCTGAACCATAGCACAGACAGGTGCTTGACGACGCAGACATGGTGGTTACCCATCGTCATGATCACGTTCCTGGCCGAGACGATTGCGGGGATGACCCTTTTCAGCACCCGGTGCGTGCGCCAGGTGGTCGAGGAGGTGTGGCTGCAGAGCAGCGACACCATGAACCAGTTGGAGAGCAGGAAGACGATGACCTCCCAGACCTCCTCGTAGACGAAGGTGAGGAGGAGCAGGAAGGTGATGGTGATGTCGATGCTGCAGAAGAGGTACGGGGCCGACCGCGGCGCGTGGCGGAGGATGCACCAGGCCATCCTCAGTATGCCACTCGACATGACGTAGTTGTCCTTGGTGAAGCTGTGCAAGGCGTAGTGCACGTCGCCATTGCTGCACAGAGTGAGCATGAGGAAGCACAGCGCCAAGAGAATGATGGGGAACAGGATGTAGTTGTGCACGAAGAAGAAGGGGCTGGCCACCACCACCGGGTGCACCGAGTGGTAGTATTCGCAGAGGAACTGGATCTCGTCACTGAACACTTGGACCACAGCGACAGCAGTGGCTTGGTCTCCTTTCCACAGACAATTGAAGACGAGGTTGTGGCAGTTAGAGGTCTCCATGTCGCTGATGGGGAAATCCTCCAGTCTCCGGCGTAGCAACTTGTAGAGCGCCATGGAGAGGCAGAGTCTCTTCAACCTTGGGTTCCTCTTGAGTAACTGGTCAGTGTCGGCAAGCCTCCACATTTTGCCGACCGTGACCACATCCTCCATGTATGAGTATGACGACGTTGAGTCACCGTCGTCGTGATCTGCTGGCGGCTTCACCAGTACGAGCTTGTAGCCATGGGGGCCAGGCTCCCTCTTGAGGTCTTCTTCGCCCATCACGGCATAGTTGCACGACCTCAGAGCGTCGGACTGTCCTCCGGCGCCATCATCGCTTCTCGGCGAGCTCTGCTCAGCTGCAGCAGCAGCTGCAGGTAGCGGTAGCTTTAGCATCTGGTCCATGTATGCGCAGAGCAGCCTAGGGTTCTTGCGGTAGGCGAAGGAGCGCTTGGCCACCTCTACGGTCAGGAACCTCTGGGCCAGCTTGGCAGCTGCAAGCACCCACAGGATGCCATACAGGGTCTTCTTGCCGGTGCTCTTGAGGTTGAGGAAGACGAGGCTGCCCAGCCAGATGACCCGGGCAGCGCGGTCCACCATGTCGGAATACCCCTGCATCCCTGCGGTGAGCAGAATGGACTCCACCTTCTTGCGGAGCAGCTCCACCAGGAGCATCCACATGAGGATGGTTCGGGCGCGGACGGACAGGTCTTCCAGACGTCCGGCGGTGCTCTGGTTCTTGGCCTCGGAGAAGAGGTAGGACATGGCCGGCAGGAAGAGGGAGAGCATGGTGGACAGGAATATCCGGATGCTAGGGTTGAGGATGGCGCTGCCGTCGGAGAAGCGGCTGAAGAGGTTCAGGATGAAGAAGAGCACGGCGAGGGCGAACATGAGCACGGATGTGGCCGCCGCGACGGCCTCGTCTCCACGGAGATCGGCCTCCGCGTAGAAAACGGTAAGGTTGGACACGAAGGGAAGCTGTGTTGTTGTACCATCGTCGTGGATATCGCACAATGGATACGCCGCGGATACCATCGTGTCTTGAGAGCGCAGATGATGGATCGATGACGACAGGGCTAGCAGCAAGTGCTGCTGGGTGTACTGAATTTGTTTCCCGGCCTAGCTGCTCCCCTTGCTATGTAGTTCGTTCTCTCTGATCCCTTTGCTGCATTGCTCTCTTTTTTTTTTCTTTTTTCTTTTTTCTTGGCCTTGTAGATAGCTTTGCAGGCTAAACACTTGTATTTTTCGTCTATACTAATACAGACAGGCGGCTGTCAATTTTGATTAGTATTTTTCTTCTATACCAATAGAACAGATACCCATCATTTGATCATCAGATCATATATGCACCTTTTCGCTTCTCGTCTTTGTTCTTTAATCAATTCCACCCTTTACTTTATCTTTATCTTTACAAAAGAAACCAGCAACCTTCCTTCACTATCATTCACCCTATCTAGGATATAAATCTAGGGGCCTAACACATATATTCTCAGCCCTATATAGATTCAAGCCTCCTGCCTTTCTGTAGGAAAAATATAAATTCAACACTCAATACTCATCGAGCGAAGTGCTACGTGATAGTTCTGTGCGTTTGCAGAATTCTCCAATAGTGATTTAAGAAATATCAATAAGGAGCATGCGGAGGCTGGCTTAGACTGAGAGTTTGAGAATGATGTGAGGGATGATGAGTGGTGAGAATGAGTGTATGGGTTGCGTTTTGACAAGATATATTTATTTATATTGGCACTTCTGTATGCACTAATGATGCAAACTATAAACAAACTATAGGATCACTAAATCTCTTTATTTTCTATTTTCCACTAAAGCTCATCGATGCTGACTATGGTCTGCACTCATCTGGCGGTATACAGATTTCTTGACTTGCAGTGGTATTCAGAAAAGTAGTTGGTTTGCGGACTACTCTCAAGGATACAAGTGGATTGGAGATTGGCCAAGCTTCGCTGCTACGAGTAGAGTCTCAGTGTTTTGATTGATCTTATAGCCTAGAGAGCTTCTAATTAGGTTAGTTTTATTTCTATTTTTTACTCTGTTGTTGTATGACTTTGTAATCAACTAAAAAGTGGACGTCTATGATAGGTATCCTGGGACTATCACAAAGGGGCAAGAGAGTTGGGATTTCAAGTTTTGGAGCCATGCTTCGTTTCAACTATCTTTGACTTTAATGACATCCGGACATGCTTTCACGTAAGAGCAATGGAAATGAATCAAATTCGCACATGGTGCCTGTAAGTTCTTGCCCTCTTGATATGATATTATTGTAATCTTTGGATTTTGTTGATACTAACCCGTGCTGTGATTTGTACAATGCAAGTGCACCTTTCGAAGCAAATGGCAAGTGTGCGAGCCGGGTACATAGACCTTGAATGTATATATAGCACCAACATGTTTTAAAATAGCATACGGACCCATCCGCATGCATCATCATACGGACCCATTACTCTGACCAGCATCGTTGGTTGGACATCGGCATGCTGCTTCTGGGTGCGGATGGTCCGTACTGAATTTGATTCCAGCTGCTCCCTTTGCTATGTAGTTCTCTCTGATCCCTTTGCTGCATTGCTCTTTTTTTTGTGCCTTGTAGATAGCTTTGCAGGCTAAATACTTGTATTTTTCTTCTATACTAATACAGACAGGCGGCTGTCAATATTGGTATTTTTCTTCTGTATATACCAATAGAGCAGATACCCATCATTTGATCATCAGATCATATATCCACCTTTTCACTTCTCGTCTTTGTTCTTTAATCAATTCCACCCTTTATTTTATCTTTATCTTTACTAAAGCAACCAGCAATGCGATCACAAGGGCTTTGATTTTTATTTACGAAAAAGCAAAGGAGTGTGCTTGGTGATTTGGAACATCCAATGCTAGCATTCTGAATGGTCCACACAAATTGTGCGCCTAGTCCTTTCCCCACACAGTGGCATAGATTAGGGTTCCAGTCATTGTGGTGCAGCCGGAGTTCTTCGTCAAGGAGATGTGATGGAAATTATTAGTTCTTCCAATCCAAATTGTAAGTTGGTATGGTCTTTTTGTATATACATAGCTTTTGTCCAGTGGCGGATCTAAGATGGGGACAAAGGGGGGCTAAACAGTGAATATTTAGGGTTAAAGTTAGAGATTAATAAAAATTTAAGGCTAATTAACCCTAATTTAATGGACAAATTAGACTTATAGGGGGGCCTGGAGTCTACCCAAACCCCCCCTTTGAATCCGCCCCTGCTTTTGTCATGCACCTAGATATATGCTATGTCTAAACACATAGTAAAAACTATGTACTCCTTCCATTACAAATTGTAAGTTATCTTAGTTCTTTTTAAAGATGTACACATGGTTTTAGTATATATCTATATATAGTGTATATCTAGGCTACAAAATTCATGTAAGTAGAAAAGCTAGAACGACTTATAATTTGAAACGGACTGAGTATCTAGAATATAGTTACCGCTATAGTCTGCTATACCACTAGTGAAACTATTTGTATCTATGTATAATTTAGCATCTATATCCTGTAGTAGGTTTATTTAGCTTTGCTATTCACTGTTTCAGAGGTCTTCCGCTAAATGCAGTTGATCGAGATTTGAAACATTCCCTTGCACTACCGGTAGGGGTGAAAGTGGTATGGATAATCTTCCGCTCTGATCCGCTCCGAATCCAAATTTGAAGGATATGGATAAGTGTTTTTAATATCCATACGGATATGGATAATCCGAATCCGATTATAGGTGGATGTGGTGTAGGATATGGGATTGGTGAAATTTGATGGATATGGATTATCCTATAATTAAACGCAGATTATCCGACGCTTATAAGTGGATAATCCGAATATTTTAATGAGCCCAGGTGAAAAGAATATAAGTCAGTCTAGCCCATGACATAAGCATTATTAGATTGTAGCGCACAACAAAGCAAAGAATGAACGTAAAGTTTTGCCTAATTAAGAATATTTACTATTTTACACACTTTTTGTACTTTTAAATTCAAACTGCTAACTTGTATTAAATTTTTGAGATCTTAAATCGAAGTGGTGGATTGATGGTGGTTATTTTGTGTTGCACAACCGCTCTATGACTTCGGTTAATAAATTATTTCTCATCATAAAAACAACACGTAAGCATATATTATCCGACTTTAAAAAGTCCGCTTCCAGTCCGATACCGGTCCGAATCAGTACAATTTTCGACATCCTAAAAAATCCGTATTCGTATCCGAGTTCGCCTGATATCCGATCCGCTCTGAATCCGATCAAGAAAAAAGATTAGGATACGAAAAAGCTATTATCCGCTCTGATCCGATCCATTTTCATCCCTAACTACTGGAATCCCCATGATTGCTGAGTGTCCGCGGGTTTGCCAAGTGTGTTTTGTCAGACACTCAGCAAACATCCACTTTGCTGAGTTCCTAGGACAGGGCACTCGACAAACAGCACACACACGGCAAAGAACATGTTTGCCGAGTGCCCTGGCTCAGGCACTTGGCAAACCCAAATTTTTGCCGAGTGCTAACGGCTAGGCACTCAGCAAACCCTAGGGCACTCGACAAAAATGCAAGGGGGGCTAACTCTATCCTCTATTTGCCGAGTATTCCTATATAGCACTTGGCAAAGGCATAATACGCCGAGTGTTTTCTCTAAGCACTACCCTCCAAACTTTTTATGCTCTCCTTGTATAGTGCATGATAATTCATGTTTAAATATGATTAATTTCTTGATCTATTTGCTATATTTAGTTAATTTATTTCATTTACTTGATTTTTTGTCGATAACTCAAATTTCAACTGCAAGTGATTCGAATAATTGCTTAAACTGAATAGAAAAATAATATTCATGATATTGAGATACTAATAAGTGCTTAAAATTTCAACTCCAAACATTATTTAATCTGGTTATATCTCAAATTCAATGTAATTAAAATTCTATAATTTCATGCAGTTAAAATTTTAAAATTACGAAGAGAATCCAAAAAATTACCAAAACTTGAAATTAAACAATGTATGTCGTGTATTGACTATAGAAAATGTTTGGAGTTCAAATCCTAACTCGACAAATCGCATTGGCTCCAAATGTTACCGTTTCCTTCTGAAGTATATGCATCTTCTTTGGAGATGCTTCCGTTTGTAAGCATGGTACGTGACAACTTGTGCGAAACATTATCAAATTTTTACCATAGCCTGCTAAAAGCTCTAGTTTGGTTTTGGTGAATTGATGAAACCCTATGTGCTAACCTATTGTTCTAATGTTCATGAGATAGGAAGGCACACTCCAAGTGGTGAGCAACATGGGTAATGATCACGATGGTGATGGTGGAACCAAGGTGATCAAGTGCTCGAGCTTGAAAAAGAAGAAAGAGAAAAACAAAAAGCTCAAGACAAAGGTATATTTGGTTAGGAGCTTTTTGGTTTGCACTCAAGACACCATAGAGGGTGTGAGTGATTTATGATTGATAGCTGTACTATAAAGAGGGGTGAAATTCATATCGAAATGCGGTTGTCAAAATGCCACTAGATGCTCTAACTCTTTGCATATGCATTAAGATCTAGTGAGAGTGCTAATTCCTTTGAGAAAATGATTGTGAAAATACCAACACACGTGCACATGTTGGTTTAGATATGGTGGTGTTGGAACATTTGCAAAGGAGGTGGAGTTTGAGGGGTAGAGAGGGGTTTGGAATTCTCTCTCCCTCGGATTCAGCGCTTTTAGGAAAATAAAATGCCTTTGAGAAGGTGGCGAAGTCGCGGAAGTATTTTTCACTGAAAAATACTGACCAGACGCAACAGACGTGAGCACCGGACGCTGGGCGCGCGACCAGTCGGTACTAACTTGCACCGTGCAAAGTCAGTAGCTCAGGGTTGAGCACGGGACATTGGCTTCGGCGCGTCCGGTTACTTTCTTGAGAGCATTGGATGATGCCCACCGGACGCTGGCTGAACATTATTCTGCATCCGGTCAGGCTGACTGGTGTGAGTCTGTGCGAACAGCGTTGCACCAGATGCTAGGGTGCGTCTGGTCAGCATGCACCAGACGCATCCGGTGTGAGTTTGAGTGTTTTAGAGCTCCTTGAGTAGCGACCGGACACTGGGTGCAGAGTCTGGTCGGTGCATCTGGTATGAACTTAACCATTAAGATCTAACGTGCGACATTCAAAGGCAGGGACACGTGGCGAGAATCCATGTACCGGACGCTGAGGGCTGCGACCGGTCGTTTGCACCGGAGCGTCCGGTGGCCCCGTGTTTGGAGAAGATAGAGAGCCAATGGCTCTATGTCTTTGGGGGGCCTATAAAAGGTGGTTGGCCGTCTTGGGCTCTCTCTCTTGGCCATTTTCATTGACATAGCAACCTTGTGAGCCTAGCCAACACACTCCCACTCAATTGCATCATTGTTTGATCATCCTTGTGAGAATGGAAGAGCATCCAAGTGTTTTGCTTGAGTGTTTGCATCTAGAGGCACTTGGTGATAGTGTTTCGCTACGGGATTCACTTGTTACTCTTGGAGTTTACCGACTTCTAGATGGCTTGGTGCAGCGAGGATCGTCGAGCGGAGGTTGGTGATTGTCTCCGGCTCCGATCGTGGTGATTATGAAGGGTTCTTGACCTTTCCCCAGTGGAGAGCCAAAATATACAATATTGGATTGCTCGTGGCTTGTGTGATGCCAATTAGCTCGTGAACCTCCAAGTGAGTGTATCGCCACAATAAGGACTAGCTTGCTGGCAACCAAGTGAACCTCGGTAAAACTTCATTGTGTCAACATTTGATTCCAAGGTGATTGGTCTTCATTGGCATTCTCTATTGTGATTGATTGGTTCATTCCTCTACGCGGTGGTATATCAATCATAACTCTTCTTTGTATTACTTTGCTAACTAGTATGTGTAACTCTCTTGCTTA